>OBWM01000411.1_pt1 | contig 34222 bp, 35 predicted proteins | sample 1538041 | NCBI WGS metagenome assembly OBWM01 (sample SAMEA2580049, study PRJEB22360) | human gut metagenome | biome: human gut; feature: human-associated habitat; material: faeces | place: Denmark | collected 2008/2010
GGCCGCCGGATGTCTGTATCCGTTTTTCGGATTAAAGCTTAATCCTATGTTCGGTGCCGCAGCCATGAGTTTAAGTTCTGTATTTGTCGTGAGCAATGCCCTGCGCCTGAAGTTTTTCCGGCCAGGTTTTATAAGAAACAAAGAAACACCGGTGAAAGTACATGAGCCGGGCCAAAGTGAGGAGGAAACAAAGATGAAAAAGACGATTTCAATCGAAGGAATGATGTGTGAACACTGTGTAAAACACGTGACAGATGCACTCAATAAACTCGACGGGGTGGCCGCAGAGGTCAGCCTTTCAGATAAAAATGCTGTTGTGAACTTAGAAAAAGAGGTCAGTGAGGAAGTACTGAAACAGGCAGTGGAAGATGCAGGTTATCAAGTGACCGGTATTCAGTAAGGAGGGTCCATGCAGGCAGACAAAACTCAGATCACAAGGCTTCTTAAAACCGCCAGGGGACAGATCGACGGGATCTTAAAGATGGTGGAGGAAGACCGGTACTGTATGGATATCTCCAATCAGCTCATGGCGACAGAGGCCGTCATACGAAAGACGAATAAAGAAATTCTAAGAGCACACATGAAGGGATGCATATCTGAAGCACTGGCAGAAGACAATGGTGATGAGAAGATCGATGAACTGATCGAACTCATCGACAAATTCGGAAAATAAAAAACTGTTGTAGGACGGAAAATTGGTCAAAATAAAAGACGGAATCATATCAAGCATTATATTTGATATGATTCCGTCTTTTATACAGCGGCATTTTTATCTCAAAAAACATTTCCTCTTTATAAAATAAGCCGCAGCCACGAGCATTCCCAGCACGGAACAGATCAAAAAAAATCCATTGCTGGATATTGATTCTGTGATGAGAAAGAAACTGTCTTTGCTGAAAAATATGAGATATATCTGACTGACAAAAGCTGCAATGCTCCCGATGCCAACGGCTCCGGCCAGAACGGTCCAGACTGGATCGCTTAGGTCAAAGGCTCCTTTTATAATCATTTCCAAAAAAATCAAAGTAAAAGCAGCGACAATAATAAAGGTATTATCCCATATTCCGTCAATCAGAATATAGCTCCTTGTTCTCAAATAAGTATCCGCAAGCAAAAGCACAGACATTAAGAGAATTCCGTGCAGCAGCGCATTTTGGCGCGCTTTCAGCTGTTTTATTGTAGATGTATCCTGACTCATAAACTCATTCCCCTTTCTCCTATGAAGTATAAGTATATGATAATTCGACAAAAGATTCAACCACGTGAAAATTTCCATATTTGCAATTCAAATTTTTTCCTGCTATTATATTCAATTAGATAATATAGAGAAAGGAACATGCCTGTGAAACGATGGATTGTCTTTCTGCTGTGTCTTACTGTCTGCATGTCCGCATTATCCGGATGTGGCACCGGTAAAGAATTCGACAGCAGTTCCAAAAAACTGAATGTTGTAACCACCATTTTTCCTTACTATGATTTTGTAAGGCAAATTGGGAAAGATAAAGTAAACCTCAAAATGATCGTCACTGCGGGCAAAGACAGTCATACATTTGAACCGACTCCGGCCGATCTGATCAGCATACAGAAGGCCGATATTTTTTTCTATAACGGCGGAGCAATGGAATATTGGGTCCAAAAAATACAGAAATCCCAGGAAAACAACGGACAAGTTTCTTATGCCTTTATGGACTCGGTTAATCCAGTAGAAGAAGAGGTAACAGAGGGGATGAGCCTTCCCAGGGAAGAAGAAGGGGAAACAGAATATGACGAACACATTTGGACATCCCCTGTGAACGCACAGATTATTGTTAAAAAAATATGTGCTGTCTTATCTAAGGAAGATCCAGAAAACGCCCATTTTTATGAGAAGAATACAAAGGATTATTTAAAAAAGCTCAAAAAACTGGACCGGGACTTCAGAGAGACAGTAAAACATGGGAAACGTAAGCTTATGGTTTTCGGAGATAAATTCCCGATGCGCTATTTTACCGAAGCATACGGCCTCTCTTACAGGGCGGCATTCCCGGGATGCAGCGAGGAATCGGAGCCTAGTTCCAGGACGCTTTCTTATCTGATTGATCTGGTAAAGAAAGAAAAAATACCAGTCATCTATCATATGGACTTTGGAAGCAGTAAGATCGCGGATGTGATCTGTGAAGCATCCGGTGCTGAGAATATACCGTTTTATTCCTGCCATACCGTGACAAAACGTCAGTTTGACCAGGGCGTCACATACCTGGATCTGATGGAGAAAAATGTGAAAAATCTGGAGAAAGGACTGAGAGAATGACTTCCATTATTACGTGCAGTCATGTAGATCTTGGATATGACGGACATGTCATCGTAAAAGACTTAAATATGAAAATAGAACAGGGGGCTTATGTCTCTGTCATCGGACAAAATGGCTCCGGTAAGAGCACGTTTATCAAGACGCTGCTGGGTCTTGTGCGCCCTGTCTCCGGGAAAATCCAGCGCAGTCTTTCGGGAAAAGGCATCGGATATCTCCCACAGCAGACGGAAATGCAGAAAAACTTTCCGGCAACTGCCCTGGAAGTGGTTCTGTCAGGGTTTTTAAGCCGAAAACAGCGAAGGCCTTTTTATACGAAAAAAGAAAAATCCACTGCCATGGAGCAGTTAGAGAAGCTTGGTATTCCGGAGCTTTTCAAAACATGCTACCGGGAGCTTTCCGGCGGCCAGCAGCAGAGAGTCCTGCTGGCAAGAGCCTTATGCGCAACCGATCAGCTGCTGGTCCTGGACGAGCCGGTGACAGGTCTGGACCCGGGTGCCGCAAAAGAACTCTATATCTTGCTGAAGGAACTCAACAAAAATGAGGGCATCGCAATTTTGATGGTCTCCCACGACTTGTCCAATGCCTTAAAGGATGCGGATGAAATCCTCCACATCCGGCATGAGGATTACTTCTTCGGCAGTGTTTCAGAATACCGCCGTTCTGAACATTTTCGTGAAATGAATGGAGGTGCTGTTCATGGAATTGTTTAAAGAAATGATTTCTTATCCTTTTATTATCCGTGCTTTCATCGTGGGAATTTTGATTTCCCTCTGTGCAGCCCTGCTCGGTGTAAGCCTTGTGCTGAAAAAATTCTCTATGATCGGAGACGGACTGTCTCATGTGTCCTTCGGAGCGCTTTCCATCGCAGTCGCTTTCGGGATTGCTCCTTTGAAACTCTCGATTCCGGTCGTTGTCATTGCCGCATTTTTTCTCCTGAAGCTGACTGAGAGCAGCCGGATCAGCAGCGATGCGGCCATCGCTGTCATGTCGGCATCGGCTTTGGCTGCCGGAGTCCTGGTGACTTCCTTCACTACCGGCATGAATATGGATGTATATAGTTATATGTTTGGAAGCATTCTGGCTATGAGCAGAGAAGATGTACGGCTAAGTGTTCTGCTGAGTGTAGCAGTCCTCATTTTGTTTCTTTTTTGTTATCATAAGATCTTTGCTGTCACCTTTGATGAAAGTTTTGCGCGGGCATCAGGAGTGGATGTCTCCTTTTATAATTCGCTGCTTGCAATCCTGACCGCCGTCACGATTGTTATCGGCATGAGAATGATGGGGGCTATGCTCATTTCCAGCCTGGTCATCTTTCCTGCGCTGACGGCCATGCAGATGTTTAAGAGCTTCCGGGGAGTTGTGATCTGTTCCGGTTTCCTCTCTGTCATATGTTTTTGTATCGGTCTGTCGGCATCATATTTCTTTTCTGCACCGGCCGGTGCGAGCATCGTCATTGCAAACCTCTTGGGATTTCTCTTATTCCGACTGCTGCGTATGGTTTACAGACAGAATGTTTGATTTCCAAAACATTCTGTGATAGAATAATTTCATTATTACAAGTTAGGAGAAACATATGAATAAAAAGAGAAATGTGATGCTGACGATCATGAGCATCATTCTGCTGTTAGCCGGAATCTTAAACCTTGTGACCAATGTCACCCTGATGACAAGCGGCAATCTGATGAAGATGGCTATGGAGCAGGTCAAGCTAAGCGGCGGGATTTTAACCGTGTACCTCATAGTCTGCATTATCTTCGGGATGCTTGAAATCGTTTGCGGAGTTTACGGTTTAAAAGCAGCCAAACATTTTGAATTTGGAGAAACCTGCTTTCAGCTTGCCATTGCGCTCGTAGCCGCCGCTGTATTCATTTTTATTTTTAATTTCTTTGTCAATGGATTTACAGCTACAAGCCTGGGAGGCTTCGTCTTCCCTTTGCTTTATCTTTATTCCATCAGATTCTGCAAATAATTTCATAATCAGTCACTAGAAACAGATAATCAGCAGATTGTCTGTTTTGTTCTTACATAGAAAAGAATGTTTTATGTCAGGATAAAACACTACGAAAGAAGGAGAATACGATGTACATTGCAGATTTACATATCCACTCCAGATATTCCAGGGCAACAAGCAAAGAGTGTGATCCGGAACATCTGGATCTCTGGGCCAGAAAAAAAGGGATTCATATTGTAGGAACCGGTGATTTTACTCATCAGGCGTGGAGGGACGAGTTACGGGAAAAATTAGAACCTGCGGAAGAAGGATTATACATCCTTAAAGAAGAGTTCCGAATAAAAGACGGGATCGCTCCGGACAGCCAGAGTCCGCGCTTTGTCGTTACCGGGGAGATCAGTTCTATCTATAAAAAGAACGGAAAGACAAGGAAAGTCCACAACCTGATCCTTCTTCCGGGACTCGAAACCGCAGATAAGATTTCTGCAAAACTTGAGACCATCGGCAATATCCATTCCGACGGCAGGCCGATCCTTGGTCTGGACAGCCGGGATCTCTTAGAGATTCTTCTGGACATTTCTCCAAATGCAGTACTGGTGCCTGCCCATATATGGACTCCTCATTTCTCACTGTTCGGAGCCTTTTCGGGGTTTGATACGATCGAGGAATGTTTTGAAGACTTAACGCCCCATATCCATGCGTTAGAGACAGGCCTGTCCTCCGATCCTCCTATGAACTGGAGGCTTTCAGCGCTGGACTCCTTCCAGCTGATCTCAAATTCAGATGCCCACTCTCCGGCAAAGCTTGGGCGGGAAGCCAATCTCATGGACATTGAACTTTCTTATCCGGAACTCACGAAAGCCATCCAGACCGGACAGGGCCTTTACGGAACGATCGAATTTTTCCCGGAAGAAGGAAAATATCACTTTGACGGACACCGAAAATGCGGTCTTGTGCTGACTCCGTCAGAGACAAAGGAATATGGCGGTATCTGTCCAGTCTGCGGGAAAAAAATCACCATCGGAGTCCAGCACCGGGTAGAACAGCTGGCGGACAGGCCCGAAGATTATCTCCGCCCTGACGCAAAGCCCTTTGAAAGCCTCGTACCACTTCCGGAAGTCATTGCCGCATCTACGGGAATGTCGGCCGGCGGGAAAAAGGTGAATGCGCAGTTTGAAAAAATGCTCTCAGAGCTTGGACCGGAGTTTTCTATTTTAAGAGAAGTACCTTTTGAGGATATAAGACACAGTGCGGGAGCCTGTGTAGAGGAAGGAATCCGGCGTTTAAGACGGGGAGAAGTCCGGCGCGACCCCGGATATGACGGAGAATACGGAAAAATCCATCTCATCGAAAAGGACGAGATGGATATCATTAACGGCCAGATGACACTTTTTGATTCTCTTGGTATTGCCGCCGCAGCCGAGCCCGGGAAAAAGAAGAAAAAAATCAGACCTGTGAAAAAAGAAACTGTCATGGAAACAGACGGCCTTGAAGGAAAAGATACAGGGATCAACAAAGAACAGCAGGAAGCGGTCACTGCTGAGAACAGAGCTGTTGCGGTCATCGCGGGACCGGGAACAGGAAAAACGAAAACCCTGGTAGACAAGATAGCTTATCTTGTGAAGGAGAGGAACGTATCTCCGTCTCAGATCACAGCCGTTACCTTTACAAACCAGGCGGCAGCGGAGATGAGAGAACGGCTTGCCAAAAGGCTTGGAGGAAAACGGGCTGTCAAAGATATGACCATCGGCACCTTTCATTCTATCTGCCTTCAGCTTCTGAAACAGCAGGGTGAGGACATTATCCTCGCCGATGAAGCGGAACTTCTTGAAACTGCCAAAGAAGCCCTGAACCGTTTAGATTCAGATAAGAAGCCAAAGGACTTTTTAAAACAGATATCCAATTTTAAAAACAATGTGCCGATGGAAGAGCGTCTGACGAATGATGAAGCAGACTGTTTTCAGGAAATCATGAGTGAAATGGGTCTTACAGATTTTGATGACCTGCTTCTTCGTGTGCTTTCACAGGCAGAATCCCCGGTTTTACAAACCTCTCAGTTTTCTTATCTTCTCGTGGATGAATTCCAGGATATCAACGACATACAATTCCGTCTGGTGCTTTTCTGGAACCAAAACGGGAAAGAATTATTTGTCATTGGAGATCCGGACCAGTCGATCTATGGTTTCCGGGGTTCTGATTCCAGATGTTTTGCACGGCTGAAAGAAGAAATTCCGGATCTGTATGAAATTTATCTGAAGAAAAATTACCGTTCAACACCTGAAATCGTGGAGTCTGCCCTTCAGGTGATCAGCCGGAATCCGGGAAACAAACGCTGTCTTTCTGCCGTCCGTGAACCCGGGAAACCAGTCCGTCTGGTCACTGCCTCCAATGACTGGTCCGAGGCCATTTTTATTGCAAAGGAAATCAACAGGCTCACCGGCGGCATGGATATGATGGATGCCCAGAATTATGCCTTAAAAACGGAACATCCCAGAGGTTTTGGAGAAATTGCCGTATTATACAGAACCCACCATCAGGCCAGAGCCATAGAAAAATGTTTAAGGCAGGAGAGTATTCCATGCGTCATCACAGGGCAGGACAGTTTCCTTGAAGAAGACAAGGTAAAAGGTACGACTTCATTCTTTCGGTTCCTTCTCGATGAAAAGGATACGAAGGCTCTTCAGATCGCACTGAACGCTTTTCCTGACTGCGGAACCTTAGAAAAAGAATTCAAACAGCTTTTGAAAAAAGAGTCTCCAGGAGAGGTTTTAAAGCTCTGGATGGAAAAGAACGGTCTTTTGGATGATGAATCCCTTCTCAGTCTGTACAAGATGACTCTGTTTCATAAAGATATGGCATCCTTTTTGTCCAATCTTTTGCTGGGAACAGAAGGGGATATAAAAAGAAGCGGTGAAAAGGAATATACGTCAGATGCTGTCACCCTGATGACTCTCCACGGGTCCAAAGGACTGGAATTTCCGGTTGTGTTCATCGCCGGAACAAAACAGGGCAGTATACCGCTGGAATCACCTGCTCACCATGCAGATAAGGAAGAGGAGAGACGTCTGTTCTATGTAGGTATGACCAGGGCCAAAGAAGAACTTATCCTTCTCACAAGGAAGGAAACTTCTGAATTTCTTGCGGATCTGCCGTCAAAATACACGGCAAAAGAAGTCTCCGGGAAACAAGAACCGAAGGCGATCCAGCTGTCTTTGTTTGATCTGTGAATCCACTTATAACAGCTTGCAGCCACAAAAGCTTTATGGTATAATCTGACATAACAAAAAACAGGCAATGGAGCTTGAGAAAACACTCCATGCCTGTTTTTTTTTGCTACACAGGAGAATTGCCTGTCTGGTTTATTCTTATACCGGAAAAGAGAGAGTGACACAGGCACCGTTTTCCGGTTTTCCCTTTATAGAAATACTCCCGTTGTGATGGCGCATGATCCGCTTTGCGATTGCCAGCCCCACGCCGGTTCCCTCAAATTCTTCCTGTGTGTGGAGCCGCTCGAAGACCTGGAAAAGCTTTTTGCTTCCCTCAGGATCAAAACCTGCTCCATTGTCACAGACCTCCAAAGTTACAGCGTCATCTGCATTTCGGAACGAAACAGCGATTCTTGCTGGGTTTCGGTCACGGGTAAATTTTATGGCATTTCCGAGGATATTCTGAAAAAGAATCCTTATCAGTTCAGGATCTGCCTGGATTTCAGGAAGGATATCAGAGGAAAAAATAATATTCCTGTCAGAATTTAAATTTTTCAGTTCTTCAATGACAGAGGACAACAAAAGATTTAAGTTTACTATTTCTTTTCTGCACTCCTTCAGACTCACACGGGAAAGATCCAGCAGACGTTCCGCCATTCTGGCGGTCTGGAAAGATTTTGTCCGAATCCTTTTAAGGATCTCTTTGGTCTGATCGCTGCTAAGATCGCCACAGCTTTTCTCCAGCAGGTCACAGAGCTGACAGACAGTATATAATGGTGAGCGCAGGTCATGTGAAACATTCAGGCAAAACTGATCCAGTTCCTCGTAAGAATGTTTCAGTTCCTTAGACTGGATCACCAGCTGAATATGATTCTTCACCCTGGCCAGAAGTTCCGAGGAATGATATGGCTTCACCACATAGTCTCTTGCCCCAAGCGCAAAACCCTGCTCGATACTCTGTCTGTCACTGCTGGCCGTTACACAGAGTATTGCCATATCAGCATAAAAAGGATATTTACTCAGCTTCCGCATCAGTTCAAAGCCATCCATTCCGGGCATGGCGATATCCAAGAGCAGAACTGTGGGTACTTGTTTTTCTATCAGTCTGAGTGCGTGCTCAGCATTGGATGCTGCCCTGATGGGGTAACCCAGTGTTTTCAGGATTGCAGCGGCTGTCTTAATGTGTTCCGGAGTATCGTCAACGATCAGGATACCGACCGTCTCCCTGAATCTGTTCATAAGTATCTCCTTTCGGTGTGCATGAACTGTCGATAGAATGCTTTGGTTTTAAAAAATTTTACACAATGTGGTCAAAAAATGCAAGAAAGGATGACAATGACAGTAAAATATATATTCAGTCAAAAACAAATTAACTGCATCGCCCTGCTCCTTATCGGGATCATGATGATTTTTGTCCTGTCCAGCGGCTGGGGTATCAAGCAAAGTGTCCGCAAGGAACAGGGATCCGAGTCCGTTCAGCTCAAATTTCAGCGTTCCAGTCAAACACTTTCAGACACATCAGACTACCTCACAGATGAAGTCAGAAAATTTGTTGTCACCGGAGAACTGAAATATATGAAAAACTACTGGCAGGAAGTAAGAGAGAAGAAGACTCGGGAGTCTGCCATTGCCTCTTTCCAGTCTTCTGATATTCCTTCCAGAGAATTACAGTTATTAAAGACCGCTAAGAACAACTCGGATCTATTGATCATGACAGAAATCCGTGCTATGAAACTGGCGGCTGTCAGCCATAATATACAAAAAAACCGTCTGGATCCGTCAGTGCGGGAATATGTTCTGAATGTGGAGGATAAACAGCTTGGGCAGGCTGAGGCGGGCAGGCGGGCTGCAGAACTGGTTTTCGGAAATGAGTATGAATCTGAAAAATCGGTGATCCTCGGTGCGATCAGCGAATTTCAACAGCATATGGACCGCCGGCTGAGAAAGAATCTTTATGAGGCGAGAAAGCAGACCGGCCGGGCGGCAGAATACCAGGCTGCGGCCCTTTCAGCAGCATTTTCCTTCATTTCAGCAGTCCTTTTTTCCTTTTATCGCTTCAGTGTCTCTCCAATTCTTGAACACACTTCAAGAATTCGGCATATGGGAGAAAAAAGAAACAAGTCTCTGCTTACGGTAAAGGGTTCAAGAGAACTCAGAATATTTGCAGAAAAATTTAATCAGGTATATGACAGTTTTCTCAAAGCCGGCGATGAAAAAAGCCGTTTTTTCTCCAATATCAGCCATGAGATAAGAACTCCTCTGAATTCCATCATAGGGTATGAGGTCCTCATGAGAGACACACAACTGACCGAAAAACAGGAACAATATCTGGATATTATGAAAGATTCGTCGGAAACCTTGTTAAATTTGATCAATCAGATCCTGGATATCTCTAAGGTGGAAAGCGGAAAAATGCGGATCGAAGAAGAACATTTCAAATCCAGGGATTTTTTCAGCGGAATCCTTGATATGTTTTTATATGGAGCAAAAAATAAGCAGGTACTTCTCAGCCTATCTGTCGATGACACCGTTCCGGATACACTCTATGCCGATGCCGGAAAACTGCGCCAGATCTTATTAAACTTGCTCTCCAACAGCCTAAAATTTACGGATGAAGGAGAAATCCATGTGCAGGCTGGGTTTCGCGAAACAGTGAAGGATCTGCCCGTCCTTATAGTTTCTGTCGCTGATACAGGATGCGGTATAAGGAGGGAAGACCTTCAGAGAATTTTCCAGGCGTTTGAACAGTCCGGGGAGACCGCAGGCCGTCTTTTCGGCGGCACAGGACTGGGACTTACTATATCAAAAAGTATGGCCGAAGTTCTCGGCGGGAAATTAACGGTGCAGAGCAAAGAGAATAAAGGTTCCTGCTTTACTCTTGAGATCCCCGTAAAGAAAGGAAAAGCCCCGGTATCGGCAGGCAGTGAAAAGAATCCATGGACTGCACAGCATAGCTGCCTGACTCTTTTAAAGGGAAAAAAAGTTCTCCTCGTAGAAGATAATGCTGTAAACCAGAAGATGGAAACGGAACTTCTCAAAAAATTCGGTCTTCATGTCACCTGTGCTTCCCGCGGAAGAGATGCCATCCGTATGGCTCAGGATGAAAAATACGATATGATCTTTATGGATATCCGGATGAAACCTTTGGATGGATTTCAGACTGCCAAGGAAATCCTATACGCCACAAAGAATTTCGATACGTTTGTGGCAGCTATGACAGCAGATGTGGAATCCGCCACAATCCAGAAAATTTTCCGTGAGGGAATGAAAGGTTTTCTCCCGAAACCCTTTTCCCTGGCTCAGCTTGAAAAAATCCTGCTTCTTTCCTGCGGAGCCGGCTCAGACGAAGTTGAAAAATATCAGCCAGTCACAGAGAGTAAAAACTCTCTGCTGAACATGGAAGACAGGATCGAAGAACTCGGAACATCTCTCTATGAACAGCTTCTTATCATGTTCCTAAAACAGCACCAAACGGAGTTCTCTTCACTTAGTCCGGAATTATCCGAGCGCCAATTTCTCCATCTTATACATACTTTAAAAGGTGTGAGCGGAAATATCGGTGCCGAACTGCTGCAGCATAAACTTTATCTGTTGGAACAGAAATTAAAAAGGGCTGACCTGAAACCGAACCAGACAGGTTCTGACATTTCAGATATAAAACTTTGCTATGAGAAAACAAGAAAAGAGATTCTAAAGTATTTACAGGATGCCTGTCAGGAAGAGGAAAATGTAATGGAAGGCTTTGAACTTGACACGTTTATTACCTATTTAAGAGATGCAGACATGGAGGCCCTGGAAATCTATGAAAAACATACCTCACAGATTTTAAATTTTCTGGACCCGAAACAGACGAAAAAATTTGAGGCATCCATGGAATGCTGTGACTTTATAAAGGCTTATGAATGTTTGGAAGAAGGGATGATGACAGATGTATAGAATATTATTTGTAGAAGATGACGAGGCGATCCGTTTTCTTGTCTCATGTTATTCTTTCTGGAAAAACTTTGACTTTCAGATCGCAGGGGAGGCTTCCAACGGAGAAGACGCTTTGTGTATGATGGAGGGAAATTCCTACGATATGATCCTTGCAGATATCCGGATGCCGAAAATGGACGGTCTTCAGATGGTTACAAAACTCCGGGAGTCGGGAAACAATCTTCACGTAGTCATTGCCAGCACCTATTCAGATTTTAAATACGCAAAGCAGGCTATGCGCCTCGGTGTCCTTGATTTTATTGAAAAACCGCTGACGGAAGAAAAACTTTTAGAGTCTTTAAAACTGGTCAGAGAGTCGCTGGAATTTCAGGCAAAAACCTCTGATATGGATTTCTCCGCCGCAGATTTTTATGAGTCCAGACTTTCTCACGTTTCCGGTGAAGAACTTAGGCAGGTTCAAAAAGAATATCAAACGATCAGAGAAGATCGGTTTCTCCTTAACGTCTGTACCTTTTTCCTCGGCCACTTTAAAAGCGGAACCGTCATAGATGATGCCGCTTTATCTCTGGGACTCAGCCGCGATCACCTGGCCAGACAGTTTAAGAAAAAAACAGGCCGGACTCTGCTTTCTTACCTGACGGAAATCCGCATGGAATACGCCGGACAAAGACTTCTTAAAACAAATGCAAAAATTTATGAAATCAGTGAGGATTTGGGATATCTGACCACCGATCATTTTTCCAGAGTCTTTAAAAAGTATACCGGAATGACACCGAACCAATACCGGAAAAACTGATCATTCAGATGGAATCGGTCGAAAAATTACAGGAAAATATCGTTTTTATGCTGTTTTCCCTTTGGCAGAATTAATGTAAAGTATCAACTGTAAACAGACAACAGCAAAGGCGCTGTGGAGAAGACCATTCTCTGCAGTGCCTTTTTTGGCTTTCATGAGGAGGAAAAGTTTATGAGAAAAGGACATTTACTGAAAAAGGCGGCGGCTCTCTGTATGGCAGCAGCTCTGACAGCCGGCCTGTCAGCCTGCGGAGGGGCCGTAGGAGAGGCGAAAAATAAATCAGGCGGTTCTGATTCCGCTGAAGGTGATACGATCAAAGTCGGCATCTTACATTCCTTAAGCGGTACCATGGCTATGAGTGAGACTTCCGTCAGAGACGCGGAAATTATGGCTATCAAAGAGATCAACGCAAAAGGCGGTGTACTTGGCAAAAAAATCGAATATGTAGTGGAGGACGGAGCTTCCAATCAGGCAACTTTTGCAGAAAAGGCGGATAAACTGCTGACGAAAGACAGAGTATCCACTGTATTCGGCTGCTGGACTTCCGCCAGCAGAAAAGCAGTTCTTCCTGTATTTGAGAGTAAGAACGGACTTTTGTGGTATCCGGTACAATATGAAGGACAGGAGTCCTCACCAAATATCTTCTATACCGGTGCCGCACCGAATCAGCAGATTGTACCGGCTATCGAATATCTGGTAAAAAATCATGGAAAGAAAATCTTTCTGGTAGGCTCTGACTATGTATTCCCTAGAACAGCCAACGAAATTATCAAAAAGCAGGCGAAAGCGTTGGGAGCAGAAGTAGTCGGAGAAGAGTACACCCCGATGGGACACACTGATTACACTACGGTAGTTAATAAGATCAAAGAGAAAAAGCCTGATTTTGTATTCAACACTTTAAACGGAGATTCCAACGTGGCATTTTTTAAACAGTTTAAAGATTCAGGGCTTACTTCCAAAGATGTTATGACCTGTTCCGTATCTGTGGCAGAAGAAGAGATTTCCGGAATCGGGGCTTCTTATCTGGAAGGTCATCTGGTTTCCTGGAACTACTATCAGACAACAAAGACCAAAGAGAATCAGAAATTTGTAGCGGATTACAAAAAGGCATATGGGAAAGACCGTGTGACGGATGATCCGATCGAAGCCGGCTACAATGCTGTATATCTCTGGAAAGCAGCCGTTGAGAAAGCAGGGTCTACAGATGTTGACAAAGTAAAAAAAGCCGCAGCCGGATTGAGTTTTAACGCACCGGAAGGAAAGATCACCATTGACGGAGACAACCAGCATATTTACAAGAAAGTACGCATCGGAAAAGTCAATAAAAACGGTCTCATCGATGAGATTTACAGCACAAAAGAAGCAATAAAACCAGACCCTTATCTGAAAGGATATTCCTGGGCCGAAGGGCTGTCTGAGTAGACACCCGTCAAGAGAAGGAGGAAGTATATGGAAGTGTTCATCATGCAGTTGTTCAATGGAATCAGCGTCAGTTCTGTTCTGCTGCTGGCCGCTATCGGCCTGGCGATCACCTTTGGACTCATGGGAGTCATCAACATGGCCCACGGAGAATTTATAATGATCGGCGCATATACGGCTTATGTCGTACAAAATCTGCTGAATAATGACATCTATGTCCTGTTGGCTCTGCCTGCCTCCTTCCTGGCGGCCGCAGCCTTGGGGCTGGTCCTGGAAAGACTCGTCATCAGCCGGCTCTACGGCAGAGCGGCCGACAGTCTTTTGGTCACATGGGGGATCAGCCTGATCCTCCAGCAGCTGGCCAGAACAATTTTCGGTTCACCGAATGTGGCAGTAAAGGTGCCCTCGTTTCTGGAAAAAAATATTCATATTACAAATGTTATTGTACTTCCGTACAAGAGACTGTTTATTTTCCTGATCGTCCTTGCATGCCTTGCCGCTGTTTATTTCCTGATGTATAAAAGCCGTACCGGCAGAAATGTCCGCGCTGTTATGCAGAACCGTGAAATGGCATCCGCACTTGGGGTCAATACAAAAAAAATTGATGCCGGAACTTTTGCCGCAGGCTGCGGACTTGCAGGCCTTGCCGGCTGTGTTCTGACCTGGGTCGGAGCTATCGGGCCTTCCCTTGGAACCAACTATATTGTGGACACATTCATGTCCGTGGTCGTCGGAGGCGCCGGAAGTATTTTGGGAACTGTCCTTGGAACAGGATTTATTGGGGTCGGCGGAACTGCATTTGAATTTCTCACGGACGCATCCATGGGTAAGGTTCTGATCTTTATCTGTGTGATCCTTGTGCTGCAGTTTAGGCCGAAAGGCATCTTTGCAGTGAAAACCCGTTCCCTGGAAGATGAATAGGAGGAAGCTATGAAAACGAGAAAAATAACTTTTACAACGATCCTTGCGCTGGCAGTCTTTTTGTTTCTGCTGGCCTCCCCGTTTTTTATGTCCGTATTCCGGCTTTCCCTGCTTGCAAAATTTATGTGTTTCGCAATTGTGGCCCTGGGACTCGACATGATCTGGGGCTATACCGGAATCCTTAGTCTGGGACACGGCGTGTATTTTGGACTGGGTGCCTACTGTATGGCTATGTATCTGAAATTAAGCACAGCAGGGGTGGGAAAACTTCCGGACTTTATGGTCTGGAGCGGCATGAAAGAACTTCCCTCTTTCTGGATACCGTTTGCAAATCCGGTCTTCGCCATGGCGGCTGTGATCATCGTACCGATTTTTCTGGCCGTAGTCATCGGATATCTTACCTTTTTAAACAGGATCAAGGGAGTCTATTTCTCCATCCTGTCCCAGGCGCTGGCTATGATCTTCTCTGTCCTTTTGATCGGACAGCAGAAGGTAACCGGCGGTTCCAACGGTCTCACCGGTTTTACCACGTTATTCGGACTGAATTTAAATGACACTGTATCTAAGATTATTTTGTTTTATGTGACACTGGCATTCCTCGCTGTCATCTATCTGATCTGCCGTTTTCTCGTAAAAAGCAGATTCGGGAAAGTCCTGGTCGCAATTCGGGACGGAGAAAACCGAGTGCGCTTCACCGGATATAATCCGGCGAAATATAAAGTATTCGTCTATGCACTCTCTGCAGCCGTGGCTGGTATCGCAGGTGCACTGTTTGTGGCACAGGTAGGAATCATTTCACCGGCAGAAGTGGGAACCGTTTTCTCCGTAGAAATGATCATCTGGGTTGCAATCGGAGGAAAAGGTTCTTTGATCGGACCAATTATCGGCGCATTGGCTGTCGGCGGACTGAAAACAGGCATCAGTGAGAATTTCCCGGAAATCTGGTCTTACTTCATCGGCATTGTCTTTGTTGTCGTCATTCTATGGATGCCGAAAGGAATGATTTCCTTCCGTGAAATTCCGGATAAACTGCGCAGAAAATTTAGTAAAAAGCAGGAGACCCAATACCTTGAGCCAAAGGAGGAATTATTATGAAACCGATGATAGAATTAAACGATGTCAGCATTAATTTCGGAAATTTTAAAGCGGTAAGCAATGTGAGTACTTCCGTAAAAAGCAATGAGATCCGGTTTTTCATCGGCCCAAATGGTGCGGGAAAAACGACAATTCTGGATGCCATCTGCGGAAAAAACAAAATCGCCGGCGGAAGTATTCTTTTTGATCAGGAATATGAAGTGTCAAAGATGAAGGAATATGCCATCGCAGAACTCGGCATCGGCAGAAAGTTTCAGGCTCCCAGTGTCTTTTACGGCATCACCGTGCAGGAAAATATCGAGCTGGCCGCGGCCAGCAGAAAAAGCATTTATTCCACGACTTTTCGGAAACTTTCCAAAGAAAAAAGGGAACATGTAGACTACGTACTGGAATTTATCGGTCTTGCCGGCAACCGGTTTGAATATCCAAGAAGACTCTCCCACGGAGAGAAGCAATGGCTGGAGATCGGGATGCTCCTTGCGGCCCGTCCGAAACTGATGCTCCTTGATGAACCCGTGGCAGGCATGGGACGCAGGGAAACGGAAAAAACCGAAGAGCTTCTGATGAAGATCAAAAAGGACTGCTCCATCATTGTCGTGGAACACGATATGAAATTTGCAAAACATGTGTCCGACAGTGTCACTGTATTTCACGAGGGAAGAATTTTGGCCGAAGGCACCATGGATCAGGTACAGGAAAATCAGGAAGTTATCGACGTTTATCTCGGAAGGGGAGGTGAGAAGGCATGTTAGACATTGAGGGACTCTATGCCACTTATGGGGAAGGCATGGTATTAAGAGATATAAGTCTTCAAGCAGACAAAGGCAGTATCACCTGTCTGGTTGGACGCAACGGGGCCGGGAAGACAACGCTGATGAAAAGTGTCATGGGGCTTATAAACACACCGAGAGGTTCGATAAAGCAGGAAGAAATGGAACTCGCCGGACTTCCCAGCTATGCAAGGGCCAAAAGCGGCATCGGTTATGTTCCGCAGGGACGTGAAATTTTTCCCCAGCTGACCGTAAAGGAAAATCTGCTGCTCGGCCTCGAATCCGGCAGCGGTGTAAAAGATATACCGGAGGAAGTTTTTCATACCTTTCCGATTTTAAAGGAATTTTTAGAAAGAAAGGGCGGGGATCTGTCCGGAGGCCAGCAGCAGCAGCTCGCTATTGCCAGGGCTTTAGTCTCCGGTCCGAAGGTCCTCATTCTGGATGAACCGACGGAAGGTATTCAGCCGTCCGTCATCCAGGAAATCGGATCCATACTCACAAAACTGAAACAGCAGATGGCTGTGTTTATCGCCGAGCAATATCTGGAATTCGTCATGGATATCGCCGATTATTGTTACGTGATGGAAAACGGCAAGATCATCATGCATGGAGAGACCGGAAAACTGGATAAAAAAAAGCTCCAGGCTACCATGTCTTTGTAGAAAGGAGGACAAATGCGGCTGACTCCGAAAGAACAGGAAAAACTTATACTCCATCAGATTGGTCTTCTGGCCAAAGAACGTATGGAACGGGGATTAAAACTTAATTATGTGGAAGCCATGGGATTCCTCTGCTCAGAGCTTTTAGAAGCGGCCCGTGACGGACACACCGTGACAGAACTGATGGTCATGGGGCGCTCTTTTCTCACAGAAAACGATGTCATGGACGGGATAGCCGATCTGATCCAGGAAGTACAGGTAGAAGCTACGTTCCCGGATGGAACGAAACTGGTCACGGTTCATGAACCCATAGGTCCGCAAGTTTCCTCACCTGTGATTACCGCGGATGAAGATATTATCTTAAATGAGGGGAGAAAAACAAAGGAAATCCTCGTCTCCAACACCGGGGATCGCCCGGTGCAGGTTGGTTCCCATTATCATTTTTATGAGGTCAATGACTGTCTGTCCTTTGACCGTGAGTCTGCCCTTGGATGTCATCTGGATATTCCCTCCGGCACTTCCGTACGGTTTGAACCAGGAGAGGAAAAGGAGGTTCGCCTGGTGGCCATGGGCGGGAAAAAGATCGTTCACGGTTTCAGAGATCAAATATGCGGCCCGGTAAAGGAGGAGAAAAATGAGTGATTCAATCAGCAGAATCCGGTATGCGATGATGTACGGTCCCACCAAGGGCGACAGTATACGGCTCGGAGACACCTGCCTGTACGCGCAGGTAGAAGAAGATATGACCGTGTACGGCGATGAAGTAAAGTTTGGCGGCGGAAAGACGATTCGGGACGGAATGGGTCAATCCGTTAGGGCTGTCCGGGATGACGGAGTTCTCGATCTGGTGATAACCAATGCTCTGATTTTGGATGTAAATGGCATCCTGAAAGCCGATATAGGCATCCGGGACGGAAAGATCGCAGGAATCGGAAAGGCCGGAAATCCGGATATCATGGATGGAGTAACCCCGGGAATGACCATCGGCGCCTCTACGGAAGCGATTGCCGGAGAAAATAAAATTGTGACAGCCGGAGGAATAGACAGCCATATTCATTTTATCGCCCCGCAGCAGATTGATACCGCTCTGTACAGCGGAGTCACAACGATGATCGGCGGAGGAACGGGGCCGGCCGACGGAACCAATGCCACCACGTGTACGCCCGGTGCCTGGAATATCGCTCAAATGCTCAAAGCGGCAGAAGAATACCCTATGAATCTCGGTTTTCTCGGGAAAGGAAACTGCAGCGATGAAAAGCCGCTCGAAGAACAGATAAAAGCAGGAGCCATGGGACTAAAAATTCATGAAGACTGGGGCGCTACTCCGGCCGTCATTGATCACTGTCTGAATGTTTCTGATCTCTGCGATGTACAGACGGCAATCCACACGGATACTCTCAATGAAGGCGGATGTGTGGAAGATACTCTGGCAGCCATCGGCGGCAGAACCATTCACACTTATCACACTGAAGGTGCAGGAGGCGGTCATGCGCCGGATATTATCCGGGCCGCCGCTGCCTCAAATGTTCTTCCATCCTCCACAAATCCGACAATGCCCTTTACGGTAAACACTCTGGACGAACACCTGGATATGCTCATGGTCTGCCATCATCTGGACAAAAAGATTACGGAGGATGTCGCTTTTGCTGATTCTAGGATCCGCCCGGAGACCATCGCGGCGGAGGATGTTCTGCACGATCTCGGTATCTTCAGCATGATGAGTTCCGACTCTCAGGCCATGGGCCGGGTCGGAGAAGTTATCACGAGAACCTGGCAGACAGCTCATAAGATGAAGCAGGAGCGCGGCCCGCTTCCGGGAGATTCCCGGTACAGCGACAACCTGCGGATCAAACGGTATGTGGCCAAATACACTATAAATCCCGCCATTACCCACGGAATTTCTGAGTATGTAGGCTCTGTAGAGAAGGGAAAGCTTGCAGATTTGGTTCTCTGGACACCGGAATTTTTCGGGGCAAAGCCGGACATGATCTTAAAAGGGGGAATGATCGCCGCATCTAAAATGGGAGATGCCAATGCCTCCATTCCGACGACACAGCCGGTTCTCTTCCGGCCCATGTTTGCCGCACACGGAAAAGCGAGAGAAGATGCCTGCCTCTCCTTTGTCTCTAAGGCAGCCTTCGATTCCGGCATAAAAGAGACTTTGTCATTGTCCAAAACCGTTGTCCCGGTGAAACATACAAGAACGATCTCAAAAAAAGATATGCGGTTCAATGACCTTACACCGGAGATTACGGTTGATCCAGAGACTTACCGGGTGACGGCAGACGGGGAACTGCTGATATCCAAACCGGCCGAGTGTCTGCCTCTTACGCAGAAATATTATTTATTTTAGGAGGATTCAAAATGATATGTGAAAAAATCTTAGGAAATGAATCAGAGACAAGATTTCAGGCACTGGCGATCGACTATATTCCGATTCAGTGGGATGAGGCATTTAAAAAACTATTGAAAAAAAAGACAGACGGAGGAAGAGAGATTGGAATTCGGCTGGACAATACAATTCTCACCCGTGGACTGCGTCATGGAGATATTCTCTGGTATGACAGGGAGAGCGCAATCGCTGTCCGTTCCGTTCCATGCGAAGTCATCGTCATCAATATCAGCACGGCTCATCCGGAGATGGCAGCCAAAGTATGCTATGAAATTGGCAACAAGCATGCCACACTTTTGTGGGGAGAACATTCTATGCAGTTTGTCACTCCTTTTAATGAACCAACAATGCATCAGCTAAGCCATTTACATGGAGTATCGGTAAAAAAGAAGGAGCTTGTTCTCAATTTTGACAAAAGAATTTCCTCTTCAGTCAACAGCCACACACATTAAGGGAGGGCGGTGCCGTGAAGATTACAGATTTTCTCCTGCTTCAACTGAATGATGCCTTGTTTCCAATCGGGGCATATTCTCACTCCTATGGTCTGGAAACTTTCGTTTTAAACAATCTCGTCTTTGATGAGAAAAGTGCATCCGACTATATCAGACAACAGATTCTTTATAATTTGTCTTTTAGTGAACTGATGGCAGTGAGACTTTCTTATGAGGCCGCTTTGAAAAAAGATCTGACACAACTGTCCAAATTGGAAGAACTTTATGAGGCTTCCAGAGGACCGAAAGAGGTTCGGACAGCTTCCTCCAAACTCGGATCCAGATTTATAAAAACAGTACAGGCCTTTATGAAAGCTGATATAGATTTTTTTCTGAAGTACAAAGAGCTTTGCTGCACACACACGCATCCTTCCGCCTACGGTGTCTTCTGTGCAGTCTGTAAAATTCCACTGAAAAAAGCGATGCAGACATTCTTATACGCACAGGTATCATCCATGGTGACAAACTGTGTAAAACTTGTGCCGCTTAGTCAGACCTCCGGACAAAAAATTCTTTATGAGAGCTATGCATGGTTTCCGGAAGCGCTGAAAAAAGCGGCAGAGGCGGATCAGTCGGAATACGGCAGGGGCGCACCCGGATTTGATATCCGGTGTATGCAGCATGAATTTTTATATTCCAGGCTCTACATGTCATAGCTAAAAATGGAGATTGAAGCAGAAAGGAGCAGCTTATGTCATATGTAAAAATCGGGGTGGCGGGCCCCGTCGGTTCAGGAAAAACTGCGCTCATTGAGGCTCTGACCCGTGAATTAATGGATGATTACAGTCTCGGTGTCATTACCAATGATATTTATACAAAAGAGGATGCGGAATTTCTCACAAAAAACAGCAGGCTGCCGAAAGAACGGATTATCGGTGTGGAAACGGGAGGGTGCCCTCATACGGCGATCCGGGAGGATGCCTCTATGAATCTGGAAGCCGTCGATGACTTGACAGCAAAATTTCCGGATATCGAGATTTTGTTTATTGAAAGCGGCGGCGACAATCTGTCCGCCACGTTCAGTCCGGAACTTTCAGATGCAACGATCTTTGTCATAGATGTTGCGGAAGGAGATAAAATTCCAAGAAAGGGAGGTCCCGGCATCACCCGTTCCGATCTGCTGATCATCAATAAGATTGATCTGGCAGAAATGGTCGGAGCAGATCTCTCGGTGATGGAAAGGGACTCAAAAAAAATGCGGAAAGACCGGCCTTTTCTTTTTACAAATATCCGCGGGAAAGAAGGACTTCAAAACGTCATTGACTGGATAAAAAAAGATGTCCTTCTGGAAGGTCTTTAAAAATGAACGCCTTCGGAAAAACATCAAAGCTGGAGTTTTCGGCGGAAAATAAAGGCAACCTGACACGACTTCGGGACGTCTGTTATACGGCTCCTTATAAAATCATGTTTCCGTTTTCACAAAAAAACGGCTGGCTGAATGTGATGGTGCTGAATGCATCCGCCGGGATTATGGCCGGAGACACCCAGAAAATATCAGTATGTGCAGGCAGCGGCAGCAAACTTTGTGTCTCTTCCCAGTCATATGAAAAAGTACATCGGATGGAGGACGGCTTTGCCAGGCGGAATACAGAGATTTCTGTGGAAGACAGCGCCTCCTGCGTCTATCGTCCGCTGCCGGTCATTCCATTTGCCGGCTCTGAGTTTGAGAGTCACACAACGATCCGGCTAAAAGACGAATCATCAAAACTGATCTATTCCGAGATCATCAGCTGCGGCCGGGCAGCCAGAGGAGAAAAGTTTCAATACCGGCGTTATGACAGTTATCTCACGGTTGTTTCAGACGGACGGCTGCTCTACCGTGACTGTACCTGCCTCAGGCCCAAAGAAATGAAACTTTCCGGCCCCGGTTTTTATGGAGAATATACGCATCTGGCCACTGTTTTGTTCTTTCACACAGGAATGACGAAAGATAAAATTCAAAGCATTGCACAAAAACTAAACAGTGAATCTGAAATTGAAGCAGGCATCTCTGAGTTTAACAGGGGAAATGCCATTTTGAAAATCTTAGGGAAGAGAGCCCAGACATTGGAAAGGCTGCTTTCCCGCCTAATAAAGGAGGAATCATTATGCACATGGAAAGTACACTGATCGCCGCCGGCACAGCGGCTGTGATGGGAACCTCATCTCTGACGGCGGCAGGAAGGGCGGTCTGCCGTCTGAAAAAACAAGAATGGAAAGAATCTGTTCCTAAAATCGCTGCGGCAGGAGCCCTCGTATTCGGTATGCAGATGCTGAACTTTACAATTCCCGGCACCGGATCCAGCGGTCATATTGTAGGCGGACTTCTGCTGGCCGGACTGTTCGGACCTCATATTGCTTTTCTCACACTGAGTCTGATCCTCGGTGTACAGTGCCTGTTTTTTGGGGACGGAGGCCTTATAGCTCTTGGATGTAATATTTGGAATATGGGCTTTTACTCCTGTTATGCAGGATATCATCTGTTTATCAAACCTGCAAAAAAGGCATCGGGTTCCACTGCATCTCTGTTTTTTGCCAGTGTACTCGGAAGTATCCTGACACTGCAGATGGGGGCCTTCAGCGTTGTACTGGAAGCGCAGGCTTCCGGGATCACCGCTCTGCCATTCCAAAAATTCGCGGGATTCATGCAGCCGATCCATTTAGCGATCGGTCTTTGCGAAGGATTGATCACTTTTGGAATCTTATATGTACACGCCAAAGCTGCAGAGCAAAATTTCACTATCCGGCAGCAAATCGCCTGCCTCGGAAGTGCTGCTTTCGGATGCGCCGCTGTCTTTTCGTCCTTTGCCTCTGCTAATCCGGATGGTTTGGAATGGTCGATCGCAAAGATTATTGGAGCAGGCTCCCTTCCGGCGGAAGGTGGAATCTTTCAGGCAGCACATGCCATTCAGCAGGGGATATCCTTCCTTCCGGATTATACGGTCACCGGAATTGCTAATCCTTTTTTAACGACTGCTTTAGCCGGAACAGCAGGAATTTTGATCGTAGCGCTGGCTGTTTTTCTTCTTTTCCGGCCAATTTATAACAAAAAATATTAACAGGAGCCGTTTCCCCTATGAGACTTTCCTCGTAAACCCCTTGTATTCTGTAAACGAAAGTGTTATAATAACCAATAACATAAAGCATTAACTTAAAGAGTGGACGCAAGTCCACTCTTATTGTTTGCGCAGAAAAGGAGGCAGGGCAACTTGGCAGGAAAAGCAGAGATTGAACAGAAAACAGAAGAACTTGTGACACCGATCATCGATGAAAACCACTTTGAACTTGTTGATGTGGAGTATGTAAAAGAGGGTGCCAACTGGTATCTGCGGATTTACGCGGATAAAGAGGGAGGCATCAGTATCGATGACTGTGTGCTGATCAGCCGGGCACTGGAGGCCAAATTGGACGCCGATGATTTCATCAAAGACGCATATATTCTGGAAGTCAGCTCCCCGGGTCTTGGAAGGCCTTTAAAAAAGGAAAAAGACTTTCAGAGAAGTATCGGGCAGTCTGTGGACATTAAATTATATAAAGCCATTGACAAACAAAAAGAGTTTACCGGTATATTAAAAGAATATTCAAAGGAAAGAATCATACTCTCGATCGACGGCACCGATCAGGAATTTGAAACAAAAAGTGTGGCATCCGCCCGTTTATCATTAGATTTTTAAAGGAGGACAACAGAAAAAATGAGTGAATTAATTGATGCATTAAACCAGTTAGAAAAAGAAAAGCATATTGATAAAGACGTCATTATGGAAGCGATTGAAAATTCCCTGGTTGCTGCATGCAAAAGAGACTTTGGAAATGCAGACAATGTGGTGGTCAATATGGACCGTGAGACCGGAGATATTGTCGTATATGCAGAAAAAGAAGTCGTGGAAACCGCAGACGGGGAAGATTTTGACCCGGCTCTCCAGATCAGTCTTGCCAAAGCAAAAGCAATGGACCCTAAATATGAGCTGGGTGATATTGTCCGCGTGGAGATTACTCCGAAAGATTTTGGAAGAATTGCTGCTATGCACGCCAGAAGTGTCATTGTACAGAAGATCAAAGAAGAAGAAAGAAGAGTTGTCTTTGATCATTTTTACTGCAAGGAAAAAGACATTGTTACAGGCGTGGTACAGCGCTATGTCGGCGAGAATGTCAGCGTCAGCCTGGATGACAAGACAGATGCTCTTCTGATGAAGTCCGAACAGATCAGAGGCGAAGTATTCCAGCCCACGGAACGGATCAAACTTTACATTGTAGAAGTAAAAGACACCAACCGCGGCCCCCGGATCTTAGTGTCCCGTACACATCCGGATCTTGTAAAGCGTCTTTTTGAAAAAGAGGTAGCCGAGATCCAGGACGGCATCGTAGAGATTAAGAACATCGTCCGCGAAGCCGGTTCCAGAACAAAGCTTGCCGTCTGGTCCAATGATCCAAACGTAGATCCTGTCGGTGCCTGTGTCGGCATGAACGGTGCCAGAGTCAACGCGATCGTCAATGACTTAAAAGGTGAAAAGATCGATATCATCAACTGGAATGAAGATCCTTGTGTCTATATCGAAAATGCGCTGAGTCCGTCTAAGGTTGTATCTGTATCCGTAGACGTGGAAGAAAAAAGTGCTCAGGTTGTCGTTCCGGATTATCAGTTATCACTGGCTATCGGAAAAGAGGGTCAGAACGCAAGACTCGCTGCAAGGCTGACCGGCTATAAAATCGATATCAAAAGTGAATCTCAGGCTGAGGAAGAAGAGGAACTCCAAGGTTATGAAGATTACGAATCCGAAGAAATGGCAGATGAAGCCATGGCTTACGATGATGAAAATGCCGTGGAAGATGAGCTCCTTTCCGAAGAATCTGAATATATTGACGAATAAAATTTAGGATGTGATCGTATATGAACAAGAAAACTCCGATGAGAAAGTGCATTGGATGTCAGGAATCAAAAGCGAAAAAAGACCTTGTTAGAGTGGTAAAACCCAAGGATGGAGATATCTTCATCGATCCCACCGGCAAGTCCAACGGACGCGGCGCTTATATCTGCCGTTCTCTCTCATGCCTTAAAAAAGCGAGAAAGTCAAAAGGTCTTGACCGTTCTTTTAAGACATCGATTTCCGAGGAAGTCTATGACGCGCTGGAAAAGGAGATGATGGATCTTGAATCATAAAATTCTGTCTCTTCTCGGATTAGCAGCCCGATCGAGAAATTTGGTAAGCGGAGAATTTGCGGTAGAAAAATCCGTAAAATCCGGCCATGCATGCATGGTCCTTGCGGCCAATGATGCTTCCGAAAATACGAAAAAGATGTACCGGAATATGTGCGAATACTATCATGTGCCGCTGTATTTTTTCAGCGACAGAAGCGAACTTGGCCACGCCATCGGAAAAGAATTCCGTGCGGCGGTAGCTGTAGAAGATCAGGGATTTGCAAAGGCCATTCGCGGGAAACTCGAAAATAGTAAAATTGAATAATGGAGGTGCAATCTATGGCAAAAACTAGAGTCCATGAGATAGCAAAGAAATATAATAAACAGAGCAAAGAAATTATTGAAATATTGAAAAAAAATAATATCGAAGTAAAAAACCATATGAGTACGGTGGAAGACTCCCAGATCGCGGTCATTGACAAGGCCCTTGGAGTAAAAAAGGAAGAAAAACCGGTGAAGAAAGAGAATAAACCGGAGAACCGCCAGGAAAAGCCAAGGAATCAGCAGGGCCGAGACCAGCAGCGCGGCAGCAGGGGTCAGCATCAGCAGGGACAGCAGAGGCCTCAGAATACTCAGAATCAGAACCGTACAGGCAAAAAGCCTGAGAGGCAGCCGAAGGAAAAAGATGCGGGCCAGAATCAGGGAACTCAGAAGAAAGTGCTGAAGAAAGAAAATCCGCAGAATTCTCAGAAATTTTCCAATAATAACGGACAGAATGGGAAGAATAAAAACAATAGGTTTAACAAGAACAACAAAAAGAACAGAAACAATAAGTTCAACAGTAAAAATCAAAATACCCAGAAGAAGAAAAAGACGGGACCGGGAGCTTTCATCAAGCCGGATCCGGTAAAGAAGCCAGAATATGATCCAAGTGAACCAGTAAAAATTCCTGAGATCCTCACCTTAAAAGAGTTTGCGGAAGCGATCCACATCCCTGCAAATGACATCATCAAAAAACTTCTGATCTCCGGAGGCGGACTTGTGAACCTCAACACGGAATTGGATTTTGAACGTGCAGAAGAGATCGCTTTAGAATATGACCGCATCGTAGAATTAGAGGAGACCGTAGACGTAATCGAAGAGTTGTTAAAAGACGAAGATGAAGAAGATACAAAGGATCTTGTGACCAGACCGCCGGTTGTATGCGTTATGGGACACGTTGATCACGGTAAAACCTCTCTTCTGGATGCGATTCGATCCGCCCGTGTCACTGCCGGTGAGGCCGGAGGGATCACCCAGCATATCGGTGCCTACACGGTACAGACAGAAAGCGGAACAATCACATTCCTGGATACACCGGGACACGAAGCCTTCACATCCATGCGTATGCGCGGTGCCCAGTCCACCGATATCGCAATCCTTGTAGTAGCCGCAGATGACGGTGTCATGCCGCAGACAATCGAGGCAATCAACCATGCCAAAGCTGCCGGTGTTGAGATCATCGTTGCCATCAACAAGATCGATAAGGAAAGTGCAAATATTGAGCGTGTAAAACAGGAACTGACAGAGTATGAACTGATTCCGGAAGACTGGGGCGGTACGACAATCTTTTGTCCTGTATCCGCACACAGCAAAGAGGGAATCGACGATCTTCTTGATATGATCTCGCTCACAGCCGAAGTTCTGGAGCTGAAAGCAAATCCGAAGCGTAAGGCAAGAGGTATTGTCATCGAGGCAGAACTCGACAAAGGACGCGGTCCGGTCGCTACCGTACTTGTTCAGAAAGGAACTCTCCATGTGGGAGATGCCATCGCAGTCGGAAGTGCTCACGGAAAAGTCCGTGCTATGATTGATGACAAAGGAAAACGTGTCAAAACTGCCGGACCGTCAACTCCGGTTGAGATTCTCGGGCTCAGCGAAGTTCCGTTTGCAGGAGAAGTCTGCATGGCCATGGACAATGAAAAAGAAGCCCGTTCAACGGCAGAGAAATTCATTGCATACGGCAGAGAAAAAATGCTCTCAGAGACAAAATCACAGCTTTCTCTGGATGATCTCTTTGACCAGATCCAGGCAGGAAGCGTAAAAGATTTAAATATCATCGTCAAAGCAGACGTTCAGGGATCGGTGGAGGCTGTAAAGCAGAGTCTTTCCAAGCTCTCTAACGATGAAGTAGCCGTCAAAGTCATTCACGGAGGAGTCGGCGCGATCACGGAATCTGACGTTATGCTTGCATCTGCATCCAACGCCATCATCATCGGATTTAACGTCCGTCCGGACCCAACCGCTAAAGATGCTGCCGAGAGAGACAAAGTCGATCTGAGATTGTACCGTGTCATTTATAACGCTATCGAAGATATCGAAGCGGCCATGAAGGGTATGCTGGAGCCGGAGTATGTGGAGAAAGTCATCGGCCACGCCGAAGTACGCCAGACATTCAAGGCATCCGGAGTCGGAACCATCGCAGGATCCTATATCCTCGACGGTATCATTCAGAGAGGCAGCACTGCCAGACTGATCCGTGACGGTATCGTCGTACACGAAGGCGGATTCGCGTCTATCAAGCGTTTCAATGACGACGTAAAAGAAGTCAAGACCGGCTTTGAGTGCGGCCTTGTGCTTGAAAATTATAATGATATTAAAGAAGGCGATCAGATTGAAGCCTATATAATGGAAGAGATCCCTAGATAAGCCTTCTTTACAGGAGGAAAACCATGAGAAAGAACAGCATTAAGAATACTAGAATCAACGGGGAGGTACAGCGGGAACTGAGCCGTATCATCAGTCGGGAAATTAAAGATCCCCGCATCGCTCCTATGACATCTGTTGTGGATGCGGTTGTGACCTCGGACTTAAAACAGTGTAAGGCTTATATCAGTGTCCTTGGAGACCAGAAAGCCAAAGAGGATACCCTTAACGGCCTCAGAAGTGCGGTTGGCTATATCCGCAGGGAGCTGGCACATTCCATTAATCTTAGGAATACCCCGGAAATCACTTTTATTTTGGATGATTCCATTGAATATGGTGTTGAAATGTCAAAAAAAATTGACGAGCTGAACAAATAGGAGAAGCACTATGAATGAATTCATATCATCCATCGAAGCCGCAGACACCATTGCAGTCACCGGCCATATCCATCCGGACGGTGACTGCATCGGGAGCTGCCTGGGGCTTCGGCAGTACATTTTGGATAATTATCCCGGGAAATCTGTTACAGTTTATCTTGAGTCCATTGCTCCGGAGTTTCTCTTTCTTTCCGGGGCTGATTCAGTGAAACAGGAGGCCGAACATAAATCCTATGACTTGTTCTTTGTCCTGGACTGCAGTTCTCTGGACAGGATCGAACCGTATCTGTCCATGTATGAACGCGCGGCAAAGACGTTCTGTATCGACCACCACATCAGCAGCAAAGGAATCGGTCAGGAGTATATTTTAAAACCCCAGGCCAGTGCCACCTGCGAAGTGCTGTATGAGTTATTTGAACCGGACCGTATTTCTTTATCCTGTGCCTATTGCCTGTATACCGGTATCGTCCATGACACCGGTGTATTTAAGCATTCCAATACGACGAAGCAGACAATGGAGTACGCCGGCAGACTGATTTCCAAAGGAATCAATACATCCAGAGTCATCGATGAAACCTTTTATCAGAAAACGTTTGTACAGAACCGCGTGTTGGGACAGGCACTATTAAACAGCCGGCTTTATGAAGAAGGCCAGATCATTCTTTCTTACCTGAATGAAGATGAAATGCAGGCCCTCGGTGCTGATTCCGGGGACACCAACGGGATAATCGACCAGATGAGAGTTACAAAAGGGGTAGAAGCTGCGGTATTTCTGTACGCTTTGGACAAAGATACCTATAAGGTCAGCATGCGTTCCAACGGCAGAGTCAATGTGGCTGCAATCTCAGAAGAATTCAGCGGCGGAGGGCATGTCCGTGCTGCCGGCTTCAGTATGAAAGCCGGACTTGAAGAAGTGACCGGCATTGTCCTTTCAAAAATCCGAGAACAATTATAGAGGTGCTTATGATACACGGTATCTTAAATATTTACAAAGAAGCCGGCTTTACCTCTCATGATGTAGTGGCAAAGCTCCGGGGAATCATAAAACAAAAGAAAATCGGACACACCGGCACCCTGGACCCCCAGGCCACCGGTGTGCTTCCTGTCTGTCTTGGAAAGGCTACCAAGCTGTGCGATATGCTCACGGATACGAAAAAGGAATACAGGGCAGTCTTCCGTCTCGGCCTCACAACTGATACGGAAGATATCTGGGGAGAGACTTTGAGAGAATCAGACATTTCTGTCTCCGAGGACAAGGTGCGAAAAACCATCTGTTCTTTTAAAGGAGGCTATGATCAGATTCCTCCCATGTATTCTGCCTTGAAAGTAAATGGCAAAAAACTGTACGAACTTGCAAGAGAGGGTAAAGTAATTGAGCGAAAAGCAAGACCCGTTACGATCTATGAAATCAAAAATTTAGAGATTTGTCTCCCTGAGTTTACCATGACCGTTGTCTGCAGCAAAGGCACCTATATACGGAGCCTTGGACGCGACATCGGCGAAAAACTGGGGTGCGGTGCCTGTATGACCAGTTTGGAGCGCACTGCGGCCAGCGGATTTCACAAAAAAGACAGCCATACTCTGGATGAGGTTGAGAAGCTGGTCAAGGAAAATCGGCTTATGGAGGCTGTCATTCCTCCGGATCAGGTGTTTATGAGCCTTCCCTGTCAAACGGTAAAAAAACAATATGAAAAAACCCTCTATAATGGCAACCCCTTAAAATCAGAGTGTTTTACATCCTTCTGCGGCGATGAACAGCGGCTGAGGATTTATGATGAGGACGGCTGTTTTATCGGGGTGTATGATTGGAAAGATCAGAAAAAAATGTACTTTCCGGATAAATTATTTTACTGAAAGGAGCACTATGGAATACATACATCAAACGGAGAACTTTCAATTTCATAACTCTGCGGTAGCGCTTGGTAAATTTGACGGACTGCACAGGGGCCATCAGCTTATTTTTGACCAGCTGCTGGAATACAAAAAACAGGGATACCAGACTGTTGTATTTTCTTTTGACCGTCCTCCGGTCAATACCCTGAAATCCGAAAATTATCACATGATCTATTCTAAAGAAGAAAAGGAGCGCTTATTGGCAAAAAAGGGGATGGACGTCTTAATTGAGCATCCTTTTACCAAAGAATTCTCTAAGCTCTCTCCGAGGGATTTCGTGACAGAAGTCCTGATCAAAAAGGTCGGAATGAAAATTCTTGTGGTGGGAGACGACTGCGGCTTCGGATACAAGCGTCAGGGAAATGTAGAACTCTTGAAGGAGATGCAGAAAGAATACGATTTTAAACTGATCGTAATTCCAAAACTTGAATTGAACGGAGGAATTGTCTCAAGCAGCCGCATCCGCAGCCTGCTCAGAGAGGCAAGGATCGAGGAGGCCAACAGCCTGCTCTCATCCCCTTTTTTGGTTTATGGACCCGTCGTGCAGGGCAATCATATGGGAAAAGATATCTTAGGAGTTCCCACTGCCAATCAAATTCCAAATCCTGAAAAGCTGCTTCCCCCTAACGGAGTTTATGTATCGAGGATTACGATCAAAAATCAGGTATATTACGGAATCAGTAATATAGGCGTCAAACCCACGATCGAAGGAAAAAAACATATGGGGGTTGAAACGTATATTTTAGATTTTGATAAGAATATATATCATAAACCAATATCTGTTGAACTTCTTTGTTTTAAACGCCCGGAAATGAAGTTTGAATCCCTTGACTGCCTTTCGAGGCAAATGAAGGAAGACGCGCTATTTGCAAGAGATTGGGTAATAGAACAAGGGCTCATTTAAATACCTGTGTGCCCTGCGGGTATACTTTTTTGCCGAGATGCGTTATAATAAAGATAACTTAAACGAAGTTACTGAAAAGAAGGGAGCGGTTCATATGGCTACAAAAACGATTATTACGATTGAAAGACAGTATGGAAGCGGCGGGCACCTGATCGGGAAAAAGCTTGCCGAAGATCTTGGTATTCCTTTTTATGACGGAGAATTATTAAAAGTCGCAGCAAAGGAGAGCGGAATCTGTGAGGAAATCTTTGAAAGCTTTGATGAGAAACCGACCACAAGCTTTTTATACTCCCTGGTTATGGACCCCTATTCTCTGGGATATAACGCCAATTCCTTTGATCTTCCGCTGAACCACAAAGTATTTCTGGCTGCCTTTGACACCATTAAAGACATTGCCAGCAAAGGTCCCTGCATTTTCGTCGGCAGATGCGCTGATTATGCCCTGGAAGACTTTGATAACTGCCTGAGCATTTTTATCCACGCTCCTTTTGAAGACCGTATCAAACGGATTGAAGAAGTATATGAGATCCCCAAGGCGAAAAGCAAGGAAGCGCTTCTGAAAAAGGATAAGCAGCGGGCTAGCTATTACAACTATTACAGCTCTAATAAGTGGGGCGATGCAAAGGCCTATGACTTCTGTATCAACAGCAGCCTTCTGGGCATTGACCAGACCGTAGAACTGATCAAGCAGGTTATTGAAGAAAAAGAGAAGTAAAAACAGTACATGAGAATATAATTATCAAGCCCCTCACTCTTTGAGGGGCTTGATGTATTTGCGCGCCGAATGACACTGCCGGAGAAAGGAGAGACATCTTAGATTATGAAATTGATTGTTTGTCTGGACAATAAAAACGGACTTTGTTTCAATAAAAGAAGACAGAGCCAGGACCGAAGATTAAGAGATTTTATCAAAGCTATGACAAAAGATTCAAAGCTGTATATGAATTTCTACACCTATGAACTATATAAAGACTTTAAAAATGCAGTTGTCTGTGAAGATTTTTTATCCCGGGCAAAAGCAGATGACTATTGTCTCTTGGAAACCTGCTCTGTGAAAGAGGATGAAGAGAAGATCCGGGAACTTTTCATATTCCGCTGGAACAAAGTTTATCCGGCAGACACGTATTTTGATCTGGACTTATCGCTCTGGAATCTCGCAGAGCTTGAAGAGCTGGAGGGATCCTCTCACAGCATCACAAAAGAAAGATATATAAAAGGAGATTACGAAATATGAAATTAAGGAACAGAATTTCTGTCTTACTTTTCGCACTGTTCATGGCCTTTGGCCTGACAGCATGCCAGGACAGTTCGAAAGAAAAACAGCCGGGCAGACACACAGCGGAAACCGAGGTTCAGACCGCCTCCAATTCCTCACAAAAGAACATATCCGTAAACAATATCCCTGATTATTCGGGGAAGATGTATGTGGAACTCAACGGCAGCCGGCCTGAATTTCAATCCAGGGAATTAAAGACCAAATCTTACGAGTCATACAGCAAACTGGATTCTCTCGGAAGATGCGGCACTGCCCAGGCAAACATAGGAAAAGATATCATGCCCACGAAAAAAAGAGGCGCCATCGGAATGGTCAAACCTACCGGATGGCATACTGTCAAATACAGCAATGTGGACGGAAAATACCTCTATAACCGCTGTCATTTGATCGGCTATCAGCTCACCGGCGAAAATGCAAACAAAAAGAACCTGATTACCGGAACCCGTGCGATGAATGTAGACGGAATGCTGCCATTTGAAGATATGGTAGCCGACTATGTCAAAGAGACCGGAAATCACGTTTTGTACCGGGTCACTCCTGTTTATGAGGAAGAAGACCTGGTCGCAAAAGGCGTTCAGATGGAAGCTATGTCTGTGGAAGACAGAGGAAAGGATATTGAATTTAATGTCTTCGTATATAACGTACAGCCTGGAGTCTCCATTGACTATAAAACAGGGAAAAGCAAAAAAGCACAGAATACAGAGACTCAGACAGCCGCTTCAAAGAAAAGACGACATGCCGAAAGCGGCCAGAGCCATCACAATGAATCCGTCTATATCTGCGGCAACTCAAGATCTAAGGTTTATCACTGCCCAGGACAGAGGGATTATGAAAAAATGAAAACCTCAAAATATCTTGTGAAGTTTAAAAGCGAGAAGGAAGCACAGGCTGCGGGATATCGCAGAGCAAAACGGTAATATCGGCAATCAAAGATTGGAGGATCATATGAAATATGAAGAAATTTTGAAGACGGCCAGAAACTGTATGGGACCATACTGCAAGGCCTGTTCAGTATGCAATGGCAGGGCCTGCAGAAATCAGATACCGGGGCCCGGAGCAAAAGGAAGCGGTGATACAGCCATCCGCAATTATCAAAAATGGCAGGAAATTCGTGTCAATATGGATACCCTGTGCGAAAACCTGCCCGCTGATACCAGCCTTGAACTGTTCGGAAAAACTTTTCGCTATCCGTTCTTTGCAGGTCCGGCAGGGGCTGTGAATCTCCATTACAGCGAAAAATACACTGATGTCACATACAATGAAGTATTGGTCTCTTCCTGTGCCGATGCGGGAATTGCAGCTTTTACCGGTGACGGAACCAATCCGGAAGTGATGTGCGCCGCAACAGAAGCAATCAGGAAAACCGGCGGACTGGGTGTCCCTACCGTCAAGCCGTGGAATCTTCAGACGATCCGGGAAAAGTTCTCACAGGTACACAGCTGCGGTGCTTTTGCTGTGGCTATGGATGTGGATGCGGCAGGCCTTCCTTTTCTTAAAAATATGACGCCGCCTGCCGGACGAAAGTCAGAGCAAGAATTAGCTGAAATCATGAAAGAGACCAATCTTCCTTTCATCGTCAAAGGTGTGATGACTGTGAGAGGTGCCTTAAAAGCGAAAGAGGCAGGTGCCAAAGCCATCGTAGTCTCCAATCACGGGGGACGTGTGCTGGATCAGTGCCCTTCTACTGCAGAAGTACTGAAAGAGATTTCGGATGCAGTAGACGGATCCATGAAAATTCTGGTCGACGGCGGAATCCGTTCCGGCGCTGACGTGTTTAAAGCCCTGGCCCTGGGAGCAGACGGTGTTCTCATATGCCGGCCGTTCGTGACTGCCGTATATGGAGGGGGTTCTGACGGTGTCAGGACCTACATAGATAAAATAGGAAGTGAATTGGAAGACACTATGGTGATGTGCGGTGCAGATTCTTTGAAAAAGATCACAAGGGAAATGATTCGCTTCTAAAAACAGTTGACAGCCTGGTCAATATATCATGACATTTTCCACATGATTTCCGTTCGGCTCTTAGAATGCCTCACTCCAATCAT
>OBWM01000425.1_pt1 | contig 33502 bp, 38 predicted proteins | sample 1538041 | NCBI WGS metagenome assembly OBWM01 (sample SAMEA2580049, study PRJEB22360) | human gut metagenome | biome: human gut; feature: human-associated habitat; material: faeces | place: Denmark | collected 2008/2010
CTGCCTGTCCTGAATAAAATAATAAGACGGACAGGAAGGGGGATTTTAATGAGAAATAAATTGTCCTACCTTTTCTTTTTGCTGTTTCTGTTCTGCAGTGTTCCATATCTGCTGACAGTGGTGCTTTCAGGAAAAGAAGAAGCAAAACCTGTGGATTTTCAGACCCACACCAGCGGTTACACTGTGACAGTGAGCGGAAAACCGATGGATTTAGAAGCCTATTTGCTGGGTGTACTGCCGACACAGATTTCTATGGATGATGAAAAAGAGGCGTTAAAAGCCCAGGCGGTCATTTTGAGGACAGATATTCTGCGAAGAATCGGTGACAAAAAGAACATAAGCCAGGATTCTCTTCCATACAAATATGAGTCGGATGACAACTTGCAGGAAAAGTTAGGGGAACGAAAATATAAAATAACCGATCAGTCAAGAAAACAGGCAGTCGGGGAGACGACAGGAGAGGTCATTACATATGAGGGAAAATATATACAGCCGTATTTCCATGGCATCAGTGTCGGTACTACTTTGAGTGCCAAAGAATGGTTCGGAAAAGAGATTCCTTATCTTCAGGAAAAAGACAGCCTGAAAGATGTGGAATCACCGGAATATATGACTGGGATTCCAGTGACATATGGGCAGGTGGTGACTCAGCTGAAAAAGGAGAATAAGATCAGTCTGTCAGTGGAGGAAGCCAGGAAATCCATTCGGATCAAAGAAAAGACAGGAAACGGTTATGTCAAAAAAGTACAGGTCGGAAAATATGTTATGACCGGAGAGGCTTGGGCAAAATGCTTTCAGCTGAACTCTACGAACTTTTATCTGGAGCCGTATGACGGCAAGCTGAGGATGGTAGCGCTGGGAAAAGGCCTTGGGCTCGGACTGTCCCAATATGGAGCCAATGAGCTGGCCAAGGACGGAAAAAGTTATAAAAATATTTTAAAATATTATTATACAGGAATTCAAATTACAAAAATGTCTGATCAGTGAATAAAGCCTCAGAATTCGGTAAAACTATCACTGAGGTGATGAAAATGAAAGGACATAACCGGGACGTCTCTTCCCCATTAAAGAAATACTATGCGGTGATGCTGGTAGGACTGGCCCTTTTTATCGGGATCATGACATATTACAGCATAGAATTTAAAAATAAAAGAGACTTAGCAAAACAGCAGGTAGATTTAAACAAGGATTCCGTCGGTGTCAATAACGGGGCTACCGAGGGAACAACAGAAGCAACGACCACAGAAGCGACGGAGGCAGAGACTGAAAAGACCACAGAGACTATGAACCAGAATACGGTATCATATGATGGAAAAACAAAGCTTGCCTGGCCGCTGACAGGAAACGTTCTGATGCCTTACAGCGTTGACTCCACTATTTATTTTGAATCCCTGGACCAGTACCGGGTAAATAAGGGAATCATGATCGAGGCAAAAGAGGGAATGGCAGTAAAAGCTCCGAAAAACGCAAAAGTAGAAGAAATCCGCAAGACCGAAGAATATGGACAGACTGTACTCCTGGATTTAGGGAACGGTTACACCGCACTCTACGGACAGCTGAAAAATCTCGCTGTGAAAGAAGGAGATACAGTGACAAAGAACCAGATTCTTGGTAAGGTTGCGGCCCCTACTGACTGCTTTACACTGGAGGGTGCAAATGTATACCTGCAGATGGAAAAGGACAAGAAGACAATTAATCCAACCAGTTATTTAGAATAGTGGAACAAAGATCTGAAAATATCGTATACTATATAAGAAGCAAAAATAACAGTCAATGTACTTTTTACTTTACTTTGCTTTTAAGGGTATCTTACTTTTCACATCTTTGGCTGCTGTAGAAGAAAGGCTGCCGCTTCGGCAGCTTTTTCTTCGAATAAACGAAGGAGAAATTGAGATGAAGAACTATACATATGTTTTAAAGTGCAGCGACAAGAGTCTCTACACAGGATGGACCAATGACATTGAAAAACGGCTGAAGTCCCACAACGAGGGCAAAGGCGCCAAGTACACAAGAGGCCGGACACCGGTTGAGCTTGTGTACTTGGAGGAGTTTGATACAAAAGAGGCGGCGATGAAAAGAGAAGACGCCATAAAAAAGATGAGCCGGGCAGAGAAATTAAGGCTGCCCGGCATAAAAGTGTGAGTTTTTTAGCACTATTTCCGTCGCACTTTGAAATGTGCTCCTCCAATAGTGCCAAAAAACTATCGTTGTTTCTGTGAAGAAGATTACTGGGTATAGTAGGTAAAATACTGTTTTTGCTTTTATTGTTTTTCGATATAAGAATAGGTTACTGCTATGTTTTCATTAGCGATTACTTTATTTGAAGAATATTCACTTAGAACGTGGACTCCCCATAAATCTCCGTTGACAGAATAACAATAAGGAATGCATACATAACTTTTATCAGCGGTAAAAGCAGTGATCATCATATATTTGTTTTTTGACAACTCTAAAGGTGCATTTCCATTTGGTGATGTTGTAGTTGTTACTGTTTTGGTTTTAATTAGACTGCTTAAAGCCGAATTTAAATCATCAACCCTATGATTCACCTTGCTGATTGATTCTGTATGTTCTTGATAAGCTTCAATATTTACCAGTCCCTTGGAGTTCAGTAATACTTCAAAAGGTGCTGTGTTGGAAGTGTTAAAATAAAAATCCCATGTAACAGAATAACCCGAACTTTCCGTCTCGGAAGGAATATGTTTCGCCTGAGATGCCTGTGAAATACAAAATAATATTTCACCTTCATCCGGATCTTCTGCAAAAAATCCAACTTGCCATAAGTCATAACTTTCTTTTAAACCTGTGTTTTCAAGCAGAACTGGAAGAATTGTTTTTTCACCTTCTGCTCTTGAGGGCTGAAGTGTTATATCATATCCCCCTTCTGTGACGTCTGTCTGCTGCCGAAGATCCACAATCGGGACCTTTTTGGCACCTGTCGTAACTCTTGTGATTTTTAATGTCTGTCCCTGAAGCAGCTTAGCCTGTAATACTCTTCCTTTGTCTGTTAATACTGTGTTTTCCCAAATATCCATAACATTGCCTCCTGGTTTGTTATCCCTTAAAAAAGCCAATGAAAAATATGCGGCAAATAACAGTTACCTTAAAAAGTATCAGATCATGATCTCTATAAAGAATATACCATGATGACCATGGACAATGTGGGCAAGTTAAGTTCAGTACAGTTGATAAATTTCCTATTTCCATGGAGACCATGTACCATGCCAGTATCTTCGTGCTTTAAAATTATAACTACTGTCATACTGTAATTGCACTCCGGCATCCCCGCCCATGGTAAAAGCAGTAATTAGCACAGAATGTGCCGCACAGTTTACAGTGTTGTCAGTTGTTCTGTATATACAAATCCCTTCGGTTCTTAATACATTTGCATCGCCGCTAAAAGTTCCAGAAGATCCCGATCCCAATGCTGCTATTTTTAGCGATTGCTTTGTTAAAGCCGAATTCAGACTATCAACTTTTTTATTCACTTCACTGATCGCTTCTGTATGTTCCTGATAAGCCTCAATATTCACCAGACCGCTGGAATTCAATACAACCTCAAATGGTACCGTATTGGAAGGATTAAAATAAAAATCCCACGTAACAGAATACCCCGGGCTTTCTGCCTCAGAAGGTATATGTTTCGCCTGTGATGCCTGTGAAATGCAAAATAATATCTCACCTTCATCTGGGTCTTCCGCGAAAAATCCAACCTGCCATAAGTCATAGCTTTCTTTTAAACCTGTGTTTTCGAGCAGAACCGGAAGAATTGTTTTTTCGCCTTCTGTCCTTGAGGGCTGAAGTGTAATGTCATATCCTCCTTCCGTGACATCCGTCTGCTGCCGAAGATCTACAATCGGCACCTTTTTGGAACCCGTCGTAACTCTGGTGATTTTTAGAGTCTGACCCTGAAGCAGTTTCGCCTGCAGTGCTTTTCCCTGGTCGGTCAACACTGTGTTTTCCCAAATATTCATTTTCTTCTCCTTTGTAAAAAATTGATTTGTTAACTGCAGATATGAATATAGCATGATGACCGCGGGCAATGTGGGCAAGTTGAATTTGGGGAGATATCAAAAGAAACACAAAAATCTCTGTGTTTCTTTTGATATCTCCCCAATATGCTGTCTTTAAATATAATGTTAAATAAAAAACATCATGATCAAATGGCAGGCGCTTCCTCCCATGACGAACAGATGGAATATTTCATGAAGTCCGAAATTCTTCCAGTGGTTTTCAAACCAGGAAAGCTTTAGGGCATAGATGATGCCGCCTACGGTATAGATGATACCGCCGGCCAAAAGCAGCCCGAAGCATACGGCAGACAATTTCTTAAATAACGGGGCAATGGCGATAACGCAAAACCAGCCCATGGCGATGTACATGACAGATGACACCCATTTAGGGCAAGTCACCCAGAACATTTTAAAAACAATACCTAAAATAGCAATGATCCAAATGGCAGTCAGCAGCCCGTAGCCCACTTTGCCGCCCAGTACAATGGTACAGATCGGTGTATAGGAACCTGCTATCAGGATAAAGATCATGGCATGATCGAGTTTTTTCAAAACCTTCATCACATGTTCAGAAGAATAAACGGAGTGGTAGGTTGTGCTGGCTCCGTACAGGCCGATCATACTCAGTACAAAGATTGTCAGTGAGGCGATACGAATATAATCGTGAGTCTGAACACTGCTGACAATCAAGGGTATACCGGCCACAACGGACAGAACCATGCCAATAAAATGAGTGATTGCACTTCCGGGATCTTTCAGTCTAAAATTCATAGTGTATATACCTCCGATAAAAACTTGAGTCATTCATATATTATATGTAGTAATGAAAACTATATTCAGTGTATTTATATACTACTACTACAACGAAGCCATTTCAAGGACTTTTCTTATATTTATAAAAAGTTAAGATATTATTTGACATATGTCAGAAATATGGTATGATAATAAATGACATATGTCAGTAATTTACCAAAGGAGAAAACGGATGCCGAGACCCAGAAAATGCAGAAGAGTCTGTGCCATGCCTGAGAATCAGGGCTTTGAGCCGCTGGGAAAACAGGGAAAATGCTGCGGTAACAAAATTGTTAAGATGAGTATTGATGAATACGAAACTATTCGGCTCATTGATTGGGAAAAACTCACTCAGGTGCAGTGCGCAGAGCAGATGGGAATTGCCAGGACTACGGTCACAGGCATTTACGATTCTGCCAGAACAAAGCTGGCGGACGCTCTCATTCACGGGAAAATGTTAATGATTCAGGGCGGGGATTATACACTCTGTTCCGGAGATAAAGAAAATTGCAGCAGACGCTGCTGTAAAAAAGAAAAGGAGAAAGAAAGATGAAGATAGCAGTAACTTATGAAAACGGAGATATTTTTCAGCATTTCGGACACACAGAGCAGTTTAAAATTTATGAGACAGCCGACGGAGAAGTGTTAAACAGTGTAGTCGTATCCACTATGGGAAGCGGGCACGGTGCTTTGGCAGGATTTTTACAGGAACACGGGGCAGACACCCTGATCTGCGGCGGAATCGGCGCAGGGGCGCAGGAAGCTTTAAAGGAAGCAGGAATCACTCTGTACGGAGGAGTTTCCGGAAGCGCGGATCAGGCTGTTGAAGATCTGCTTAATAATGAACTCTCTTATGACGAAAATGTCATGTGCAGCCATCACGGTGAAGACCATCATCATGAAGGGAACTGCGGGGAACACGGCTGCGGCCGTCACTAATTGTCGAGAGACAGGCGCATTGTCTTCTTGACGCAGAACATGAAAATGTGTTATAGTTGATAACGTTGTTGCTCTGGATTGTCAGCATGCCTGACAACCCGGAGCATTATTTTTGATTGAATGAGAAAGATACAGAGGAATTTATGGACGCAGTAAGATTTGATGAGTTGAATATTAATGATAAAATATTAAAAGCAGTGAAAGAGATGGGCTTTGAGGCTGCATCTCCAATCCAGGGGGCGGCAATCCCGGTGGTGCTTGAGGGAAGAGACATTGTTGGTCAGGCACAGACAGGAACCGGAAAGACCGCTGCATTTGGAATACCGCTTTTGGAAAAGATGGATACAAAGGTGAAAAGGCCTCAGGCGATGATTTTATGTCCCACAAGAGAACTGGCGATCCAGGTGGCAGATGAGATCCGTAAATTAGCCAAATTTATGCATGGAGCCAAAGTACTTCCGATCTATGGGGGACAGAACATTACGAATCAGATTCGGTCCCTGAAAACAGGAGCCAATATTATAGTAGGAACACCGGGCCGTATCATGGATCATATGCGCCGTCATACTCTAAAATTAGAGGATTTGAAAATGGTTGTCCTGGATGAGGCCGACGAGATGCTGAACATGGGATTCAGAGAAGATATCGAGAGTATTTTAAAAGAAGTACCGGAAGAAAGGCAGACTTTATTGTTCTCTGCCACGATGCCGAAGGCGATTCTGGACATTACGAAAAAATATCAGAAGGATTCCAAGCTGATCAAGGTAGTGCGCAAGGAACTGACAGTACCGAATATCGAGCAGTATTACTATGAGGTGAGGCCGAAACAGAAGGTCGAAGTGCTCTGCCGTCTGCTGGATATGCATTCTCCGAAGCTTTCCATCGTATTCTGCAATACAAAACGTATGGTAGACGAAGTGACAGGAGAACTGAAAGGCCGGGGGTACTTTGCAGAGGGGATCCACGGAGACCTGAAGCAGAGCCAGAGAGACCGTGTCATGAAAAGCTTCCGAGGCGGACGTGTGGATATCCTTGTGGCAACCGATGTGGCTGCGAGAGGAATCGATGTAGATGATGTAGATGCAGTCTTCAATTACGATCTCCCTCAGGATGATGAGTTTTATGTGCACCGGATCGGGCGTACCGGACGCGCAGGCAGGACTGGGAATGCATTTACTTTCGTGGCAGGAAAAGAAATTTATAAGCTGAGAGACGTACAGCGCTACTGTAAAACAAAGATCAAGGCAAGACCGATTCCGAGTTTAAATGATGTTCAGGCTACCAGAGCAGAAAAGAGTCTGGAGGAGATCACAGGACTGATTGAAGAAAACAATCTGGATAAATATGTAGATATGCTGGATGAATTCATCAATGAGACTGACTTCACAGCATTAGAGATCGCAGCGGCATTTCTGAAAAAGCAGATTTCAGAGAATGAGGAGCAGGAAGCCAATCAAGGTGAAGACTTTGGCGATACCGGAGCTGAAGCGGGAATGGTAAGACTCTTTATTAACATAGGAAAGAAAAAAGGAGTGCGCCCTGGAGATATCCTCGGAGCGATAGCGGGAGAATCCAGCATCTCCGGCGACCTGGTAGGTGCCATTGATGTGCATGATCAATATACGTTTGTAGAAGTGCCGAAAGAGGTTGCAAAAGACGTTATGTACGGAATGAGACACGCAAAGATCAAGGGGAAGAGTGTCAGCATGGAGCCGGCAAACAGGAAATAAAAGTTTATCACTATCTGCAGGTTCCGACTATCTATTATAAACAAATGAAGATTGGAGGCTGCTTGCAGCCAATAAAGAATGAAAGAGGCTGAAAAGTCTCTTTTTTTCTAACTTTTTTTGTTCTATGTCGTTCTTATAACGAAAAAGTTTACATAAAAAGCCAATTTAAAGATTGAAGAAAGGACGGAGAATGTAATGAAAAAAACATGGTTAAAGCGTTTAACAGCAGTTTCATTGGCATTTATAGCTGCCGGCACTGGGACCGAAACTATGCTGTACGCACAAGGAAATTCTGTAAATTCGGGGGGCATTTCAGGTTCAGGAAATAATTCCTGAGAAAAAAACTGAAAAGACGGACCGACCAGAAGCAGCAGAAATAAAAGGGGCAGTTCAGACAAAGAGTTCAGAGAAGACAACAGAAAAGATTAGAGAGGGATAATTTAACAAAAAGGATAACTCGATCAAAAAAATTGGCAAAAAACGGACAGACATTCTTAGATGTGAGTAAGGGAGATATTAGAATCACGAAGGATGGGGCCATAGGGGGAGGCCTTTTAGAAAATGAAACGAAGCTGAATCCTAAAGGATATTGGATTACTGGCACTACCTCGTTAAATAACATTGAAGTATCTGAAGGTGTTACAACAAACATTACTTTGGACAATGTGAATATTACTATAGGAAAGGTAGATACTACTACATCAAAATGGGATTGTATTAATGTCTCTCATGCAAAGGTAACCATTACACTAATCGGTTCCAGTAATTTGATATGCAATACTGGCAGGTCAGAAGATATGGTTGGGGACAATACAGGAAATGCAATTACCAAAGATGGGATGGATGGGTCACTTACAATTCAGTGTGAGAAAGCCGACGATGAAGGGCACAAGTGCGATAATTCCTGTGGATCTTTAGTTGCTAAGGGAAACCCTTCTTTGTGGCATGTGGGGGCTATTGGAAGTTCCCAGAGAAATGTATTGGATGAGAAAAATTGTGGTTTCTCAAATTTGACTATTAAAGGTGGAAATATCGAGGCATCTGCAGGATTGCATACTGCCGGGATTGGAGTTGCCTGCGTATCTTGGAGAATGGGAAAAGGATATGCAAAAAATATTGTGATCAGCGGCGGGAATGAAAAGGCAGTTGGTACGCAGTATGGAGCCGGAATTGGAACGGGATACGGAAGTAAAGTGGACGGTATCTACATTTCAGGAGGACATGTGGATGCGCAGGGAGGTAAATATGCACCTGGAATTGGAGCGGCAAGAGGCTCTCTCACGGATCTAAATGAGTTTGAAAATATGCTGATAAGCGGAGGTGATACGGTAGTCATTGCGGTTGGAGACGAGGACACCAATATGCCTGGAATTGGCTCCGGCGCGGGAAAGGATAAAGTATCTAACGTGGCTGTTGTACCTGACTTTGGTTACCAGGGATATATCCAAGATGGTATTTCTCTAATGGACTACATATTTGTAGATGGTACCCCTTTCAAGGACAAGACAGCTATCAATGTGGATAAATTTTGTACAAAAGTGTATTTTGGGCCATTACGGGATACCAATGAAATTGAAAAAGATACAAAGGAACAGATTGGTGCTAATCATGTAATTACCAAGTCTGGCGGGAAAGCATTTACTGAAGATCAGCTGAAAACTATTACTATGGTGACCGGAAAAAAAGAAAATGGAAGTGACTTTTTAGAAGAGGAGATGTCTTTCGAAGATAAAAACCAGATTATTTTACTAAACGAAGCAAGGACGGAGGGAAAGATCGGCGAATTCCCCCTGACGTTTAGCACACCAAACGGGACCAAAACTACGGTAATGGTCTATTTGAAAGCAAATGGGACCGATGTGGCAGAAATGGATTCAAAACAATTACAGCCTACTATTGGAGCCAATGATTTTGAGAGGGACAGCGGAGGGAAAGCGTTTTCAGAAGATGATGTTAGAAGTTTTTCATCAGTCCAGGGCAAAGATGCGGATGGAGTGACCCATCAGATTGGGGACTTCAAAGTAAATGAAAAAGAACTTGAATCTATTAATAAAGTAAAGATTTCGGGTAAAGGGGGAAGTTTTAAGCTTACTTTTACATCACCGGATGAAGAAAAGGCAGTAATTACAGTAACGTTATATGGTGAATATGACAGAATAAATGAAAGCCCAGATAACAAAGAAGTAATCAAAGCTAATCATATAATCAGCAGGGCTGGCGGTATAAAATTTACAGAAAAGCAGCTTAAAGAAATCAGCGGAGTGAGAGCTTTATCATCAGATGATTATGCGATAGATACAGAACTAATTTTTCTGCCGGATAGAAAAGAAATTGAGAATATCAATGATGCGAAGACATCTGGAAAAATAGGAGAATATCCGTTGACATTTTCTACCCCCAACGGAACCAGAGTCACAGTAATCGTATATTTAAACGAGGAGGGCTTTGACAGTGGTGACTGGAAAAAAGGAGATCCAAGCTTGGGAGCGGATAACCTGCTTTATCCAACTGGTGGTACAGGATTTACGAAAGATGAGATTATAGTACTTTGCAAGGCAAAAGCAAAAAATAAATATGGAGATAATATTGTACCGGAAATCAATGACGAGCAGCTTCAACAAATTAATGTGCATAAACAGAATGGGTATACCGGGTCATTTAAATTATTTTTTTCAATAGAAGATGATATAAAAGCCGAAATAATCGTTACACTGACAGGCAAGCACGAAGTGTCTTATGATACAAAAGGAGGGATAGATACACCTAAATCTCAAAAAGTGGATGGCGGAAATACAGCAGTAGAACCAAGGGAACCGAAAAAGCCAGGTTATGTATTTATAGGCTGGTATTACACAAATGAACAAGGACTGGAACAGAAATGGGACTTTGATACACCTGTACATTCAGATATAACCCTGGTAGCAAAATGGGAAAAGGAGAAGGAAAAAAATAAAAAATCTGAATCCGAATCAAATCAGCAGAAAAATGGAAAATACAAAAAAGCAGATAACAAAGGCCATTCGGATAATAAGTATCAGAAATGGAAGTATAAAGAAGTCAGCAGACAAAGCAGTAGGTTTGTACCCAAAACTGGAGATTCTGTGACTGTGACAAATGTTATAGCGCTCTTTGTGTGTTGCTTCATTTAAAATTTTTTTTGTGTTTGAATCCTCTTGACAATATATATACGGTATTTTATACTAAAAACAGTAACAATTATTATTATGAGAGGAGGACGCCTATGCAGCCTGCGACGAAAAGGAGCAAGCAGAGGGATGCGATCATTAACTTTTTGATGACGAGAAAAGATCATCCGACTGCGGATACCATTTATGTAAACATAAAAGAAGAATTTCCAAACATCAGTTTAGGTACGGTTTACCGCAATCTGGCACTGCTGTCAAGCCGCGGTGATATCCTAAAACTGAGTTATGACGGCGGGGCAGACAGATACGATGCCAATGTTGGTCCGCACTATCATTTTATATGCAAAGAGTGCGGGGAAGTCATCGATCTTAAGATGGACCCGATCGACCATGTGAATGCGATCGCAAGCGCCCAATTTAAAGGTCGTGTAGACGAGAATGTCACTTACTTTCGTGGAGTATGTGAAAAATGTTTAAAAAAAGATATTGACAATACAAAATAGCGGTGTTATGATTAGATCAATAGGAAAACAGTAATAATTACTGATATCTTTACTGGGTTTCTTGAACACAGCAAAAACAGTAAAATAAATTCAAAGGAGATGTATAAGTATGAAGAAATGGGTTTGTACAGTATGCGGTTATGTTCACGAAGGAGATACTCCACCAGAAAAATGTCCAACATGCGGAGTACCGGCAGAAAAGTTTAAAGAGCAGACAGGTGAAAGAGAATGGGCTGCTGAGCATGTAGTCGGAGTGGCACAGGGAGCCAGCGAAGACATCATGGCTGACTTAAGAGCAAACTTTGAAGGAGAATGTTCTGAAGTAGGTATGTACCTTGCAATGAGCCGTGTGGCACACAGAGAAGGATATCCGGAAATCGGATTATACTGGGAAAAAGCTGCACTGGAAGAAGCAGAGCATGCAGCTAAATTTGCTGAACTGCTTGGAGAAGTGTTAACAGACAGCACAAAGAAAAACCTTGAGATGAGAGTTGATGCAGAGAATGGAGCAACAGCAGGTAAGTTTGACCTTGCAAAGAGAGCGAAAGCTGCAAACTTAGACGCAATCCATGACACTGTACATGAGATGGCAAGGGATGAAGCCCGCCACGGAAAAGCTTTTGAAGGATTATTAAAAAGATATTTTGGATAGAAAACATATAGAAAAGAGACTGCGCCCGCAGTCTCTTTTTGCATTTGTTAAAACGAAATCTAAGGATTCAGGATATTCTTTACAATATCCGCATCGCTTAAATAGACTATTTTGGAATCTTTCAGCTTCACATAGTAATTTTCTCCACCCTTATCTTTGGAGCCGATATACAAGGTGAGAGATTTTGATTTCTTTGTTTCTGTATCCTTATAGGTAATATCTACTGTGACACGGGATTCACTGTCCAGGCCGTATTTTGCGAGGTCTTTATCTTTGACGGAGTAGTTCTGACAGTCGCCGAAAGTGAACACTCCAAGTCCTCCGGCAATGCTGTCCATATCATTTTTGGATTTGGATGTGTAGGTTTTTACCTTGCTGCCGCTGGTTACAACAACTTTTTTCAGATTCCCGCTGCTCAGTGTGGGAAAAGTATCCGTCTGCATCATATCATTCAGAGAGTAAGATAAACCAGAGAGAAGGTCTGCGGATACAGTATAAACAGTCGATTTATCATCCAGCGTCAGATAATAGTTGTCTCCTGAGACACTGCCGATATAATAAGTCGTCTGTGTTCCCTTTTTATCCTTTACCCTGATCGTATAGGCGGGGTGTTCCAGTCCGTAGTCTTCAAGGCTGTCTCCGTTTTTTAGTTTCCGGACGGCCTCGATCTTCTGAAACTGAGATGCCATGGAGGTGAGGTAACTCTGTTCCACAGGAAATTCGCTGTCTTTTTCATAAAACCATGTACCGTTCCTTTTCACAAAAGACAGATCCTGCCCGTTGTTATAGGAAATAGAGGTGAGATCCGACATATCTTTAATGATCAGTTTGTCAGAAGAACTTTTTTGTGCAGACTGTTTTTTCTGATACATGCGGAGTCCGGCGTACAGGGCTAGAAGCCCTGCAAAGACCAGAATCAGAATGATCAATGTTTTTTTCTGTCTCATAGAAACCTCCTTACCTTCTTCTCCGGCGGAACCAGACGACAAAGCCTCCGGCAATGACCATGAAAGGAATGACAAAAATGATCAGGATACTGAAGATACCCGGGTGTGCGATGCTGTTATAAGTCACCTGGAGACTCTTCGGCGAGACGGAAATATTATCTGCACTGTCCAGATTCGCTGTGACAGAATTCATGAACAGCGTAAGGTTTTCTAAAGTTGAAAAAGACTCTGTTACCTGTGCGTCAATGAGCATATTGCTTCCGTAGACGGTCAGACGGCTGTCTTTCTTTTTCTTCTTTCCGCCGCTGTCTTTTACAGTGACCGATTCTGTGGCTGCGGCACCCAGTATATAGGTTCCCTGTGTCTGTTTCTTCTCTGTGACGGCACAGCCGTTTTCAGAAGTGGCCATGAAAGATTCCACATTGATGGTATCCCGGACAGGATCTGTCTGCGTCATGCCTTTCGAGTTAATCATCAGCACAGAATTTGAGGAGATACCGGAGGCCATATCGCCGCTCACAGATAAGTTCGGTATGAGATAATAATAATTTCCCTGATAGCAGCGCTCTGCGTCGGCAATATATCCATTGGCAACTTTCAGGCCATAGTTTTCCAAAATACCATAGAGCCGTGTCATGCTCTTGTCTGTATAGGCCAGAAGGGACATGACGTTTCCCCCTTTTTTCAAATAAGTGGTCAGAACTTTGGCTTCATCTTTTGTGAGATCGCTGGTCGGGCCGTTGAGTATAAGAAGGTCACAGTCCTCCGGTATAGATGAGGCAGTCAGGAGATTCAGCTCTGACACAGAGATCCTGGATTTTTCCATCAGATCTGTGACAGAAGATGACAGGGCGGTTTCACCGTGTCCGGCCGTGTAATAAGCCTTATATTCTTTTGTATTTGTCACATAATCTACTGCACTGGTCAGCTGTCCGTCTCCGTCAAACTTTGTGGCGGAAGAAGATGTATTATAATAGGAAGATTCCGTTACTAAAATATCGTCGAAGGAGATCGAAGTCTGCCGGTCTGTTGCTTTACAGGATACGACGATACTGTTTTTTTCCGTGTCATACTTTGTCAGTGCGGAAGGATGCAGTACGGGGTCGATCCATTCTACCCTGAGGCGGCTGGAGAGAGAGGCATACTTGGTGATAAAGGTCCTGATACGGTCATCGGTGTTCCCTTTTTCGGCGATTACATAAAGGCTGACGTCCTTATCTAAATTTTTAAGCAGCTTTTGGCTTGTTGATGAGATCTCATATATATTGGTGTCGCTGATATCAATCTGCCGGATCTTCTGAGGCAGCTGTGCCACAAGAAGATTAAACAGGATTACGATTCCTATGACAACGGCAGTAACAGCTATGCTGTATGAGCCTCTCCTGGAATTCTTTGTCTGAAATAATTGTTTTATTTTATCCACTTACAGTCCTCCTAACTCCATCGTCTTTTCTGAACTGCCTGCACGGTCAAAAATATAAAAAGAATGATGACGGAGAGATAGTATAAAAGCCCTCCGATATCAAAAATATAGTTCTGAGCGAAATTATAGAAAACACCGGTCAGGACGAAATGTTCCAGAATGTCATGAATGAAATTTTCAAATACAGACGATTTAATGAAATAAACCGCAATACTTAAGACCAAGCCGGCAATCTCGGCAATTCCTGCTATGATTTGGTTTTTTGTAATATGATAGATCAGTCCTGCGGCCATTGACAGGAACAGGATGGTGATGATGACGCCGCTGAGTGCGCTGGTCGGCACATAGTTTAAGAGATTGTCAAGCATATACAAAAAGAATAAAACCCCGAAGGTGCTGATCGCCGCAATGACCGGGCTCTCTGTCAGGGAAGACAGAAACATTCCAATGCCGATAAAGACACAGCCCAGCAGATAAAAAGCCAGGATCGAAGAATAATCCACCAGAAGATGAGCATTTCCCTGAAATTTGATGATCAGAGGAAACAGGCAGTAGATCAGGCAGGGTATGGCGAACACCGTGATCATCGCAAAGTATTTGCCTAAAATGATCTTTGTCAGAGGCACAGGCGAGGTCAGAAGCAGCTGATCTGTCTTATTTTTTCTTTCTTCCGCAAAGCATTTCATGGACAGAACCGGGACCGTGATCAGAACGGCAAAGATGACGCCGGACAGCGAATAAGAAAAATAGGGATAGCCGCTGGTCAGGTTATATACCATAAAATATACACCTCCTATGACAGTGAGAACTGCCGCAAAGGCACAGCCAATCATGGAGGTAAAATAGGAGCGGAGTTCCCGCTTATAAATTGCTTTCATCTTTTTCGTCTCCTTCCTGTTCCTGGCTGTCTGTGTCGGTCAATTCCAGGAAAATGTCTTCTAGATTCGTCCTGGAAATATAAATCCGTGTGACCGGGATTTTTTCTCTTGCAAAAGCAAGGGAAATCTCCCGGCAGATTTTTTTACTGTCGCCGGTGAATTCCACTGAGATATCGCAGGAATCTCCCGTGTCTCCTTTCCAGCAGATTGTGTGTATGCCGGAGAGAGAATCCAGAACAGACTGTATTCGGGCCGGGTCCGACATGATGGTAAGCTCCACACTATCCTTTCCACGGGACATTTCTTCCAGTTGTTTTGGTGTACCCTCGGCTGTCAGGCGCCCTTTTGAAATAATGAGGACATAATCGCAGATTTCCTGAACCTCCGCCAGGATATGAGAGCTGAGAATGATCGTATGATCTTTGGAGAGTGTGCGGATGAGCTGACGGATTTCGATGATCTGTTTTGGGTCCAGGCCAACCGTCGGTTCATCCAGAATAATGATATCGGGGAAACCAAGCACTGCAGCCGCAAGACCGGTTCTCTGGCGGTATCCTTTGGAAAGATTGCGGATCAGGCGGCTGGAAACATCGGTAAGCCTGACGAGACTTAGGACTTCGTCTACCTGTGCCGCCCTTTCTTTTCCGGGGATCTCTTTTAATTCAGATACGAAACTTAAATATTCCCGGACGGTCATATCGGGATAGAGGGGCGGAATTTCCGGAAGATATCCCACAGATCTTTTCGCTTTCTCCGGTTCTTTTAAAATATCGAATTCGTTGATCAGGACTTCTCCGCTGTCTGCACCGATATATCCGGTCATGATATTCATCGTAGTGGACTTTCCGGCGCCGTTAGGTCCGAGGAAACCGTAGACCCGGCCTTTCTCGATTGTAAATGACAGGTCATCCAACGCCGGATGGCCGTCATAGCTCTTGGTAAGATGTTTTACTTCAATCAATTTACTGCCTCCTTTTGTGTTGTCTCCTAACATAATAAAAAAGAAAACGAAACAAAATGTGATGAAAGTTTGATTCTTTTGTGTTCTTCTTCTGATCCTCAGTTACAAGTCTTTTTTTTTATTTCCATTTCTGTTATAATCTTAGAAAATAATTTCCATGTGACCTGCATTGTGTGAAAAGGGGCGGTGACTATGAAGGTAAAAGGCGTCAGACTTTATGGGGTAAAGGACATCAGGATGGAAGAATTTGAACTTCCCGGGATCAAAGAGGACGAGATCCTGCTCAAGATCCTCTGCAATGGAATTGCCATGTCTACTTTAAAAGAAATCACGCTTGCACAGAGGCATCTGAGGGTTCCGAAGAACATACGAAGATATCCGATCTTGATCGGACATGAATTCGCCGGTGTCATTGAACAGGTGGGTGAGAAGTGGAAGGATCAGTATTGTCCCGGAGACAAGTATGTAGTTGTTCCTGAGATACCCGGACAGATTGAGTCTCCCGGTTATTCCTATGAGTATTTCGGAGGAGCTGCCACCTACTGTATTGTCCCGGGAGAAGTGATTGAAAAGGGATGTCTGCTTACTTTTGAGGGGGAGAGCTTTTATGAGGCAACAGTGGCACAGGCACTGTACAGTATTGTGGGAAGCTTTCACTCCAATTACCACAGCAAACCCGGTTCCCACGACCACATTTCCGGCATCAAAGAAGGCGGCAATACAGTGATTCTTGGAGGATGCGGGCCCATGGGGCTGATGGCCATCCGCTATGTTCTGACTATGGAGAAGAAACCGAAAAGGCTTGTGGTGACGGATATTAACGAAGATCGGATTGCCAAAGCCAGAAGGCTGATTCCGGTGCAGGAAGCACAGCGAAATGGAGTGGAGCTTTACTATATAAATCCGTCCATGATGGTAGATCCTGCTTCCGCTCTGCTGGCACTGACCAATGAAAAGGGATATGACGATGTTTTCGTCTATGCCCCGCCGAAAAACGTGGCGGAGACAGGGAACAGGATCATGGCCATGGACGGCTGCATGAATATTTACGCGGCAACGGCGGACAAGAAGTACAGGGCGGGCATGAACATCTACGGCAGCCATTATCTTAAGACCAAGCTTATCGGCTCATCCGGGGGCCTTAGAAGCGATATGGAAGAAGCCCTTGAGCTGCTCCGTGACAAGAAGGTCGATGCTGCTATGAACATTACCCATATCGGAGGCCTTGATGCGGTTGTAGATACTACCTTGTATTTAAAGAAGATGCCGGGAGAGAAAAAGATCGTGTACACGCACATCTCTATGCCGCTGACGGCGATTGAGGATTTTCGGAAACTGGGAAAAGAAGACCCTCTGTTTGAACAGCTGGCGGATGCATGTGATGAGGCCGGGGGATTCTGGAACAAGAAAGCAGAGGAAATCCTGCTTGACTGGCATTCGGCGGAAGAATAGGGAAACAGATTTTTTTACCGTTATTTCCTAATAACTTCCTTGCATATTTGTATGTGAGTTAGTATAATATAGGAGTGAATTTACTTGACAAGTTCGGGTATAAGTAGGTATACTTTGATAATCAAACTATTATGAGGTATGAAGGAGATTAAATTATGTTAGAGAAAATGAAGGAAATCATTGCAGAACAGTTAAGCGTTGATGAAAGTGAAATTGCGTTAGAGACATCTTTCAAAGATGACTTAGGAGCTGACTCTCTGGACTTATTTGAATTAGTTATGGCATTAGAAGAAGAGTACGATGTAGAGATTCCGTCTGACGATCTGACAGAGCTTAATACTGTCGAAGATGTAATCAACTACTTAAAGAATAAAGGCGTAGAAGATTAAGATTGACAAAATGTTGGCTTATAACTGATGATTTGAGGTTATAAGTCAATTTTTTAGAAACAGATATTTTGAAACTCAAAGTAATTGACGAGGTGATAACGATGGGTAAAATTGTTTTTATGTTTCCGGGACAGGGAGCACAGTATGTCGGTATGGGACAAGAGTTCTATGACTCTTTTGAACACAGCAGAGAAATATTTGAAAAAGCAAATGAAGTGTTGGATATTGATGTGAAGGCATTGTGCTTCGAGGAAAATGAAAACATTAACATTACGGAGTATACACAGGCGGCCATGGTGACAGCCAGTGTGGCCATTTTAAGAGAGATCGAAGCCATGGGTATAAAAGCAGATATGACAGCCGGTTTAAGTCTCGGTGAATACTGTGCCCTTGTTGCAGGCAATGTCATGAGCTTTGAGGATGCAGTCAAAGTTGTCCGCCAGAGGGGAATCCTTATGCAGGACACAGTGCCTGCCGGTGAGGGAGCTATGGCGGCTGTTCTTGGCATGAAGAAAGAAGAGATCGAGTCCGTGCTTCCCGGAGTGGACGGAGTTGTCTCCATCGCCAATTACAACTGCCCCGGACAGATTGTAATATCCGGGGAGGCGAAAGCCGTAGAGGCAGCGGCAGACGTGCTTCGCGAGGCGGGAGCCAAAAGAGTTCTTCCGCTGAAAGTCAGCGGACCATTTCACTCTCCTATGTTAAAACCTGCCGGGGAAAAACTGCTTGAGGTCTTAAAAGACGTGGATGTTCAGGATCCGGAGATTCCGTATGTTTCAAATACGACTGCAGAATTTGTTGCTTCCAAAGATCAGGTAAAAGACCTGCTGGGAAAACAGGTTTATTCTTCTGTCCGTTGGGAACAATCTATACATAAAATGATAGAAGCGGGAGCGGATACTTTTATCGAGATCGGTCCTGGAAGAACTCTGTCCGGCTTTATGAGAAAGATCGACCGGAAGATGAAAGTGATCAATATAGAGAAAAAAGAAGATTTGAAAAAGCTTGAGGAGGTCTTATCATGTTAGAAGGAAAAGTAGCTGTTGTCACAGGTGCAAGCCGTGGGATCGGCCGTGAAGTGGCACTTACCCTTGCAGGCTATGGGGCGAAAGTCATCGTCAATTACTGCGGGTCCAGAGAAAAAGCCGAAGAAGTGGTCGCTTCGATCAAAGAAAACGGCGGAGAAGCCAAAGTATATCAGGGAGATGTCTCCGATTTTGATACGGCCAAAGAAATGATGGCTTCCGTAAAAAAGGAATTCGGTTCCATCGACATCTTGGTAAACAACGCAGGAATCACAAAAGATAACCTGGCTATGAAGATGAGCGAAGAAGAGTTCGATCAGGTGATCAATGTCAATCTGAAGGGAACCTTTAACTGCATGAAACATGTGGCAAGGATTATGCTGAGACAGAAGTCCGGTCATATTATCAACATGTCTTCCGTTTCCGGTGTGATTGGAAATGCCGGGCAGATGAATTACTGTGCCTCCAAGGCAGGAGTCATCGGTATGACCAAATCTCTGGCGAGAGAACTTGGGTCCAGAGGGATCACGGTCAATGCGGTGGCACCGGGGTACATAGATACGGAGATGACGGAAGTGCTTCCGGAGGACGTGAAGAAGGGTATTATCGATACGATCCCGTTAAAAAAAGTAGGGACGACAAAGGATATCGCAGAGACAGTAGCATTTTTAGCATCTGACAAGGCGTCCTATATTACTGGGCAGACGATCAGTGTGGATGGCGGAATGGGAATGTAAAGGAGAGCAGTATGAAGAATTTAAAGAGAGTCGTAGTTACCGGAATGGGTGCGATTACTCCGATCGGAAACAGCGTGGAAGAGTTCTGGGACGGAATCAAACAGCAAAAGACTGGATTTGCTCCAATCAGTCATTTTGATGCCAGTGAATACAAAACTCATCTGGCAGCAGAAGTAAAGGATTTTAAAGCGAAAGATTATATAGACCCGCGTTCTGCAAGGAGAATGGAACTGTTCTCCCAGTACGCCGTGGCTGCGGCCAAAGAGGCTATCGAGGATTCCGGACTGGATCTGGAAAAAGAAGATACAGCGAGGATTGGTGTATCTGTCGGGTCGGGAACAGGAAGTCTGCAGATTGTAGAAAAAAACACCGAAGTCATCCGTACAAAGGGTCCTAACAGAGTCAAGCCTCTGGTGGTTCCGATGATGATCTCCAACATGGCTGCGGGAAATGTTTCCCTTGCGTTTGGGTTAAGGGGCAAGAGCATCAATGTAGTTACTGCATGTGCTACAGGCACGCAGTCTATTGGAGAAGCATTCCGCTCGATCCAGTGCGGCGAGGCAGATGTGATGGTGGCAGGAGGAACGGAAGCCTGCATCACGCCGGTAGCTGTGGCGGGATTTGCCTCTCTGACAGCACTGAGCAGTTCTGAAGATCCAAAACGTGCATCCATTCCGTTTGATAAGGAAAGAGACGGATTTGTTATTGGAGAGGGAGCAGGCGTAGTAGTGCTCGAGACATTGGAGCACGCCAAAGCCAGAGGTGCCAGGATCCTTGCGGAAGTCGTGGGATATGGTGCTACCAGCGATGCTTTCCATATCACATCTCCGGCAGAAGACGGAGAGGGTGCAGCGCGTGCGATGCAGTTTGCCATTGACGAGGCGGAGATTCGTCCCGATGATGTGGACTATATTAACGCCCACGGAACGAGTACACCGGCCAACGACAAGTTTGAGACGAAAGCGATCAAAACAACCTTCGGAGAGCACGCCAAAGACTTGAAGATCAGTTCTACAAAATCTATGATCGGTCACGGACTTGGGGCTGCCGGAGCCATTGAGTTTATCACCTGTGTAAAAACTGTTCTGGAAGACTACATTCATCCGACCGTAGGACTTAAGGTGCCGGATGAGGAATGTGACCTGGATTACACATTAGAGCCGGTCACAGACCGCACGGTCAATTATGCTCTGAGCAATTCACTTGGGTTCGGAGGGCATAATGCAACACTTCTGATCAAAAAGTTTGCGGAATAGGGAGGATAGACTATGAAATTAGAGGAAATGAAAGAACTGATCCAGGCATTATCAGAGTCAGATGTCGATAAGTTTGAATATAAAGATGATGATTTCTCAGTAAAGCTGTCAAAGAAGAAGGAAAGAGTCCTGGCAGCGCCGGAATTGGCAGCGCCGCCTGTACCCGCGGCGGCTCCTGCGCCGCAGAACACGCCGGAAGTTCTGCCGGAAGTAAAAGAGGCGGAAGGCAATGCCGTGACAGCTCCTTTGGTCGGGACTTTTTATGCGGCTCCGTCGGAAGGAGCAGAACCGTTCGTGCAGGTAGGCGATACGGTGACAAAGGGACAGATCATTGGAATTGTTGAAGCTATGAAGCTGATGAACGAAGTGGAGAGTGAGTTTGAAGGAACCGTAGTGAGCATCCCGGTTCATAACGGGGATATCGTGGAATACGGGGAACCTCTGGTCATTATCCGGTAGGAAAGGGGAAACACATGCTGAATATTAAAGAAATTATGAATATTATCCCACACAGGAGCCCGTTTCTTCTGGTTGACCGGATTGAGGAAATGGAAGTCGGAAAAAGGGCAGTGGGCAAAAAATGCGTGACATACAATGAACCGTTCTTTGCGGGACATTTTCCGCAGGAGCCGGTGATGCCGGGTGTGCTGATCATCGAGGCACTGGCTCAGGTGGGAGCCGTGTGCTGCCTTTCTGCGGAAGAGAATAAAGGAAAGATTGGATTTTTAGGCGGAGTCAATAAGGCAAAATTCCGCGGAAAAGTCGTACCAGGAGACGTGCTGAATCTGGAAGTAGAGATGATCAAGGTGAAAGGACCGGTAGGCGTCGGCAAGGGAACCGCAACGGTGGACGGAAAGGTCGTCGCGTCCGGCGAAATCACATTCATGATCGGCTAGGAGGAAGCGTCGTATGTTTAAGAAAATTTTAATTGCAAACAGAGGAGAGATCGCGGTGCGCATTATCCGGGCCTGCCGTGAGATGGACATCCTTTCTGTAGCGGTTTGCTCCGAGGCGGATAAAGAGGCTCTGCACGCACAGCTGGCGGACGAGACCGTCTGTATCGGTCCTGCGCCTGCAAAGGACAGCTATCTGGATATGGAAAGGATCATTGGAGCTGCCATGGCGGTAGGAGCGGATGCCATTCATCCGGGATTCGGATTTTTATCGGAGAACAGCAAGTTTGTCCGCATGTGTGAAAAGTGCAACATATCCTTTATCGGGCCTTCCGCAGAAATCATTGACAAGATGGGGGATAAATCTTCTGCCAGAAAGACGATGATGGAAGCGGGTGTTCCGGTTGTGCCGGGGACCAAAGATGCGGTTTATGAAGCTTTGGAGGGCAGGAAGACTGCCGATGAGATGGGATATCCTGTCATGATCAAGGCATCCGCAGGCGGCGGAGGCAAGGGCATGAGGATCTGCGAAGATTCCGCAGAGTTTGAACATATATTTGAAACGGCAAAGCGGGAAGCAGAAAATGCTTTCGGAGACGGCACCATGTATATTGAAAAATATATCCGTGATCCGAGACATATCGAATTTCAGATTCTGGCTGATAAATACGGAAATGTAGTTCATCTGGGTGAGAGGGACTGTTCCATCCAGAGACGTCATCAGAAGCTGATCGAGGAGTCACCGTCACCGGCCATTAACAAAGAACTCAGAGAGAAGATGGGAGCCATTGCAGTCAAAGCGGCAAAAGCGGCCGGATATTACAGCGCAGGCACCATTGAATTCCTGAAGGACCAGGACGGGAATTTCTATTTCATTGAGATGAACACCAGGATTCAGGTAGAACATCCGGTCACGGAATGGGTCACCGGCATAGACTTGATCAGGGAACAGATTCGCATTGCGGCGGGAAGGCATCTGACTTATCAGCAGAAGGATATCCATATTTCCGGACACGCCATCGAGGTAAGGGTAAATGCAGAGGATACGGAACACGATTTCAGGCCGAGTCCGGGAACCGTTACAAACGTACATTTTCCGGGCGGCAAGGGTGTGCGCATTGACTCTGCCCTGTTTACCGGTTATCAGATTCCTCCGTTCTATGATTCGATGGTTGCAAAACTGATCGTATATGACAAAAACCGTGAACTGGCATTGAGGAAGCTCAGAAATGCTCTGGGGGAGCTGGTGCTGGAAGGCATCAGGACGAACATTGATTACCAGTATGACATCATCAATCATCAGGATTTTATTGACGGAAATGTAGATACCGGATTTATTGAAAGGTTCCAGAAGGAACGGGAAGAAGAGACAGAAAGCCAGGGTGAAGCATCATGTTAAAAGAAATGTTTAAGAAAAGAACATTGACACCTCAGGAGAAAAAGCAGGCGGAACGGGTAAAAAAAGCCAAAGATACCCTGCTTGAATACCAGGCGCCGGAAGGGCTGTTCCAAAAATGCAGTGACTGCGGAAAGCCGGTCTATAACGAAGACATTATTGAAAATTATTATATCTGTCCCCACTGTGGAAATTATTTCAGAATACGGCCGAGAACAAGGATCGCCATGGTCCTGGACCGCAATACCTTTGAGGAGTGGGACACCGGACTTGCCACGTCCGATCCGCTGGAGTTTCCGGGCTATTTGAAAAAGCTGGAGCACCAGAAATCTGTGACCAATCTGGAAGAAGCGGTGATCACGGGAAAAGGAAAGATTGGGGGCAGTGAAGCGGCCATTGCAGTCATGAGCGCTGATTTTATGATGGGCAGCATGGGCCAGGTCGTCGGTGAAAAGATCACAAGGGCCATCGAGAGAGCAACTGATCAGAGAATCCCGATCATTATTTTTACATGTTCGGGAGGAGCCAGGATGCAGGAGGGAATCATTTCCCTGATGCAGATGGAAAAGACATCGGCGGCTTTGAGAAGACATGACCAGGCGGGACTTTTGTATATCAGTGTACTGACAGATCCGACGACCGGAGGAGTGACTGCAAGTTTTGCCATGCTGGGAGATGTCATACTGGCGGAACCGGGAGCATTGGTTGGATTTGCAGGGCCGCGAGTCATCGAGCAGACCATCGGTCAGAAGCTTCCGGATGGTTTCCAGAGATCTGAATTTCTGCTGGAGCACGGATTTGTGGATAAGATCGTTGAGCGGAAGAACCTGCGGAAAGTGCTTGCCACCATTATAAGGAGCTGTTGTTATGAGTCATAATAATTTAACACCATGGGAGAGAGTCGAGATCTCCAGGTCAGCGGAGCGGCCGACCAGCCTGGACTACATCACAACGATTTTTGACCGTTATATGTCTCTGCACGGAGACCGCTTATTTGGCGATGACGGGGCGATCGTAGGAGGGCTGGCATCCATAGACGGGATTCCGGTCACAGTTGTCGGACAGCAGAAAGGCCGTTCTACAAAAGAAAATATAAAAAGGAACTTCGGAATGCCTTCCCCGGAAGGCTACAGGAAGACTATGCGTCTCATGCGCCAGGCAGAGAAATTTCACCGTCCGGTCATCTGTTTTGTGGATACGCCGGGAGCCTTCTGCGGCATCGAAGCTGAAGAGGGCGGTATAGGTGAGGCGATTGCGAGGAACCTTTATGAGATGTCTTCCCTGAAAGTTCCGATCCTTTCAATTATGATCGGAGAAGGCGGCAGCGGCGGAGCCATCGCCATGGCTGTCGGCAATGAGGTGTGGAGTATGGAAAACTCCACTTACTCAGTCCTTTCCCCGGAAGGGTTTGCAAGTATTTTGTGGAAAGACGGAAGCAGAGCATCCGAGGCTGCAAAAGTAATGAAGATCACAGCGGCAGATTTAAAGGAACTCGGAGTGATCGAGAAGGTTATCAGAGAACCCGAACCTGCAAGCATTGATAATATTATCGAACTTTCAGAGGAGATCAGAGAGATGATTGTTGATTTCCTGAAACGATATAGGAAGAAAACGCCGGAAGAGATTGTAGAAGAGAGATACCAGCGCTTTAGAAAGATGTAAGTGAAAGAAAGACCACGGAGGTAATGGAAGTGAAACCATTAAAGATCGGGGATTTGGTTGCGAAAATCCCTATTATACAGGGGGGGATGGGCGTAGGTGTCAGTTTGAGTTCCCTTGCGGGAGCTGTTGCAAAAGAGGGCGGCATTGGTGTGCTGTCGGCGGCTCAGATCGGATACGACGAGCCGGATTTTGAGAAGGACCCTGAGGGGGCCAATATGCGTGCCATGAAAAAACACATCAGGAAGGCCAGAGAGATTGCGCCCGACGGTATCATCGGCATAAACATTATGGTAGCCACAAGGCTGTATGCCAACTATGTAAAGGAAGCGATTGCAAACGGCATTGACCTGATCATTTCAGGCGCGGGACTTCCGACAGAGCTTCCGGCTCTGGCAAAGGGAAGCAGGACAAAGCTTGTCCCGATCGTATCCCCGAAAAAGTCGGCGCGGGTGATTCTCAAGATGTGGGATAAAAAACATCAGACGGCGCCGGATGCGCTTCTGATCGAGGGGCCGAAGGCCGGAGGTCATCTGGGATTTAAATACGAAGAGCTTGTCAGCGATGAGACTTATGAAAACTATGACGATACGATTCGTGAGATCATTGACATGGTAAAACCATATGAAGAAAAGTATGAAAAAGACATTCCGGTTATCGTGGCGGGAGGAGTTTCTTCCAAAGAAGACATGGAGCACTGTCTTTCTATGGGAGCTTCCGGCGTGCAGATTGCCACTCCGTTTGTCACCACTGAGGAATGTGATGCTGATATCAGGTATAAAGAAGCTTATATTAACTGCAAAAAAGAAGATATCACAATCGTAAAGAGTCCGGTGGGAATGCCGGGGCGGGCCATCAAAAATAAATTTATGGAAATCGTCCAGAGAGAAGGCAGGATCAAGCCGAAGCACTGTTTTAACTGTATGTCTGCCTGCAATCCCGGTGAGACAGTTTACTGCATCACGGAGCGCCTGATCGAGGCTGTCAGAGGAAACATTGATGATGGATTGATCTTCTGCGGGGCTGATGCGTGGAAGTGTCATAAGATCAGCACGGTAAAAGATGTGATTGGAAGCTATATAAAATAAAAGATTAAGCGAACAAAAAATCTCCGCAAAAGGATTCACTGCCTTTTGCGGAGATTTTTTGTTTCAGAGCAGTCTTCACACCAGGACCACATCGGTCATTTCCTGTATATTGCTCAGGACATCTCCGGGAATGTCGTTGTCGATGATCAGATGGTCAATATCATGCCAGCTTGTGTACTGTATGAGGGAAGATGCCTGAGCCTTGGAGCTGTCAGCGATCACTACATTGGTTCTGGCATTGGGTATGATGGCCTGTTTCGTCTGGGCGTCCTGAAAATCGGATACGGCCGGCCCTTTGTGCTGCTCAAAGCCATTGGTGCCGAGGAATGCAATGTCGACCTTAAGAGAATTAATCAGGCTCGTGGCCTGGAATCCTTCGGCTGCCATACTGTTGGGATTCAGCATGCCTCCGGTGAGGATGACCTTGTTGCTGCTGTGTACCAAAGCATATGCGGCTTCCAGGGAAGTGGTCACGATGGTGTAGCCTGACTTTTTGCTGAGCATCCCGGCCAGGCAGAAGATCGTACTTCCGGAGTCCAGGAATATGACATTGCCGTCACCGATAAATTCCATTGCCCGTTCGCAGAGTTTTTCTTTTAATGGAAGCTTTTCCCTCACCCTGGATTCCCATGGAAGCGGCTGTAGTTCATAGACAGAAGTTGCGCCGCCGTGACTTTTTTTTACCGCTCCTATTTCATTTAAATGAAGTAAATCCCGCCGTATCGTTTCCCTGGATACCTGAAACTGCTTGGCCAGCTGGCTGATCTTTACGCTTCCATTGCTGTTTAATAATCTTATAATTTCTTTATGGCGTTCTGCCGCGATTAATTTGCCCATCCTGTGTCTCCTTCGTGAATCAAGCTGTTTTAAGCATAGTTTACTGCATTTTTAAGTGAAAGTCAAATTTATACAGCACAAAATCATGCAAAACTCCAAAAAAAGCAAAATATTATGTTGACATTATTGGATTATGAATCTATAATGAAAGCATAAAGCAACAAAACGCCACAATATAAAAACATATTGCCACATAACAAGAAGAAGGAGAATAGGATGGAAGCAGTCAATTTAAAGATCATCACGGACGAACTTTCAAAGTTTTCAGGAATGGTTAAAGAAGAAGAAATCCAGGGTTTGGCAGATGAAATTAAGAAAGCAAATAAAATCTTTTTGGCAGGAGCAGGGCGTTCCGGGCTGGCAGCCAGAGGATTTACCAACCGTTTGCTGCATATGGGATTTGATGTACACTTTGTGGGAGAGATCTCCTGCCCGCCGATCAAAGAAGGAGATCTGATCATACTCGGATCCGGTTCCGGAACAACACAGAGCCTGATCGTTATGGGAGAAAAAGCAAAGAAGGTAGGGGCAAGGATTGCAACCGTTACTATGTTCACGACTCATACCATCGGAGAGATGGCAGACGTTATCGTGACAGTTCCCGGCTCTACACCGAAGAAGGCAGAAGGAGAAAAGAACCTGGCAGAGTCCAATCAGCCGATGGGAAATCTGTTCGAGCAGATGAGCTGGCTGACCTATGACAGTATCATCATGAATCTGATGAGCGATCTTGGGCAGACAAGTGAAGAAATGATGGGAAGACATACAAACTTAGAATAAAAATTGTCCAGTTCATTTTGAAACTCAAAGAGGAGGAAAAGAATTGCAGAGATTTGTAAATAATCCGGATTATGTTGTTGAGGATATGCTGAAAGGCTTCTTGAAAGCCCATGATGATCTGATTGTAAAGAATGAAACAAATGACAGGGTAGTTCAGTATAAAAATACGCCGGTAGAAGGTAAAGTAGGTCTGGTAACCGGAGGCGGAAGCGGCCATGAGCCCGTATTCCTTGGTTATGTGGGAGAAAATATGATGGATGCGGTAGCTGTCGGAGAGGTGTTTTCATCTCCGTCTGCCCAGGCATTTTATGATGCATTTATGGCGGCAGACTCAGGAAAAGGTGTCGCATGCCTGTTTGGTAACTACGCCGGGGACAACATGAATGTAAAAATGGCAATCCGCAAAGCAAAAAAACAGGGAGTCACTGTAAAATATGTGACTGCGACAGACGATGTGGCATCTTCCCCGAAAGAGACAAAGGAAAAACGCCATGGAATCGCAGGCGGTGTCTTCATGTGGAAAACTGCGGGAGCGAAGGCTGCCATGGGAGCTGACCTGGATGAAGTGATCGAACTGGCTCAGAAAGCAGTGGACAACACCAGAAGTATCTGTGTGGGACTCAGTCCATGCGCAATACCGGCTGTGGGCCATCCGAACTTTGATATTAAAGAAGGCGATATGGAATTCGGAATCGGACATCACGGAGAACCGGGGATCAACGTTCAGAAACTAAAGCCTGCCAAAGAGATCGCAAAGGATATGGCAAAGGCAGTGATCGATGATCTGGAACCGGAAAACGGTGCTGAAGTGGCAGTGCTCTTATCCGGTCTGGGAGCAACACCGATCATGGAATTATACGTACTCTATGATGAAATTGAAGCGTATCTTAAGGATCAGGGACTTTCTATTTATAAGGTGCTGATCGGAGATTATGTGACATCACTGGATATGAATGGTGCGGCACTTACGGTTATGAAGCTTGATGAAGAGTTAAAAGAGCTTCTGGACTATGATGCCAAAGCGCCTGGTTTAAAATAAGTCATTGACAACATTATTTAGATAGGAAAGGAACCTGATTATGAAATTACAGTTAGCTTTAGACGAAATGCCGTTAGTAGATGCCTTGAGATTTGCAGATAAGGTTGCAGAACACGTTGATATCATTGAAATTGGAACGCCGTTTGTCATGGATGAGGGAATGCGCGGAGTGCGTGAATTCCACCGTTTCTTCCCGGATAAAGAAATTCTTGCAGACTTAAAGATCATGGACGGCGGATACCTGGAAGCAAGCTATGCATATGAAGCCGGTGCAGCTTATGCGACAATCCTTGGAGTATCTGACAATCTGACGATCGAAGGGGCTTTAAAGGCTGCCAGAGATTATGAGAGAAAGCTTGTTGTGGATATGATCTGTGTAGAAGACCTTCCGAACAGAATTGCAAAGATGGAAGAGATCGGAGTCGATATTTTAGCAGTTCACACCGGAGCTGACCAGCAGGCGGCAGGCAGAGAGCCGATCCAGGATCTTCAGGTTATGACTGAGCATGCAAAAAAAGCTCAGATTGCCGTAGCCGGAGGAATCAACAGTAAGACCATCGACAAATATGTGGCATTAAAACCGGAGATCATTATTGTAGGATCAGCAATCGGTCATGCGGATGATCCGGTAGCGGAAGCAAAAGCAATCAAAGACGCAATGCTGTAAAATACATAAGTAGTGAGGTAAAGTACTATGGCTAGTTTTAAAAATGCAGATGCAGGTATTATTGTAGACCAGCTGATCAAGACCATTCAGGAGCAGAGAGATTATCTGAGCGAAATTGATGGGAAGATCGGCGACGGTGATCATGGTATTAACATGAACAAAGGGTTTACGATGTGCGAAGATAAACTCAAGGGAAAGACTTATAACCTGAGTGAAGGTTTATCGATCCTTGGGGAGACTCTTCTCGACGATATCGGCGGGTCCATGGGACCGCTGTACGGTATGCTGTTTGATGAGATGGCAATGGCCTGTAAAGACGCTGAGGAGATTGACGCCGAGGTGTTTGGCGAGATGGTTACCAACGCTGTGGAAGGCCTGCAGGAGATCAGTCCTGCGAAGGTGGGTGATAAATCTCTGATCGATACATTGGTTCCGGCCAAGGAAGCTTTTATCGCAGCAAAAGAAGAAGGCAAAGAGTTTGCGCAGTGCCTGGAAGCAATGAATGAGGCCGCCGAAAAGGGCTGGCAGTCAACGGAGGATCTTGTGGCAAAGATCGGCCGGGCAAGCCGGCTGGGAGAGCGCTCCAGAGGTGTTCTGGACGCAGGTGCTACCAGCTGTTACTTCATTGTGACGGGTATCGGCAAAGCAGCCATTGAGCTGCTCAAATAAATCTGCCTGAAGTATACAATGTGAGAGATTGAGGGATTTCTTATTCAGGAAAGGCTGTCATGCCGGGGATACCGGCGGACATCCTTTTTGCTGTCCATGAGGCGGTCAAAAAATAAATAACTGCATTTTTTGATAAAATTGCAATGCGGTTATAAGGAGTTTATAATCGTAAGTGATCAACTCTGGTTGATATCTATTCAGGGGCTGAGTAAAATGAAGGCCCATATGAAAAGATAGGATTTGAGATAATTTTAGTACTGGGAGTGAAAAGCGTATGAAAGTAATGATGGTAGATGATGAAGCTAGGGCTTTAAACCTGATGAGGTTTATGCTGTCAGATATGGATGATGTGGAGTTGGCGGCAGAGTTCCAGAACTGAATGAGGCGTTGGAATACCTAAGGAGCCCGGATACAGTCAAAATAGATATTTTATTTCTTGATATAGAGATGCCTGGAATAGACGGTGTTTCCATGGCGGAAGAATTAAAGAAGCTTTCTAAGCCGCCTAGAATAGTGTTTGTAACAGGTTATGAAAAACATGCTTATGCCGCGTGGAAAGCGGAGGCAGTGGATTTTTTGCTGAAACCTTATGAAAAAGAAGACATCCGCCATGCTATAGACCGCTGCAAAAGTTTCCGTCGGACAGGAGACATTTCAAAAATAGAAATCAAGTGCTTTCCTTCCTTTGATTTATTTGTAAATGGTGTCCCGGTAAAGTTCCGTAATAAAAAGGCCAAGGAATTGCTGGCATATCTTGTTCATTGTCAGGGAAAGTGGGTCATCACCGGAGATATTGTTTATGATGTGTTTGGAGGACAGGATGAAGAGCAGGCCAAAAAGTACTACAATGTAGTGGCCTATCGGCTGCGGCGCACATTGGCGGAAGAAGGGATCGGCAGTATCCTGCAAATTGATTATGGGAAATGCAGGATTGACACGGATAATATTGTATGTGATTATTACCGGTATCTGGGCGGAGAATCCGAACTGTTTACAGGAAGTTATATGCAGCAATATTCGTGGGCAGAGCCAGCGGCAGCAACCATGCTGGAAAGGAAGCAAAAATTGGATAAATCAAAAGAATCCACTGTTTTGTAAGGAAGTTGTAAGGGTGTTATTGATATAATTATAGCAATAAAAGAGAAGCATAAAAAGCGGTCACTCAAACAGAAAGGAGATAAAAAATGAAACATACTTTGACGAAATCAAGAGTCATTCGTTATCTTCTGCTGTTGGCAGCAGCTAGTCTGCTGATACTTTCTATTACCTGCGCTGGTTTCAAAACCAAGGCAGAAGCCAATGCCGTGGCAGAGGCAGCTGCCTGGGGATCAGAGGTCAATACCATTGATATAAATATTGATGGATTAGAGCCAGGGGGAACAAGGGAATACAAATTTTCAGTGACCAATAAGAAGGGTGCTGCGGTCAGTGAGGCAGCACAAAATTATTCTATTACAGTAGAAACTACTGAGAATCTGCCTCTTCAATATAAAATCAGCCAGGATTCAGGTGATTCTTCTACAGGCGGGGCGCAGATCCAGGATGGAGACTTAACATTGGCGGGAGGAAAGGTGATATTAGAAGGGGGCAGTCTGCCGCACAGTGATGAAACAAAACATACTTATATACTGACTGTACACTGGCCTTCTGATCAGAATGAAGTGAAATATGCAGATGAGATCGATATGGTGACGATAACAGTGAATTCCAGGCAGACTCAGCTGACGAGATAAAGAAGGGGGCACGATCAATGAAAGAACAGCAGGTACAAGACAGGAAGAAAGTAAAAAGGATTTCTTTTCCGATGTTTGTTGTGTCAATTGCCCTGGTCATTGCAGGGATCGCTGCCGCCGGATACATGATGTCAAACAGACAAAGCGGAATCATTTCTGCAAGGAACTTTTATTTCACCAGCGATTTATTAAAAGAGGAATCGGAAGGTGCTGTATATTATATAGATTCCCACGCAGACAGCTTTGCTATAAAGTTGTACAACTATGATGACCCAAAGAGGAGGACCCAGGCGGATATAGAATATAGGATAACAGTTGACGGAGGGACTACCAGTCACTCATCATCAGGAACATTAACTGCCGGAGAGTCTGGAGAAGATCTTTTACAGTTAAACCTACGGCTAAAAGTATTACAGTCACAGCGGAGGCAGCGTCTCCATATAAGAAAACTCTTAGGGCAGTGTTTTCTATGGAGTCAGGAAAACGGTTTACTTTGGATGATGCGCAGGGAAACACTGCGGCAGTTTTAACAATGACCTGTACCGACTATTCTGATTCTGCAAAGACAGCGGATATCAGCCTGCCGTCTGGTGTGATACCTGACGACACAGACAGCAGGATATCAAAATCGGGCAGTGTCTATACTTATACCTTTCCTAAAAACGGTGTATACTCTCTGGTATTGCTGAAATCTGACAAAACAAAAATGTTAAAAAAGGACGGAGGTTCTTTTGACGATAAAATAACTTTGGAATATCAATAACATACATCGGCAGAACCGGTGTACACAGGAGGGGCGGCTATGGGCAGAAAAAATTAATTTTTACATAAAAAGCACGGAAGCCGATTTCAGCGTATCGTGGCGGTTATGCTGTTCCTGTGCTTATTGTTAAGCCAGCTGAATGTCAAATATCCTTACTTATGCGGAAGAAAGCAAGACGGTGAGTATCCAGGCCGGGGAAAATGTAACGGCTGCTTTGAAGAATGGGGTATTGACATTGTCAGGGGAAGGAAAGACCAAGGATTACACTGCAGAAGAAACACCATTTTTGGAATATGCAGGAGATATCCGCCAGGTGGTTATTGAGGAGGGAATTACCTATATTGGTTCCTATTTATTTTACGGGCTGGGGAATCTGCAGGGGAAACTTACGCTGCCAGAAAGTATCACAGGTTTTGGGGATTCAGTTTTTTCAGGAAACAGCAAAAAGACATCAGCTGGATTTACAGAAATAATAAATAATGCAAAAGCTGATCAGAGAGTTGAAAATAATAACACGCTTTTTTGCCAAGGGCAGACGGGGTCAGTTCAGTGTGAGGAAGAAAATAAATCTTTTATGGAAGCTGCATCTTATGCGGGATATGAGCCGGACAATCAACCACAGCTGGCCAGAGACACTAGTACAAAGGATCAGAGCACGGATACAGCCATTAAAAACGATCTGCAATCATCTTTAACGCGTTCCGTAAAGAGAGCTGGTGCCAAATTAACAGAAACAGTGGTTTATGTTGACCAGGATGCAGGTGATGATACTTCAGGAGACGGGTCAAAAGATTCTCCATATAAGACACTGGATCAGGCGGGCGCTTATCTGGCAACAGAGGAGAACGGAGGGACTGTCTATAATAATAAAATCGTTCTTTTAAGTGATTATCATTTAGATGCCACTGACAACACGGCAGACAGATTTTTTTTTCTTAAAAATCCGCGGCCGGTTACGGTCACAGGGCAAAATAAAAATATTAAATTTGGCTGGAAAGAAGATGATATTAAAAGTAACGGAACGGTGAATGTGGAAAATGCTTTCATCAATCTACAGGACCACATCCGTTTCACATCTGTTTATGTGGAAAATATAGCACATATCTATGGATGCGGAAATGATACTATCATGGAT
>OBWM01000433.1_pt1 | contig 32958 bp, 28 predicted proteins | sample 1538041 | NCBI WGS metagenome assembly OBWM01 (sample SAMEA2580049, study PRJEB22360) | human gut metagenome | biome: human gut; feature: human-associated habitat; material: faeces | place: Denmark | collected 2008/2010
ACAGTCCCTTCCTCCATTACCTGAAACACCCCTTGTTCCAGGGAAAGAACCGTGACTGCACAGTTTTTCTGAACCGGCCCCTTCCAGAACGCATCCGGGGCAATCCCGTCTATGATGCACACCATTTCCCGTATCAGGGCGCCGTGTCCGCAGACCAGCACATGGTCCATCTGTTCCTCCAGAGGTTTAAGCTCCTGCTCCAGAAACTCCCGGCAGCGCTTTCTCAAATCATCATAGGTCTCCCCGCCCTTAGGGGGTACGTAGGCGGAGGGATGGGAAAAATAACGGTGAAGCCGTAAAAACGGCAGTCTGTGAATCAATGCCAGCAGCTGGCCCTCCCTGTTTCCATAGCTGATTTCCAAAAGCCTGGAATCCTCCATCAGGGGAAGTCCGCGCTGTCCGCTTATGAGCTCTGCCGTGCGCCTGGCACGGGACAATGGACTGGTATAGATCCGTTTAAATGGGATATCTTTCATTTTCTGTCCGGTGAGGAAGGCCAGGGCCTCCCCCTTCTCATTGAGGGGAATATCGGCCTGGCCCTGTATCTTCCCCCTGCGGTTCCACTCCGTCTCTCCATGTCTAACCAGATAAACCTTCAACCTCTCCTCCTGCCTGGTTCATTACATCCTGATAACCGCCTTGATCACCTCATCCTTGTGGTTCAGGCTGTAATCCACTCCCTCTATGACATCCTTAAAATCAAAGGTATGGGATACAATCTTCTTAAGCGGTATAAGTCCCTTGCTGACAGCACTGATAGCGGACGGATACAGGTTGCGGTAACGGTATACAGAGTAAATGGTTCCCTCCATGGCATTCAGCGTGGCTATATCCAGCTCCAGTACCGGCTCAGGCGAAACGCCCACAAGGGTAATCTTTCCGGCCCTCTTAATCAGACGGCATGTCTGAAGGGTGGTGATACGGTTTCCGGCGCACTCATAGACCTGGTCCACGCCGCCTCCCGGAAGCGTTTTCACAAACTCCTCTATATTCTCATTTCTGCTGTTAAATACCCTGGTAGCCCCCAGTTCCCTGGCCTTCTCCAGACGCTTATCCAGCACATCCGCCACATATATCTCGCTGACTCCCCGTGCCTTTAAGGACATAAGGGTAACGAGGCCGATACACCCAGCTCCCAGCACCACTGCCGTCTCTCCCAGCTTTGCATTGGACAGCTCACAAGCGTGCATACCCACGGCCAGCGGTTCCATGAGACCGCCCTCCATGGTGGAGACATTGTCCGGAAGCTTGAAGGTCATGCTGGCTGCATGGGTACAGTACTCTGAAAATACCCCGTCCTTCTCGCCGGGAATAGCCATAAACCGCACAGACCTGCAGAGGTTATAATGTCCCTTAAGGCAGTCCTCACAATGACCGCAGGGAACTCCCGGCTCCAGGGCCACCCTGTCCCCAATCTCAAATCCGGTCACGCCCTCTCCGATTGCGCTTACTACTCCGCCAGGCTCATGTCCCAGCACCAGGGGACCGTCCGGCACCCAGTTGGCCAGGCGTCCCTCTGAATAAAAGTGCAGGTCGGAACCGCACACGCCTACATACTCCAGTTTAATCTGCAGTTCTCCCGGACCTGGCTGTGGAATCTCCCTCTCACACCACTCCATTTTCTTTTTTCCTGTCATAACCGCTACTTTCATTGTTCCTTCCATATCAAAGCCCTTCTTTCATTTATAATCCAACGGTTTCCTATATCCTTAAATATTAGGTACTCCTGTTATGATCTGGTCAGCACGGTACCTACCGCAGCCCTCCATCCATCCTGCTTTTGACGTCTGGCATCCTGGTCCATGGCGGGTTCAAACACGCTCCGCTTCATCTTTCCGAATATGCTTCTGTCAAAGAATCCCAGGGCCAGCCCGGCCGCATAGGCTGCTCCGATACCAGACAGCTCCTCCGCATCCGGTACAAGAACCCGGATATCAAGAATATCGCTCTGAAACTGCATCAGATACCGGTTCCTGGTGGGGCCTCCGTCCACCCGGAGCTCTTCAATCCTGACTCCCGCATCCTGGCTCATGGCCTCCACCACATCCGCAATCTGATAGGCAATACACTCCAGTCCGGCCTTCACCAGCTCCGGTGTTCTGGTCTTGCGGGTAATGCCAACAATGGCTGCCCTGGCCTCGCTGTCCCAGTAAGGCGCTCCGATGCCTGTAAAAGCAGGCACCAGATAGGTGGTATCATCCTCATTGGCCTGTCTGGCAAGACCTTCTGTCTCAGAGGCAGTCGCAATCAGCTTCAAATCATCCTTCAGCCAGGTAATGACCGCTCCTGTATAATTGATATTTCCCTCCAGTACATAATTCACCCTGCCGTCCATGCCCCAGGCCAGGGAGGTTACCACACCGTGGGTACTTATGACCGGCTTTTCTCCAATGTTCATCATAATGGAAGAGCCCGTGCCGTATGTAGTCTTAATCATCCCCTTTTCCAGGCAGCCCTGGCCAAACAGGGCTCCGTGGGAATCCCCCAGCACGCCGTGGATAGGTATGGGATTGTCCAGGTAACCCTCTAAATCCGTATCCCCAAACCATGCATTGGAATCGCACACCTGGGCCAGGGCATTTGCAGGAATCCCAAACAGACTGCACAGCCCCTCATCCCATTCCAGGCTGTGTATGTTGAACAGCTGAGTCCTGGAGGCATTGGAATAATCTGTTTTAAAGGATGCTCCTCCGGTCAGCCGGTAGACCAGGTAGCTGTCTATGGTCCCCAGGCAAAGAGTTCCCTCGGACGCTTTTTGCGGCGCCTCCTTTACGTTCTCCATGAACCACGCCAGTTTTGATGCCGGAAAGTAGGGAGACAGATTGATTCCTGTTGTACGGCGCACCCATTCCGCCTTCCCGGACTCCTCCACCCGCGCACAGATATCCTTTGCCCTGGAACACTGCCACACAATGGCATCTGCCAGCGGATGGCCGTCTGTCCTGTCCCAGACAGCCGACGTCTCCCTCTGGTTGCTGATTCCCAGCCCCGCCACCTGTTCTCTGCGAATCCCCGCCTTTTCAATCACATCCCTCACCACCTTAAGGGTGTTGGAGTAGATTTCATTTAAATCATGGGATACCCACCCTGCATCGTTTATAATCTGCCGGTGGGGCCGGTCTCCCCTGCATATCAGGTTTCCCTCCCGGTCAAACAGCAGGGCCTTGGTTCCCTGGGTGCTCTGGTCAACCGATAAAAGATACTGCTTTTCCATTGCTTCTCCCTTCCTTTTAGAGCTGTCTCAGATTAGAGCTGCCTCAGAAGTTCCTGTACCCTTCGGGCAATTCCCTGCCCGGTCAGACCGTAGTATTCAAACACCTCTGCCGATGTGCCCGTAATGACAGGTTCATCCGGAAGGCTTAAGTTCACCACCATTCTTGGACAACAGGCAGATACCACCTGGCTCACCCTGGAGCCCAGCCCGCCAAAGGGCGCGTGTTCCTCCACAGTCACCACCAGCCTGGCTTCTCCGGCTGCCTTTCGGACCGCCTCCTCATCCAGAGGCTTCACACAGTACATATCCACCACACCTGCGCTGATTCCTGATTCCCCAAGCAGACGCCCTGCATCCAGCGCAGGCTTTACCATCTCCCCGCAGGCAATGATTGCCACATCCCCTCCCCGGGAAAGGACCGTGGCCTTATCCATGGAAAAGGGTACATTTCCCTCCTCATAGATATCCTCCACCGCGTTCCTGCCCACACGGATATAGGCAGGCTTATCGTCCTTTAACAGCTCCTTCACCAGGCAGGCTGTCTGGAAACGGTCGCTTGGAAGATAAACCCTCATATTAGGTATGGCGGACAGGGCCGATATGTCCTGGGCCGAATGGTGGCTCATGCCCAGCGCTCCGTAGCTGACGCCTCCGCTGATGCCGATGAGCTTTACATTGGTATTGGAATACGCTGCATCCACCTTAATCTGTTCATAGCTTCTGGTGCTGAGAAAGCAGGCCGGGGAAGCCGCAAAGGGTTTTTTACCGCATTTTGCCAGTCCTGCCGACACGCTGACCAGATTTTGTTCAGCAATGCCCATTTCCACAAACTGGTCCGGGCAGGCATCCGCAAAAGGAGTCAGGGATGCGGAACCCCTGGAATCACTGCACAGCACCACAATATCTTTATCCTCCTTTGCAGCCTCCATCAGCGTGTCACAGATGGCCTTCCTGTTGGGTATTTTATTCATGAAGCAGGGCCTCCTTTCTTTTTTCAAAATCCCGGATGATTTCACTGTATTCCTGGGCTGTGGGAACCTTGTGATGCCATGCAGCCTTATTCTCCATCACGGGAGAGCCGCACCCCTTTACTGTATTGGCGATAAGTACGGTGGGTTTTCCTTTCACTGTCTTGGCTTCCTCGAAGGCTGCGTCCAGCTGGTCTATGTCATTTCCGTCCGCCACGTCAATCACATGCCATCCAAAGCTTCGGAAACGCTCATGCAGGTCATCGTGGCCCATGACATCCTCCGTACACCCGGAAATCTGCAGCCGGTTCCTGTCCACCACGGCGCACAGGTTATCCAGGCAGTAATGGCTGGCTGCCATGGCGCCTTCCCACACAGAGCCCTCTGCCAGCTCCCCGTCCCCCATGACCACATAGACACGGTAGTCCTTCCGGTCCATCTTTCCCGCCATGGCCATTCCCACACAGACCGGAAGACCGTGGCCCAGGGAACCGGAATTCATCTCGATTCCCGGAAGCTTGTTGTTGGGATGACCGATGAATTTTGAGCCGAATTGGCTGAAAGTGGAAATGACCTCCTCCATGGGAAAGAATCCCTTTTTCGCCAATACCGCATAATAGCTTTCCACGGAATGGCCTTTGCTGAGCACAAAGCGGTCACGGTTGTCCAGATCTTTATTTTCAGGGCTTATATTCATCTGTTTCATATACAGCTCCACCAGAATCTCCATGACGCTCATGTCGCCCCCGATATGCCCGCCCTTTCCCGCGATAATCATATCCACCACATGTTTTCTCAAGTCATACGAAAGGACCTTAAGTTCGTTCATTTTTTCCTCCTTCTCTACTTTACCGACTTCCTGAACCGGTCAAGACCCACTGCCAGCAGAAGGACCACGCCCATGCACACCTGCTGCCAGTATGTGTTTACATTCAGGATGGTAAGCCCATTCTGGAGTACGGAGATAAAGATGGCTCCAATCAGGGTACCCACCATGCTTCCGATACCGCCCTTTGTGAGGCTGGCTCCGCCTATGACGGCAGCAGCGATTGCGTACATCTCATAGGACTGGCCTGCGATGGGCTGGCCTGAATTCAGACGCCCCATATACACGATGCCGCTGAGCGCCGCACAGAATCCAGACAGCACAAAGGCAGCCAGTGTGACCCTTTTTACATTGATGCCGGAAAGCCTTGCCGACTCTGAATTATCACCCACCGCGCAGACCTTGCGCCCTGCCGTGGTCTTTTGCAGGGCCACATGCCCTATAATATAGACAATGGCGATGAGCCAGACGATATTTGGTATGTAAAGTATACCTCCCATGGCAAAGCTGGTCATTCCCTGGGGCAGCCCCACCACTGCCTGGCCTCCCGTATACAGGTATGCCATTCCCCGAAACAGCCACATGGTGGAAAGCGTCACGATGAAGGGCGGAAAGCCCAGATAAGCCACCAGGCTTCCGTTAAACAGTCCCAGCAGGATACCGGTCAGCAGCACAGCCGCCACGCCCAGTCCCACATTGCCGGTTCCCACCATAAGGGTAGCGCCCACACAGGAGGACAATGCCAGGGACGCGCCCACGGAAATATCAATGTTTCCGGAAATGATGACATAGGTCATACCCACTGCTATGATGGCATTGGTACCGCTCTGAATCAGGATGTTCCTGATATTGCTGGGGGTGAGAAATATGTTGCTGAGAGCGGTAAACACCACTACCAGGATGACAAGCCCCAGAACGGTTCCCAGGCTTCCTGTCAAAAGTTTTTTCAATGAAATATTCTTAGCTTTATCCACTGCACTTACCTTCCCTTCGTCGTAATGTGCCTGAGCACATTGTTCTGTTCTATCTCTTCCGCTTCCAATTCACCGGTTATCTGGCCTTTGGACATAACGATAATACGGTCGCTGACCGATACCAGCTCGTTGACCTCCGAGGAAATGACGATGGCTGCCTTTCCCTCCTGCGCCGCAAAATTCCTGATTAACTGGTGTATCTCGGCCTTTGCGGCCACGTCGATGCCCCTTGTGGGCTCATCGAAGATGAGAAGGTTGCAGCCTGCGTGGAGCCACTTGGCAATGGCCACCTTCTGCTGGTTTCCCCCGCTTAGATTTACCACCTGGGTGGCGGATGTGCCTTTGGTTTTCAGCATTTTTATGTAATTGTCCGATACCTCCCGGACCCTTTTCCAGTTCATGAACCCGCGTCTGCTGACCGCCGTCATGTCACAGTGAATGGTATTTTCCTCGATCTTCAGCCCCAGGGACAGTCCGTCCTCCTTGCGGTTCTCACTCAGGTATCCCAGCCCCGCATCAATGGCCTGTCTGGTATTCGTAATCCGCCTGGCCTTTCCGGAAACCTTTATAACGCCGCCCTTTAAAGGGTCCGCGCCGCATACCATCCGGGCCAGTTCTGTCCGCTTGGAACCTACCAGTCCCCCGATTCCCAGCACCTCCCCCTGGTATACAGTCAGGTTCAAATCCTGGATGAATCCGCCGTCCGTAATATGCTCCAGCTCCAGAAGAGGAATGCTTTTTGCCTTGTCCCGTCTGGTGCGCCCGCCTCCCATTGGCTGGCTAAGCACCTTTCCGCTCATCATCATAATGACATCGTCCGGCGTGCTGGTCCTGACATCGGATGAGCCCACCAGTTTTCCGTCTCTCATGACGATTGCCCTGTCGCATATCCTGAATATCTCATCCAGACGGTGGGATATGTATATGGTGGTGATTCCTCTGGCCTTTAAGGTCCCGATAATTTCAAAGAGCTGTTCTGATTCCTCATGGGTCAGGGAGGTGGTGGGTTCATCCATAATAAGCACCTTACAGTCCACGGCCAGGGCCTTGGCTATCTCCACCATCTGCTTTTCCGGCAGGGACAAATCCCCTACCCGGCCCCTGGGGTCAATGTGTCCCGCATTCAGCTTCGCCAGCTGTTCCTTTGTATCCGCGTACATTTTCCTGAAATCAATGAGGTTTCCCACCTTCCTGGGCTCATGGGACACATATACATTTTCCATGACATTCATCTCTGACATAAGGCTTAATTCCTGGTAGATGATAGCCACACCGAATCCCCTGGCCTCCAGGGTGGAATACTGTTTGGGAAGGGGACGTCCGTCCAGGACGATGTCCCCTCCATCCCGCGTATAGGCACCGCTTAAAATTTTCATCAGCGTGGACTTGCCCGCACCGTTCTCCCCCATGAGGGCGACTACCTCGCCCTCATAGAAGTCCATGGAAACATCGTCCAGGGCCCTGACGCCCGGAAATTCCTTCACAATATGCTTAAACTCCAATATAGGTTTGGAATGTTCCATATTTTACTTCTCCAATCCGCCCGTTCCCGGGGCTGTTCTTCCTGGCAGTTCCCTGATTTTAATATCCCTTTTCGGTAAGACCTCTGAGCGGGAACCGCTCTGCGGCGTACTCATAAATGGTCTGGTCTGTCAGCCCGTCCACAAACTCGCCTGTAACCAGGGTGCAGTCATAAAGGATTTCCCTGTCGTAGTGGTAATCACTGTTCATAACCAGAGCTGTTGCCAGTTTCACGCCCATGGCGCCTTCATCCAGGTTAGGAAGTGACACAAACGCATCCAGATCACCGTCCATGGTCATGTTCACCGCATCCAGAATTCCGTCATATCCCACCAGAATCAGGTCATCTGCCTTCTTGCCCGCTGCCTTGGCCGCATTGACCATGCCCACTGCCATCTGGTCGTTGCAGGCAAATATGGCTTTTACGTTGGGATTCGCTGTCAGGATGTTGGTAGTCACGTCAGCCGCCTTATCGCTGGACCACTCGGCTCCCTGTTCCGCAACCACCTTGATTCCCGGATATTCCGCACAGGCCTGCATGAATCCGGCATGACGGTCAACGCCTGTGGACTGTTCCATCAGTCCTGTGATGATAGCAACCTCGCCTTCCCCGCCCAGCTGCTCGCATATGTACTTTCCTGCCTTGTAGGCTCCAGCCACATCGTCGCCGCCCACAAAAGCGTCAATCACGCTTGTATCGCTGATTCGCGTATCAAAGTTCACTATTTTTATTCCTGCTTCCCTGGCCTTCTTGATGGCCGGAATCACGCCGTCCGAGCTGGCCGCCGAGACCACAATGGCGTCTGCCTTCTTCTCAATGGCAGCCTCAATCATGGATACCTGCTTCTCCAGGTCCACTTCCTCCTGGGGAATGGCAATGGTCAGGTCCACGCCCAGATTATCTGCTGTCTGCTGCGCAAAATCAGATACGGAAATCCACCAGGGATTGTTCAATGTCTTTCCCACCCAGTAAACGCTGATACCCTCTTTTTTCTCAGTTCCCGCTTCCGCCTCCTTGGCATTGTCATTGGTGGCGGATGCCGCTTCCAATCCATTGGACGTACAGGCTGCCAGACTCAGGACCGCCAGACCGGTTAACAGGATGCTTACTACTCTTTTCTTCATTGTGTTCCTCCTTTTGATGTGAGAAAAATGGTTTCTGCACATATGCCCTGTGATTTAACTAAATTTAATTAAGTTGTTGTTTTGTGCATTATAACCATTTATTCTCTTTGTTAATGGGTTTCCTTGTGCTTGTTACACGTAATATAGCAGGTTATACCTTTGGTGTCAATAGTTTTTCACTAAATTTTAATTAATTTAGTTAAATCAAAAATAAATTTTTAACGATATTTACTTAATATAATTAAGTTCACAAGGGTTAAAGACAAAAAAAGAGCATATACAGCATTAAACGCCGTACATGCTTCTGCATATCTTCTGTTTTTGATTTGGTTTAATCCGTTATTTTTTTCACACTTCCGCGTTTCACCAGGCTGGTTCCTATCTCCACCTTCAGGGACTGTTCTCTCCCCTGGTCCAGGCGGGAAATCAGCAGATCCACGGCAGCCGGTCCAAATATATCCTTTGGCACGTTAATCGTGGTCAGCTGAGGCTCCACCAGGGTACTGATGGGCCGGTTGTCAAACCCCACCACGGAAATATCCTCCGGTATCCGGTATCCGCATTCCTGCATGGCCCTGATTGCGCTGCATCCAATCAGGTCATTTTCCGCAAAGAAAGCCGTGGGAAGGCGTTTGCGGCCCTCCAGGTATTTCTTCACGTCCCGCTTCACATCCTCCTCGGAATACCCCACGTCAACCACATACTCCTTGTTGAAAATGCCTCCCAGGCTCCTGAGCTTGTGCTTGAAGGCATTATACCGCTCGTCAAAGCTGTTGATCCTGACCTTGCTGCGGATATATCCAATCTCCCGGTGCCCCATGCCGCACAGATAGGACACCGCCTTGCTGGTACCCTGTACATTGTTGATGGACACCGCATCCACATCGTTTTCCTGAAATGAGTTGTCCAGGATGGCAAATGGAATCTGGGATTCCTTGAACAACTGGAGGTCGTCATAATACATTTCCACCGCAAAGATGATGAGGCCTTTATATCCGCCTGATTTAATCTGGTGTTCCTGCTCCGTCCTGGGCATGGTTTTATTGATGTAGAGGAAGTTAAGGGTATATCCATAATGGTTGATACGGTTATTGATTCCCTCCAGGATATATGTGAAAAAAGGGGACTCATCCACGATGCTCCCCTCACGTTTATAGACCACGAACCCAATGGAACCATTATTGATTCTCTGTTCCTTCAGCATGTATCCGCAGTCCATTTCTTTTATTTTCTGAATGATTTCCTGACGGCGTTTCTCACCCACCCCTGGTTTGTTGTTTAATACCAGAGAAACCGTAGCCGTGGACACCCCCAGCATTTCCGCTATATCTTTTGCTCTCAGCGCCATTTGCAGACCCCCTTTGCCATACAATTAAGTTGATTTTACTAAATTATTAACTAAATTGCAATACCAAAAGGCATTCCGGATATGTCCACGCATCTCCGGACATATCCGCAACAGCGCTAAATTCTTCCGCTGCCCATCTCCAGCAGCTTCGCGCTCCCGCTCTCAAGGGTGGCCCTAAGATTCAGAATGCGCTGGTTGGACGATCCCCGGAAGGGGAGGCTGATATCCTTAAGGGCCTCCATAAACCGCCCGTCCACCAGCACGTCAATCATGGACAGCATCCGGTCCGTATAGCCGCACCTGGCCCGGCTGTCCCTCAGAAGGTCCTGTTCCAGGGTATATCCCGTATAGCACCACAGGTTCTTCTGCGGATAGCACTCTCTCACCTTTTCCAAAAAAGGCACCAGCGCCTTCTGGTTCTCCGGCTCAAAGGGCTCTCCCCCCAGAAGGGTGAGGCCCTCTATATAATCCGGCGCAAGGGCGTCCAGGATTTCCTCCTCCGTCTCCCCTGTAAAGGGTTTCCCGAAGCCGAAATCCCACGCCTCTTCGTTAAAACAGCCCGGACAGTGGTGGGTACACCCTGACACAAACAGGGATACCCTCACGCCTACGCCGTTGGCAATATCGTTCTTCTTGATTGTACCGTAATTCATCTTATAAATGGAGCACCCTTTCCTTGATTTCCTGGGTCCTGCCCTGGTTCCAGAACTGAGTTCCGATGTAGCCGCAGGTTCTCCTGGCCACATTCAGCTTGTTCTCGTCCCGGTTGCCGCACTTGGGGCATTCCCACACCAGCTTGCCGCTCTCATCCGTCACGATCTGAATCTCGCCGTCAAACCCGCACTCCTGGCAGAAATCGCTCTTGGTATTTAACTCTGCGTACATGATATTGTCGTAGATATACCGTATGATCCCCAGCACGGCCGGAATATTGTTCTGCATGTTGGGTACCTCCACGTAGCTGATGGCTCCGCCTGTGGAAAGAGCCTGGAACTGCGACTCAAATTTCAGCTTTGAGAAGGCATCTATTTCCTCGGAAACATTTACGTGATAGCTGTTGGTGATATAGCTTCTGTCCGTCACGCCCTCTATGATGCCGAAACGCTTCTGGAGGCATTTGGCAAACTTATAGGTAGTGCTCTCTATGGGCGATCCATAGATGCTGAACCCGATGTTAGTCTCATCCTTCCAGCGGTTGCAGGCCTTATTCATGTACTCCATGACCTCCAGGGCAAAGGGAGTAGTCTCCTGGTCGGTATGGGACTTTCCGGTCATGTACTTCACGCACTCATAGAGTCCCGCATATCCCAGGGAAATGGTGGAATAGCCTCCGTAAAGGAGCCTGTCAATGGTTTCACCCTTCTTAAGCCTTGCCAGGGCGCCGTTCTGCCAGAGAATGGGCGCCGCATCGGACAGCGTGCCTCTCAGACGGTTGTGGCGGCACATCAGTGCCCGGTAGCAAAGATCCAGCCTCTCGTCAAAAATCTTCCAGAAAGCCTTCATGTCTCCGCCAGAGGACAGGGCCACATCCACCAGGTTAATGGTCACCACTCCCTGGTTGAAACGGCCGTAGAATTTATAATTTCCATTTTCATCCTTCCAGGGGCTTAAGGCGCTGCGGCATCCCATGACAGGGAAGCAGTTACCTTCCTTTAATTCCATCATCTTCTTCTCGGAAATATAGTCGGGAACAAGGCGCTTGGCCGTACATTTGGCAGCCATCTCGGTCAGGTAATAATACTCGGTTCCCTCGTTGACATTGTCCTCCTCCAGCACATAAATCAGCTTGGGAAATGCCGGAGTAATCCACACGCCCGACTCATTCTTCACCCCCTGGTAGCGCTGCTTCAGAGTCTCCTCGATAATCATGGCCAGGTCCTTTTTCTCCCGCTCGTTCTTAGCCTCATTCAAGTACATGAACACGGTCAGGAAGGGGGCCTGTCCGTTGGTGGTCATCAGCGTGATGACCTGATACTGGATGGTCTGGACACCCTTGGTAACCTCCTTGCGGAGCCTGTTTTCCACCACTTCGTGTATGGCTTCCTCGGAAGGCATGCAGCCAAAGGTCTTAACCTCCTCCTGGACCTCCGCGTATATTTTCTTTCTGGATACGTCCACAAAGGGAGCCAGATGGGCCAGGCTGATGCTCTGCCCGCCATACTGGTTGCTGGCTACCTGGGCGATAATCTGAGTGGCGATGTTGCAGGCCGTGGAAAAGCTGTGGGGCTTCTCAATCCTGGTCTCGCTGATAACCGTGCCGTTCTGCAGCATGTCCTCCAGGTTCACCAGGTCGCAGTTGTGCATGTGCTGGGCAAAATAATCGGAGTCATGGAAATGGATGATGCCCTCCTTGTCAGCCTCCACGATGTCCTGGGGAAGGAGCATCCTCTTGGTCAGGTCCTTGCTGACCTCCCCGGCCATGTAATCCCTCTGCACACTGTTGACCGTTGGATTCTTGTTGGAATTCTCCTGCTTCACATCCTCATTATTGCACTCAATCAGGGACAGAATGCGGTTATCCGTTGTATTGGCCTTGCGTATAAGGGAGCGCTGATAGCGGTATCTCACATAATCCTTTGCAAGCTCAAATGCGCCTGTAGACATGATCTGGTTCTCCACCATATCCTGGATCTCCTCAACGGACACAGCCCTGTTAAGCTTTACACACTTGTACTCCACATAATCCGCAATGTCCTTAATCTGCTCCAGACTCAGCTTGTTTTTTCCGGCAGCCGTATTGGCCTTTGCCACAGCCACCACGATCTTATTGTTGTCAAAATCCTCTTCCGCGCCATTCCTCTTAATAATCTTCATCGTCACTACACTCCTTTTATCCTAATGCTCTCCCTCGCTGCCTGTCTTCAGGTAAACGGTTTAAAGGCATCTTATCACAGAATTCTGGAAAAATCTGTTGCTTGTGCAACAGTATAAGATTTTACCACTAAATGTTGTGTTTTTCAAGAGGAAGTATACGATAAGATGTATTTCAGAAAAATAAGACAATTGGCTGAAATCCCGGCCGAACCTGGTGATATGTCTGACAGCAAAAAGGCGCCCAGGCAGTCACCTGCCTGGGATGTATTATACTGTTCCAGTATCTCAATCACCGCAGAACCCTCCGGCTCCCGTGCAGCTCTCCCGCTCCACCATGTGGTGGGGAACAATGATTTTCGTTGCCACCAGCTCCGGATTTTCCACATGGCTTATCATCTGGGCGGCTGCCTCGATTCCCAGCTGGCAGGCATTCACATCCACGGATGTCAGGGGCGGAAAGGTGAGTCTGGCGAGAAGGGAATTGTTAAAGGACAGGATGGACACATCCCCCGGTATGGACAGCCCCAGACCAATACATGCCTTCTCCAGGGCCACTGCCAGTATGTCGTCGCTGACCAGTACGGCCGTGGGTCTGTCCTCCCTTGCGAACAGGGCCGCCAGGGCCTGGTCCTGGTCCTCCGGCACAGAAGGCACCTCCACGCACAGCTGGCCGTCAAAAGGAATACCCCGCTCTGCCAGGGCCAGCATATACCCCATTTTCCTGTCGTGGTTATAAAGAAGAGAATGGTCCCCGGACAGGCAGGCAATCCTTACATGGCCCAGATTTAACAGGTACTCCGCCGCCTCCCTGCCCGCAAGCACATTGTCGTTATCCACATAGATGGTCTGGTTCACATTCCGGCACGCTTTTCCAATGAGCACATACAGCAGTCCCTCTTCATAGAGATAATCCAGAACCGGGTCCTGCTCCCTGGAGTAGAGCACGATAAATCCCTCTGCCAGGCCGGTTCTCGCCATGGTCTTTATGGCCTGGAGGATCTCATCCTCATTCTGTCCCGTAATCACGGTATTGATGTACTGCTTCTGGTTGCAGTACTGGCTGATTCCCCGTATCATCTCCAGATAGAATGGATTCTGGTAAGCCTCCCACTCCGACGGGGGCAGAATGATTCCCACGGTGCGGGAATTCTGGGTCGCCAGACTGCTGGCCTGAAAATTCGGTTCATAGCCCAGCTTCGCCATGGCCTGCCTGACCTTTTCCTTGGTCTGGCGGCTGATAGAGGGATGGTCCTTGCAAGTACGGCTTACGGTGGATGGCGACACCCCTGCAAGGGCAGCCACGTCTTTGATTGTAACAGGCATAAACAGCCTCCTTAATATGCGTCTCATTTTCATCGTCACAGGGATATATATGAACCTATGGTCCGGATCCGCTCTCAGGCTCCTTCCACCAGTTCCATCACCGCAGTTCATACACGCCCTTCCTATATTGTAAAGTTTAATGCAATTTTTGTCAACTCGTTTGCGCTCTGTTTGCGCAATCTTCCCCTGACTTTTTGCATTCCGCTCCGGAAAAATTGCACAAATACCTGAGAGTATTTTTGTCCAAAACGTAGAAAACACAGGATTTTGAAAATATCTATTGCATTCTTCATGCAGCCAGACTATATTTAATGCAAGCGGTTGTGCAAACAGTGCAACAATTAAACTCAGGAGGTTACATATGAACAAGAACACTGACGGCTGTATTGGAATCAGGATTCTCTCCCCTTTAACTGGAACAGCGGTCCCTTTGGAGGAAGTGCCGGACCCTGTATTCTCACAGAAAATCATAGGAGACGGCGTTGCTATCCTGCCCCGGGACGGCAATCTGGTCAGTCCCATTGACGGGGAGGTGGTTTCCATAGCAGAGACCCTCCATGCCTATGGCCTGCGTTCCGAGGACGGCATCGAGGTCATGGTCCACTTCGGTCTGGAGACCGTGGCCTTAAAGGGAGAATGCTTCCAGTGCTGTGTAAAGATCGGAGATAAGGTGAAGGCCGGCAGCCTTCTGGCAAAGGCCGACTTAAAAGCCCTTGAAGAAAAACAGGTCAACACCATCACGCCTGTCCTTATCTGCGGCGGAATGGAAGGCCGTTCCATGAATGCCTTCACAGGTCCTGTAAAGGCAGGAGCAGATACTGTGATAACGGTTTTAGACCATTGCCCGCCGGACGCAGCCGAAGAAGCTGATGCAGCCTCCCCCCATAATCCGGACACTGCCCCAGCTGCAAATACGTCTTCCCCCGCAGACGCTGCGGACAGGAAAGCCGGAAAGCCCAAAAAATCCCTGATCAATTTTGACTTTCTCCAAAAGCTGGGCAAGGTCCTGATGACAGTCATTGCCGTCATGCCCGCAGCCGGACTGATGATCAGCGTAGGAAAGCTCATACAGATGGCCGGCGGGGATATGGGAGCTGTCCTTACAATCGGAAGCACCATGGAGACCATAGGCTGGGCCGTAATCAACAACCTGCACATTCTGTTTGCTGTTGCCATCGGCGGCTCCTGGGCAAAGGAACGGGCCGGCGGCGCTTTTGCGGCTGTCATTGCCTTTATCCTCATCAATGTTATTACCGGCGCTCTCTTTGGTGTCAGCAGCGCCGACTTAAACGACCCTGCCGCCGTGACCCGGACCCTGCTGGGCCAGGAAATCCTGGTAAACGGATACTTCACCTCGGTCCTGGGAGCTCCCGCGCTGAACATGGGCGTGTTCGTGGGCATTATATCAGGCTTTGCAGGAGGAGTTATTTACAATAAATATTACAATTACAGGAAGCTGCCGGACGCCCTGGCCTTCTTTAACGGAAAACGCTTTGTTCCCATGGTAGTCATCCTCTGGTCCGTCATCATCTCACTGGTGCTGGCCATTGTCTGGCCTGTGGTTCAGACCGGCATCAACTCCTTCGGCGTGTGGATTGCCAACTCCTCCTCCACCTCGCCTGTGCTGGCCCCCTTTATCTACGGAACCCTGGAAAGGCTTCTCCTCCCCTTCGGCCTGCACCATATGCTGACCATACCCATGAATTACACCTCCTTCGGAGGCACGTACACCATCCTCACGGGCGTCAACGCAGGTTCCCAGGTTTTTGGTCAGGATCCGCTGTGGCTGGCCTGGGCAACAGACCTTATCAACCTTAAGGACGCGGGAGACATGGCCGGGTACCAGAACCTGCTGGCCACCATCACCCCTGCCCGTTTCAAGGTAGGACAGATGATTGGCGCCACTGGCCTTCTTCTGGGCATTGCCCTGGCCATGTACCGCCGCGTGGACCCGGATAAGCGCCGCAATTACCGCTCCATGTTCATCTCCACTGTACTGGCCGTATTTCTCACAGGTGTCACAGAGCCTCTGGAATTCATGTTTATGTTCTGCGCCCTTCCGCTGTATCTGGTATACGCAGTGCTGCAGGGATGCGCTTTTGCCATGGCCGGCCTCATCCACCTCAGGCTTCATTCCTTTGGCAACCTGGAATTCCTGACGCGTGTTCCCATGTCCATCCGCGCAGGACTTGGCGGAGACCTGGTAAACTTCATCCTCTGTGTGGCTGTATTCTTTGCCGCAGGATACGCAATCGCCTATTTTATGATAGGAAGGTTCCATTTTGCCACCCCGGGCAGACTGGGCAACTATACCGACGACTCTGTCTCAGAGAACAGCCAGGGCCGGGCCGGTTTTGCATCATCCGGTGACAGCCAGGCCGGACGCATCATCTCCCTTCTGGGCGGCAGGGATAACATTGTCCTGGTGGACGCCTGCATGACCCGTCTGCGCGTCACGGTAAAGGACGTGGATAAGGTTGCCGGACTGCCCCAATGGAAGGCAGAGGGCGCCATGGGTCTGATTAAAAAGGACGGTGGCATCCAGGCCATCTACGGACCGAAAGCAGATGTGCTCAAATCCGATATCAATGATATACTGTAAACAGGCCGCTGCCATCCACCCACCGCAGCTGCCTTCTGTAACTGAAAACCACCGGAGGCAGGTAGTATGAAAATAATGACACTTAACACACACAGTCTGGCGGAGCCGGAATATGAATCCAAGCTCGCCGCCTTTGCCGGATCCCTTGTCCAAATCAAACCGGATATCATAGCCCTCCAGGAGGTCAACCAGTCCAGGAGCGCTCCGCCCGCAGCCTCCGGCTGGCTGCGGGAATCCGGCTATGTTCCCTGCTGTGCCAAAGACTTAAACACAGTCTCCCCCTGCGCCTCCCGGGCAGTCATACGCGCAGACAACCACGCCCTTAACCTGGCGTTGCTCCTGGCCCGGGCCGGTGTTTCCTACCAGTGGACCTGGACCCCGGCCAAGGTAGGATACGGGATATACGACGAGGGTCTGGCCGTCCTCAGCCGTTCCCCCATACTGGGGACCAGCCAGTTTTACATCACCGGCATCCGGGATTATGAAAACTGGAAAACCCGAAAAATACTTGGAATCAACACCCGGACAGAATACGGAAATGAATATTTTTACAGTGTCCACATGGGTTGGTGGAATGACAGCGAAGAACCCTTTGAGGGACAATGGAACCGCATAAGCAGCGGCCTGTCCCCCTTAGCAGAAGAACGTCTGTGGCTCATGGGGGATTTCAACTCACCGGCCCACATAACCGGCCAGGGACGGGACCTGATTCTGGCCTCAGGCTGGTTTGACGCATATGACCTGGCTGCTTCCAGGGATTCAGGCGTCACTGTGGCAAATGCCATTGACGGATGGCGGGAACAGGGAGAGATACCGGGAATGCGTATTGATTACATCTGGACCAGCCGCAGGGTGCCGGTTATTTCCTCCCGAACCATATACGACGGCACATCCTTTCCCGTTGTATCAGACCATTTTGGAATCATCACAGAATATTAAACAGGACAATGCCTGCAAAAAGGAGCATATAGATATGAAACGAGAAAGCGGAATCTTACTATCCATCACCAGCCTTCCCTCCAAATACGGAATCGGCTGCTTTTCAAAGGAGGCCTACGAATTCGTGGACCGTTTAAAGGAGGCCGGCCAGTCCTACTGGCAGATTCTCCCCCTGGGGCCCACCAGTTACGGGGATTCCCCCTACCAGTCCTTTTCCACCTTTGCAGGCAATCCCTATTTCATTAGTCTGGAGGACCTTATACAGGAAGGCGTCCTTACAGAGGAAGAATGCAGCCGGGCTGACTTCGGCAGCCGGCCGGATTTTGTGGACTATGCAAAGGTCTACGAAGAGCGGTACCCCCTGCTGAGAAAAGCCTATGAGAGGAGCAGCATAAGCCTGGACCCGGAGTTTCGGAAATTCAGGGATGAAAACAGATGGTGGCTGCAGGATTACGCCCTTTTCATGGCAGTAAAGGCCCGGTTCAAAGGAACTGCCTGGACCCGGTGGGCACAGGACATCCGCCTGCGCTGGCAGAACGCCCTGGATTACTACCGGAGGGAGCTATACTACGACATAGAATTCCATCAATACCTTCAGTTCAAATTCAGCCAGCAGTGGAAAAAACTAAAATCCTATGCCAATGCCAACGGAATCCGCATCATAGGGGACATTCCCATCTATGTGGCCATGGACAGCGCCGACACATGGGCCCATCCTGAACTCTTTGAGCTGGACCGGGACAATATACCGACCGCAGTTGCAGGCTGCCCTCCTGACGGCTTTTCCGCCACAGGACAGCTCTGGGGAAATCCCCTGTACCGCTGGGAATACCACCGCAGCACAGGCTATGAATGGTGGCTGGCCAGGCTGGCCTACTGCTATAAACTGTATGATGTGGTAAGGATTGACCATTTCCGCGGATTTGACCAGTACTACTCCATTCCGGCCGGCTCCGGCACTGCCGTCGGAGGCCATTGGGAGCAGGGACCGGGAATCGGCTTCTTCCACACCGTGCGCAGCGCCCTGGGAGAAAAGGAAATCATTGCCGAGGATCTGGGATACGTGACAGACTCCGTCAGGCAGCTTGTAAAGGACAGCGGATTCCCGGGCATGAAGGTACTGGAATTCGCCTTTGATTCCAGGGATTCCGGCTGCGCCAGCGATTATCTTCCCCATAACTACCCTGAAAACTGTGTGGCCTACACCGGCACCCATGACAATGAAACAATCAAAGGATGGTATGCCTCCATCACAGCCCAGGAACGGAAGCTGGCCAGGGATTATCTCTGTGACAGCTGTACCCCCGCCAGCCGTCTGCACATGTCCTTTATCAGCCTGATTATGCGCAGCCAGGCCAGAATGTGCATCATCCCCCTTCAGGATTATATGGGCCTGGACAATGACTGCCGCATCAACACCCCCTCCACTGTGGGCACCAACTGGAGATGGCGCCTTCTTCCCGGCCAGATGTCGGATCCGTTAGTGAAAACCATTTCCTCCGTCACACTGCGCTACGGGCGCTGGAACTGGTGATATGTAAAGCTGCCGCAGGCCAAATCCATGAGAATTTGGCCTGCGGCATTAACCTGTCTATATTTAGAAATTATTTACAATTAAATTCATCAGTATATGGCCCGTTCCCTCACCAGCACAGTGGGATATCCCATGTTTCTTAAGTTCCTCTCCATCTGTACCGCATAGTCCATATTGAGGAAAGCGCCAACCCTTACCTTGTACAGTCCGTCGTCGTAAACCAGGAAGGCCGGAAGGCCGCTGGCCTGGAGTTCATTCACCAGCCTGTCTGCCGGCATCCTGGTGCGGAAGGCTCCTACCTGGACCTGATAATATTCCGGTCTCTGCGCCTCCTGCTGCCGGATGGTTTCCAGCACACCGTCTGCTATGGCCTGGGCAATGGCATCGAAATTCTCATCAAAAAACCGGTTGTCATCCGGATTATCAATAAATCCCGCTTCCACCAGCACAGCAGGCATCTGTGTCTTTCGCAGCACGATAAGACCGGGGCGCTCCTGTACTCCCAGGTCCCTGAACCCTGTTTCCACCAGATTGCGCTGGATATTATCCGCCAGCATGGCCGGCACACCTGCATCCTCATACACCAGCGTCATGGCGCCGCTTGCAGTTCCCGGTACCGGGAATGCATTCCGGTGAATGGACACAAAATAATCGGCCCCTGACTGGTTTGCTATCCGGGCTTTCTCAAGAGGCGTGTCGTATACATCCGTGGTCCTTGTATATACCACATCCACCCCATTATTTTCCAATATCCGTCCTATGGCAAGAGCCAGCCGCAGGGTATCGTCTTTTTCCCGGCGCCCGTCGTACATGGCGCCCGGCTCTTCGCCGCCGTGGCCGGCATCAATTATGACTCTCTTAACATCTGTCATACCAGATTCTCCTTCATATATGACTCTACATTATACCATATGTGAAAGTAAGACAAATGTTGACTGAACCTGGAACTAAATTTCGTCCACATCCACTCCTCTGGGACCAACATGGGTGGAAAATACGATTTGTGTGCTTGTCCTGCCGAATTTCTGCAGCTGTCCTATGAACATATCCAGCTCCATGGTACTCTTAAAGGCTACCTTTAACAGCATGGAAAATCCTCCGGTGACACAGCTGCACTCCAGTATATGGGGCACCTCCCGGGCATAGGCATAGAACTGCTCCTTGTCCTCGGGTATCACCTCCAGGTTAATGTATGCCAGTATGTGATACCCCAGCTTCACCGGGTCCACAGAGGCATGGTAGCCTGTTATGATACCCTCCTTTTCCAGGCGTTCAATCCTGGCTGATACCGCCGGAGAGGATAGAAACGTATTCTCTGCGATGGTCTTTAGGGAAACCCTTGCATTGTCCTGTAAAAGCTTTAGTATCTTGCGGTCAATCTCATCCATATTACCCTTTTCCTCCCTGTTCTCCTGCCCCTGTTACCGCCTGAGGGCCTTTATCCGTTTTACAGCCTCCACCGTATTCTCGTAGGTTCCAAAGGCCGTCAGGCGGAAATAACCCTCGCCGCCGGGCCCGAAGCCGCTTCCCGGTGTTCCCACCACATTGGCCTGTTCCAGAAGATAGTCAAAAAACTCCCAGCTGTCCATCCCGTCCTCCACCTTAAGCCAGATGTAGGGCGAATTGATTCCCCCAAATACGGTGTAGCCCGCCTCCTTAAGCCCTTCATAGATAACCATGGCATTCCTCTTATAATACGCCACCTGCTCCATGACCTGCCGGCTGCCCTCTTCGGAATATACGGCCTCACCGGCTCTCTGCTCAATATAGGGGGCTCCGTTGAACTTGGTGCCGTGGCGTCTGGCCCACAATGAATGCAGCATTACATCCCCGCACTTCAAATCCTTCGGAACCACGGTAAATCCCAGACGAACGCCTGTGAACCCGGCTTTTTTCGAGAAGGAACGGAACTCAATGGCACAGGTTCTGGCTCCCTCTATCTCAAATATGCTGTGAGGCACATCCTCCTCGGATATATAAGCCTCGTAAGCAGCATCATAGAGAATCACGGCCCCTGCCCTGTTTGCATAGTCCACCCACACCTTTAACTGGTCCCTGGTCAGCGTGGTGCCTGTGGGGTTATTGGGCACACACAGGTAAATAAGATCCGGCGTCTCCTGCGGAAGCTCCGGCACAAAATGATTCTGCGCCGTACAGGGCATGTAGATCACATTGCTCCACATGCCCGTGTCAGGGTCATAGCTGCCTGTACGGCCCGCCATGACATTGGAATCCACATACACGGGATACACAGGGTCGCACACCGCAATGCGGCTGTCCTCGCTGAATATCTCCTGGATATTACCGCAGTCGCTTTTGGCTCCGTCCGATACAAATATCTCGTCTGCCTCCACATGGCAGCCCCATAACCTGTAATCCTTTTCCACAATGGTCTCCCGTAAAAAGGCATAACCCAAATCCGGCGCATAGCCGTGAAATGTCTTGGCCTGTCCCATCTCGTCCGCCGCCTTGTGAATGGCTTCCACAATGGCCGGGGCAATGGGAAGTGTCACATCCCCGATTCCCAGCCGTATAACCTGCCTGTCCGGGTTAGCCTCTTCATATGCAGCCACTTTTTTCGCAATGGCGGAAAAGAGATAGCTTCCCGGCAGCTTCAAATAATTCTCGTTGATCTTAAACATGTGTGCTTCCTCCTGGCCTCTGCCTGTCTGAAATATGAAAACACCCCCAAAAACCGGATACGCCCTTTGCCGCAGGATACAGCCCCATGTCTTTTCCATGTCCGCCGCCGTGCCGCAAAAGGTGTACCAGGACGCGCGCCGTCGCGCGTCTGGTTCCTGAGAGTGTATATTGAACATTTTTCGCTTTAAAGTATTAACTGATAAAATTTGCCTTATCAATCATAATATATTTCTTCGGGTATGTCAATAGAGCCCCGGAACACCTCCACGGCCGGCCCTGTCATAAACAGATGGCCCGACTCCCTTTCATACCGTATCACCAGTTTTCCTCCGCGCAGAGCCACCTCCGCCTCATCCTCCGTATATCCCATGAGGATGGAGGCCATGACGCTGGCCGTGGCGCCTGTGCCGCACGCCCAGGTTTCGCCGCTTCCCCGCTCCCACACCCGCATCTCAAGGTGCTTACGGTCCGCCACATGGATAAACTCCGTATTCACACGGTCAGGCGCGAACCGCTCATGGTTCTCAAAGGCCGGTCCAATCCGCTCCAAATCCAGACAGTCCACCTGGTCCACATAATAGATTGCATGGGGATTTCCCACGTTGATTCCTACAAACCGGTATTCCTTCCCGTCTACCGTGATATCCTCCGGCAGCCTGGATGTGAGGGCTGCTTCCCCCATGTCCACGGTAACGGACACTGCCTTTCCATCCTCAATTTCCAGCTCCAGCGTCTTGATCCCTGCCAGTGTCTCCACTGTGATGGTCCTTTTATCCCTATCCACCAGACCATGGTCGTAAACGTATTTACCCACGCAGCGCACACCGTTGCCGCACATGATTCCCTGGGACCCGTCCGCGTTGTACATCTCCATTCTGCAGTCCGCTGTCCGGGAGGGGCATATGAGAATCAATCCGTCGGACCCGATGCCGAAATGGCGGTCGCTCACATAGATGGCTGTCTTTGCCGGATCCCTCACCGTCTCCTTAAAACAGTCCACATACACATAATCATTACCTGTTCCCTGCATTTTTGTAAATTCCATATCCGTCTCCATCCTGCCGTATTACCGGCATTCTAATCATTCTTTCCCTTATCCGTCCCCGTCACACATGGATGAGGCTGATTACCATCTGTGCTGTCTCCACCAGATTGGTGCCGCTGTCCATGCTGCATTTCTGTATATATCTGTGGGCTTCCGACTCCGTCATATTGTTCCGTTCCATCAGCAGCGTCTTTGCCTCTGTTATGATATCCTGCTCCTCCCTGCTGCGCTCCTTTGGCCTGCTTCTTCTCCTTCTGCGGATCCTCTCCTGGGCCTGCACCATCATCTCCAGGGTATTTAAGAGGTCGTGGACCTTAAGGGGCATGGGCAGGCAGATAACCCTGTCCGGGCACTGTCCGCCCCACCTGGCAGGCGATGAAATCAGAAGCATGTCAAAATCTCCCGGCAGGCACTGGCGCAGCTCGTCGTACATCATATCCTCAAACCGGTAACCGCTCACCACGATTCCCCCGTTCAGACAGTCCGCAGCCGACAGGGCCTGACCGCCTGAGGTGCAGACTGCCACTACCTGGAAACCGTTTCGGACCAATATGCTCTTTATATTCTTCCCGTCCTCCGGCTTGGAAAACGCTACGATGATGTTAGTCACATGTCCCACCTCCAGGTAAAACCTTATTCACAACTGCCGGCGCCATCAGTATTTATACAGATACTGGCTCACTTCCCAATCCGTTACCTGAGCCCGGAAATCCCTCCATTCCTGCTCCTTGGCCTCCAGATATTTGGTGTAAATGTGCTCTCCCAGCACCTCCTTCATAAAAACATCCCCGCTGTATGCCTCGATGGCGTCCCCCAGGGTTTCGGGAATCCGCTCTACGTTCCGTTCCCTCAGTTCCTCCGGCTCCATGGTGAACATATTTCCCTCTACACATGCAGGAAGTCCGGTTTTCTTTTCAATTCCGTCCAGTCCCGCCGACAGACAGGCCGCCAGGGCCAGATACGGATTCATGGCAGAATCCGGGCACCGCAGTTCAATGCGCGTACTCTCCCCTCTGGGGGATGGTATACGAATCAGGGAACTGCGGTTGGAGGTAGGTGACCAGGCAATATAAATGGGCGCATCGAATCCCGGAATCAGCCGTTTATAGGAATTCACAAGCGGATTTGTCAGGATGGTCATGGCCTTCATGTGCTTAAGAATGCCGGCCATGAAATAATAGGCGTCCCTGCTCAGCCTCAAAGCATCCTGGTCATCCGCAAACAGGTTCCTGCCCTCCTTGTCTGACAGCGACATATTGATATGCATGCCGGATCCGTTCATACCCTCTCTGGGCTTCGGCATAAAGGTGGCATGGAGTCCGTGGCGCTTTGCTATGGTCTTTGCCGCCATCTTAAAGGTCATGATATTGTCCGCAGCCCGAAGCGCGTCCGTGTACTGGAAATCAATCTCATGCTGGGCCGGCGCAATCTCATGATGGCTGGCCTCCACCTGAAATCCCATCTCCTCCAGGTTCAGCACAATATCCCTGCGGACATTTTCCGCCAGGTCAATGGGAGACACGTCAAAATATCCCGCCATCTCATGTGTGCTGGTAGTGGGCCTTCCCTCCTCGTCCGTGTGAAAGAGAAAGAATTCACATTCCGGACCCACATTGAGCACATATCCCATGTCCTGCGCCCGCTTGACAGCCCGTTTGAGCACATACCTCGGATCGCCGGAAAACGGGGTCCCGTCCGGGTTATACACGTCGCAGATAAACCTGGCCACCTTGCCCTGCTGGGGCCTCCACGGAAAGACCTCAAAGGTATCCAAATCCGGATACAGGTACATATCCGACTCGTCAATCCTCACAAACCCTTCAATGGCAGATCCGTCGAACATGCAGCGGTTATCCAACGCCTTTTCAAGCTGGCTGGCGGTGATGGCCACATTCTTAAGCATTCCGAAGATATCCGTAAACTGGAGGCGGATAAACTCCACATCCTCCTCTTCCACCATACGCATGATGTCCTCTTTACTGTATTTGCTCATAATAATCTCCCTCTCTTGCAAACTGTGATACCCACAAACACGCAGAGGCGGGAACCTATTACCATGCTCCCGCCTCCTTAAAATCCACCGGGCAGGGACAGAGCCCCCTTAAGACGCCCTCGTCATCCTTCCCTTACCCCTGCTTTTTGTTATAAAAAATATATCAGCAGATATTTCATTTGTCAATGAATTTCCTCTATTTTTTTGATATCACTTTAACGCGCGAAGCTGTTCTGTGAAATGGCTTCCCAGTTTGACGGCACCCACATATCCCACATCTCCGGTCATGTGGACCACACCTTCCCCGTCAATCTCCAGCTCCAGGGTGCCTCCCGGCATCTGCACAAACATCTTGGGATCCGTAAGCCCCAGACGGTAGGCCGCAGCCGCAGCCGCACAGCAGCCGCTGCCGGAAGCCAGTGTGTAGCCCGCTCCCCGTTCGTACACTTCGGTCTGGATATGGGTCCGGTCCAGTACCTTCATGATTTGTGTGTTGATTTTCTCCGGGAACTGCCTGGCGCTCTCAGAATACCTTCCAATCCTGCACACCAAATCCTTTGAAATCTCATCCATAAGGATAACGCAGTGGGGATTGCCGATGGACAGGCAGGTAACAGGATAGGGAATCCGGCCAAACACCATGGTCTCGTTGATGATTTCCCTGCGGGGTCCCTCCACCGGCACATCGTCGCTCCAGAAGGATACCTTTCCCATGGATGCCTTTAACCGGGTGCCCTCCTCGTTCAGATAATGGATGGACGCCTCGCCGCCCTGGGAGGAAATGGTAAAATCTTTTTTCTGTACATACCCTGCGTCCTTTAAATATTTGGCAAAAATCCGGACCCCGTTTCCGCTCTTTTGCGCCACACTGCCGTCCGGATTCCATACCACCATGGAAATCTGCTCACCGTCCAGAACAGGTCCCTCCAGAATCCCGTCGGCACCCACCCCGAAATTGCGGTTGCACATAAGCTGTACATTGGAAGGGGTCAGCTTCAGTTTGTTTTTATTGGGGTCGTATACCAGATAATCATTTCCCAGTCCATGATATTTTTCCACTACAATCCTCATATAGATATCCTCCCTGTCTGCGGTCTGTTTTAGCGGTACTCATTGCCGGCTCCTGACTCACTCCGCCGGCTGTTAACTTTACCATTATTTTATCAAGCATTTTTTGATAATAATATAGATATATTGCTATTTTATATTGCAAATAATGCTGTATTTATTTTATACTTAAAATATCCCCACAAACGATGTTTCCATCACACGGAGACACGGCATGCAAAAAGGAGGTAACGGTTCCATGCCCATCACAGATGACGCCCCTGCGTTTGAGCGCCAGGGATTCCTGAAAGAGGACTTCCGGCTGTTCCATTTAAAAGATAAGGTAAGTCCCTGCTATGAATTCCACTATCACGATTTCCTGAAAATCATGGTGCTGCTGGAGGGAAAGGTCAACTATGTCATAGAAGGACGCTCCTATTCCCTTCACCCCTTTGATATTGTGCTGGTGGGGCGGGGGCAGATCCACCGGCCCGAGGTGGACTCGGGGCAGCCCTATGAGCGGCAGATCCTTTACCTGTCCCAGGATTTTCTGGACCGGCACAGAGAAAACGAAGATTCCCTGGACCGGTGTTTTGCCACGGCAGCCTACCGTCATTCTAATGTTCTCAGGCTGAAGAAGGAGGTCCGGGCGAACATGCTCTCCCTTTTAAAGCAGCTGGAACGCTCCCAGAACTGGCAGCAGGAAGAGTTTGCCGGTCCCCTCATGAGCCGCCTTTTATGCCTGGAATTTCTGGTGGAGCTGAACAGGGCCTCCATGGATGACAAGGCCCAGTACCTTCCCACGGGTGTCTTAAACTACCGGGTCTCCGGCCTTATATCCTATATAAATGAACATCTGGACGAGGACCTGAGCATCGGGACACTGTCCTCCTTAAGCTGCATCAGCCCGTACCATATGATGCGTATTTTCAAAGAAGAAACAGGATGTACCATAGGAAATTACATCACCGAAAAGCGCCTGATTTATGCCAGGGACCTGCTGGGTGAGGGGGTAAATGCCACGGACGCCTGCTTCCGTTCCGGCTTCAGCCATTACTCCACCTTTCTCAGGGCCTACAAAAATCACTTCCAACAGCTGCCAAAACGGAATCCTGGCACTAAAATATAAAGTATTTCCTGAATTTTCTTGAATTTTTTCTGATTTCTGTTATAATATACTCATTGTTTTCCTATTGAGGACAGTTGTCTTTGTGAGGTGAACACGCAAAACAAACTGGTCCGGGATAAATTCAATGAAACAGGAGGAATGTATTATGAGAATCAGAAAAGTAGCAGCAGTGACCATGGCGGCATGCCTGGCAGCCAGTGCCCTGGCAGGGTGCGGCAGCAAGAAATCAGACGAAAAAGTCATCAAAATCGGCGTGTTCGAGCCGACCACCGGTGAGAACGGAGGCGGAGGCTATCAGGAAGTACTGGGTATCCGCTATGCCAACGAGATGCACCCCACCGTCAACATAGGCGGCGAAGAATATGCTGTCAGGCTGGTGGAGGTAGATAACAAATCCGATAAGACCGAGGCTGTGAACGCGGCCCAGAAGCTGGTAAGCGAAAAGGTCAGCGTGGTGCTGGGAAGCTACGGCTCCGGCGTGTCCATTGCAGCCGGACAGATCTTCGCAGACGCCAAGATTCCGGCCATCGGCTGTTCCTGTACCAACCCACAGGTAACCGAGGGAAATGATTATTATTTCCGTGTATGCTTCATCGACCCCTTCCAGGGCACGGTCATGGCGAATTACGCATTCCAGAACGGCGCAAAGAGCGCTGCCGTGATTACCCAGCTGGGCGATGACTATTCCTCTGGTCTTGGATCCTATTTTAAGGAAGCCTTTGCAAAATTGGGCGGCAACATTGTCAGCGAGGAACAGTTCCAGACAAACCAGACTGATTTCAAGGCCATCCTGACCAACATAAAGGCGGCTGACCCCGACATCATCTTTGCCCCGTCCTCCATCACCACTGCCCCGTTAATCATCAAGCAGGCCAGGGAGCTGGGAATCACGGCTACCATTGCTGCCGGCGATACATGGGAGAACTCCACCATCATCGAGAACGCGGGCGCCGACTCTGAAGGAGTCGTAATCTCCACCTTCTTTGACGAGGCGGAACCGGCTAACGACGAGGCTGCGGCCTTCATCAAGGGCTTCAAGGAATATCTGGTAAAGGAAAAGCAGGAAGACATTATCCCGGCTGTCTCCGCCCTGGGTTACGATTCCTACCTGGCTGCCATCAAGGCCATAGAGGACGCAGGATCCACCGATACCACCGCCATCCGCGACGCCCTTAAGAATGTAGAGATTGACGGCGTAACAGGAAACATCACATTTAATGAGACCGGCGATGCCAACAAAGATATCGCGTTCATTAAGACCATCAAGGACGGCAGGTTCCAGTTCCTGACCACCACTACTGTGGAATAGGGCATCTGGCGAATTACATATGGATACAGGGCTGCAGGTGGCAAACGCTGCTGCCTTCAGTCTTAACCAGCCTTGGACGTTCCAGGGCTGGTTGCATGTTTTAACGGATTTCTGGATACGGACCTTACTATAAAAACACAGGAGGCAGACTCATATGAGTTTAACAACATTTCTTCAGCAATGCCTGACCGGCATCTCCCTTGGCGGGGCCTATGCGCTCATTGCCATAGGCTATACCCTGGTCTACGGCATCCTCCGCCTCATCAATTTCGCTCACGGCGATATCTTCATGATGGCCGGATACTTTATGATTTTTGCAATGGCAAGCCTGCCATGGTTCATTGCCATTCCCGTCACCCTGATTGTGACCATTCTTCTGGGCGTCACCATAGAGCGGGTGGCCTACCGCCCCTTGCGATCCGCACCCAGAATGTCTGTTATGATTTCAGCCATCGGCGTTTCCTACCTTTTGCAGAATCTGGCCACCTACCTCTTTACCGCCCTGCCCAAAGGGTATCCGGAGATTCCTTTCTTAAAGAAAATCTTCCGGATAGGCGGACTGTCCGCCTCCTTTGTCACCTTCCTGACCCCTGTCCTGACCCTGGTGCTGGTCTATCTTCTCATTCTGCTGATTAACCACACCAAAATAGGCATGGCCATGAGGGCGGTTTCCAAGGATTACGAGACAGCCTCCCTTATGGGCATTAAAATCAATAAGACCATCACCTTTACCTTCGCAGTGGGGTCCCTGCTGGCCGGTATCGGATCCATTTTATATTTTACGGACCGTATGACCGTATTCCCCTTCTCCGGCGCCCTTCCGGGCTTAAAATGCTTTGTGGCTGCCGTGTTCGGAGGAATCGGCAGCATTCCCGGAGCTGTCATCGGAGGCTTTATCCTGGGGCTTGGAGAGACAGCCCTGGTGGCCATGGGACAGTCTACCTTCAGCGATGCATTTACGTTTATCCTGTTGATTGTCATGCTTCTCATCCGTCCCACAGGACTCTTTGGTGAGAAGACGACCGATAAAGTGTGAGGTGGCGGACATGAAGAATATGACAAAGAACAAGAACAAACTATATACCCTCATTGCCCTGGTAATAATCATCGGTTTCCTTGCATTCCTGCAGTCTGACACTGCCGAATACAGCTACCAGATATCCATTCTGGAGAGAAGCGCCATCTATGCGGTGGTGGCTGTTTCCATGAACCTGCTGACCGGCTTTACGGGCCTGTTCTCCCTGGGCCAGGCAGGATTTATGGCCATCGGCGCCTACGTGGTTGCCATCTTTACCATCCCGGTGGGATCCAGGGCCAGCGTATACTATGTAAGCGGCATATCACCGGTCATTGCCAATATCCAGCTGCCCATCCCCGTGGCCCTGCTCCTTGGCGGACTGGCGGCAGCAGCCATGGCTGCCCTTATCGGAATCCCGGTACTGCGCTTAAAGAGCGATTATCTTGCCATCGCAACCCTTGGCTTTTCGGAAATTATCCGGGCGTTCATTGCAGCCCCCATGTTTGACACCATTACCAACGGTTCCTACGGTCTTAAGAGTATACCGGGCTTTCCCAATATCTTTGCGGTATTCGGCCTGGCCGCCCTGTGTATTGCCCTGATGGTGCTTCTCATTAACTCCTCCTACGGCAGGGCATTTAAATCCATCCGGGAGGACGAGGTAGCTGCCCAGTCCATGGGAATCAACCTCTTTCATTACAAGGAGCTTTCCTTTGTGATTTCCTCCTTCTTCACAGGAGTGGGAGGCGGAATGCTGGCCATGTTTATGCGATCCATTGACTCCAAAACCTTCCAGGTAGCCCTTACATATGATATCCTGCTGATTGTGGTCTTAGGCGGCATCGGCAGCGTTACAGGCAGCGTGGCAGGCGCATTCCTGGTCACCGCAGGCAGGGAGCTGCTGCGCTTCTTCGACGATCCACTGACCATTGCCGGGGTAAGTGTTCCCCTGTTCCGCTCCGGATTCCGTATGGTCATTTTCTCCATCCTTTTGATGGCGGTTGTGCTCTTCTACAGCCGCGGTATCATGGGAAACCACGAATTCTCCTGGGACGGACTGTTCCGGCTCATACGGGGCATTCCCGGCAAGTTTAAGAGAGGCAGGAAAAAGCCCTCTTCCGCCAAGAAGGGAGGCATCCACTGATGAACAACATGGAAAACAGCGTAAAAAATGTACTGCATATGGAGAGCATCACCATGCAGTTCGGCGGCGTCGTGGCAGTGAACGGACTGACCCTGGATGTAAATGAACACGAAATCGTGGCCCTCATCGGGCCCAACGGGGCAGGCAAAACCACTGCTTTCAACTGTGTCACAGGTATTTACCAGCCCACCTTTGGTTCCGTATCCTTTAACGGTGAGGTCATACTGGCCGATACGCCCCAGGGCAAAATGCGGCGCCTCTATGAGGGCGATATAACCCCCACGGACCTGACTCCCGTGCGCAAGACACCGGACCAGGTTACCAAGCTGGGCATTGCCAGGACCTTCCAGAACATCCGTCTCTTCGGCGCCCTGACTGTCTTTGAAAACGTCCTGATTGCCAAACATATGCGGGCAAAGCAGAATGTGTTTTCAGCCACACTGCGCCTCAACCATGCTGAGGAAAAACGCATGCGGGAAGAGTCCATGGAGCTTCTGGAAATGCAGGGACTGGCCCATTTAAAGAACGAAATCGCCTCCTCCCTGCCCTACGGACTCCAGCGCCGTCTGGAGATTGCCAGAGCCCTGGCCACCAGTCCCAGCCTGCTCCTTCTGGATGAACCGGCGGCCGGCATGAATCCACAGGAAACCCAGGACCTGACTGATTTTATCCACAAAATCAGGGACGATTACCACCTGACCATCTTCATGATAGAGCACCACATGGATTTGGTCATGCAGATATCAGACCGCATTTACGTGCTGGATTTCGGCAAGCTCATAGCCCACGGCACGCCCGACCAGGTCCAGAACAATCCAAAAGTAATAGAAGCATATCTGGGGGTGAGTGAAGATGCTGAAGATTAATGATTTAAGAGTAAATTACGGCGGTATCGAGGCTGTAAAGGGAATCAGCTTTGAGGTACCGGAGAAATCCATTGTCACCCTCATAGGCGCCAATGGAGCAGGCAAAAGCACCACCCTGCGGGCCATCGCAGGACTTGTAAAAGCCTCGGCAGGCTCCATCCAGTTTGACGGTACAGAGCTGTTAGGCATGGATACCCCTGATATTGTGTCAAAGGGCATTACCCTTGTCCCTGAGGGCAGGCGGGTGTTCCCGGACATGACCGTTATCGAGAACATAAAAATCGGAGCCTATTTGAGAACCGATTCCCTGGACCAGGATATAGAATGGGTCTACAGCCTGTTCCCCAGGTTAAAGGAGCGCAGCTGGCAGTTAGCCGGCACTCTGTCAGGAGGGGAGCAGCAGATGCTGGCCGTGGCCAGGGCCCTTATGAGCCATCCAAAGCTGATGATGATGGATGAGCCGTCCCTTGGCCTGGCCCCTCTCATTGTCCAGGATATATTCAACATCATAAAGGAAATCAACAAACAGGGCGTGACCATTCTTCTGATTGAGCAGAACGCCAACATGGCCCTGCGTATTGCTGACCAGGGTTATGTGCTGGAAACAGGCCGGATTTCCCTGTCAGGCACCGGCAGGGAGCTGCTGGCAGATGAGTCTGTGAAGGCGGCTTATCTGGGGAAGAAAAAGAAATAAGACGTGTAAAGGCCGGGAAGCGATGCTCCCCGGCCTTTGATCTATAGTTCTATCACTTATATCACAGAGTTTCACTACAAACTGGTATACCCATAAGCATTCACCAACGCATCCAGCTTCCGTCCCTGCTTACACAGAGGGCAGTCCCTGTAGTCATAATACGTATAATCCGGCAAATCCTTCCTTCCGAAAATAGATGTAATCCTGAATCCGTTGAGCTCCTCCAATGCGCTGAAAATAGCGGTAATGGCTCTCAGATTGCCGCCGTAATACCGGATGGACTCGATTCCCTTGTTCAGTGCCAGGCCTGTGGTCACGGACGCGGTCAGGATGATGACATTCTTATCCCGAATCATGGGAAGTATGTTCTCCTTGAATATCATCTGGCTGTTGCTGTTGAACTCCGGAGTCACGATGTAGATAGTCTTATGGGCATTCATGGAGAGAACACCGGCGCTGGTCAGTTCCTCAGCCAGGAAACTGCCCACGACCTGGGTTCCCTCAAGACACACAATGGTATCTACCACCGTGTCATAGAGGAACAGCCCCGACAAGCTCCTTGCTATCTCCTGGGCCTCGCTGAGCCTGGTCTTTAAGGTGGTCATATCCAGATAATAATTGATATGGGCATGGTTGGTGGCAAAGTGTCCCGGTGTAACCTTAAGCGGTGCATTACAGCCGGTGGTATGTATCTTAACATACTTATTATCCATAAAAACGCCCCCTTTTACAATGGTACGGACATCGGTTTCTATATGTATTATTATACTAAATAATCCTCCCCGGTACAAGGGCTATCCGGCTGTCTTACCATTTTCTGCTAAAAATTACGAACATCCTGCGATGTTCCCGTCCTTCCCCCCATCCTATAAAACAGGCGCC
>OBWM01000483.1_pt1 | contig 31102 bp, 28 predicted proteins | sample 1538041 | NCBI WGS metagenome assembly OBWM01 (sample SAMEA2580049, study PRJEB22360) | human gut metagenome | biome: human gut; feature: human-associated habitat; material: faeces | place: Denmark | collected 2008/2010
AGAACTGCACAGAAAAGAATTGGAACACTTATTTCCGAAAGACCAGATCCCCTGTGAAACAAGAAAATACCGGATGTGCTATATTATCAGGACTCTGATTGAAAATGGGGAGCCTTACACCGGATCTTTGTTTGCGGAGGAGCTGTTTGTTTCTAAATCCACGATCTGTACAGATATCGAGAAGGCAAATAAGATGTTAGAGCCGGACAGGGTATGCATTCGGCGGATTGTTGGAAAAGGAATTATTATACAGGGCCGGGAATTTGACCTGAGAAAAGTTCTGGTGTGCCAAAACCAGAAAGTTTATCTGGAAGAAGATCCAAAGTCAGCCACAGTGCCGGATTACAGAATCGATCCGGTGACCTATGCAAGATTTTTATCTCAGTACAGAAAGAGCACAGCTGATAAAGTGATTTCCTGTATTCAGCAGCTGGAGAGACAGATCGGCATGCAGTTTAATGATTATACATTTTGTATGCTGGCCGAATATACGAGCAGTCAGATGAATCGGCTGAGAGGAGGACATTGTCTGGAGGAGTCTATGATCAGCAGACTTACTCTGGTAGAGGAGATCGCCGACTGGACCGATATACTCACGGAACTTCTGAACAGACAATTCCGGATGAACATTGATCCGAGGGAGGGATTGTATCTGTATCTTCTGCTTCTCGGAGCGGAAGTACAGAGCAGCAGCCGCATTGTTCATAAAAAATTTCAGATCGAAAAAGAGATCGATATCGAGGATGCCGCACAGAACATGATTCAGTACATTTCTTCCATCGTGAGCAGAGATTTTAGGGAAGATCCTCTGCTAAAGACAAGCATAGCTTTATTTCTGAACAGTTCTTTCGTAAGAGTTAAGTTTGGGTTTGAGATTAAAAATCCATTTCTGGAAGAGATAAAGAGGACGTACTCAGCCATATTTTCAGCCTGTTTTACGGTAAGCAAAGAATATGAAAGTCTTGTGGGTGCATTTCCGACGGAAGATGAGATCTCCTATATGGCGATTCTCTTTGGCGGTGCCATGGTTCAGAATAAGAGGGACATCAATACCGTCGTGATCGGCAGCGGCGGAGTGGGGATCGCACAGATCATTGCAAGAAAGATCGAACATAAGATTATGGAGATCAATGTCACCTCGGTACTCCCGGCAAATGCAGGAGTTATGATCGATGAGAGCCAGTATGACCTTGTGATCACCACGGTCCCCTCACTGAAGATCAAACACCCTTATGTGGTTTACACAACTCCGCTTGTGGGAGAGCAGGATGTCTTCAGGATCAAAAAAGTTTGTCATGAGATGAAAGAAGAGAAGAAGAATCTGGAAAAACGGTGGACCATTAAAAACTTGATGGAGGACGAACTGATTTTTCTGGAGTCGGGGACAATGACAAAAAAGGCCCTGTTATATAAGGTGTGCAGAAAGCTGAAAGACGGGGGTTATGTAAAGGACGGATTTTATGAGGATGTACTGAGGAGAGAAGAGATCAGCGCATCTGTGCTCGGAGGAGGCGTTGCGGTTCCTCATGGCATGGCAAATCTCGTTGAAAAGCCGGCTGTGGCAATTATAAAGACGGACCACAAAGTTGAGTGGGATGAGGGAAGCGTGGATGTAATCTTTTTGCTGGCGCTGAATTTTGAAGACATTCAGTCCACCAGAGCCTTTTTTGAAACATTTTACGAAATGACCATGGAAAAGAATGCGGCAAAACTCATAAGGAAAGCAGGCAGCAAAGAAGAGATCAAAAATATTATCATGATGAATTCGGATTAAGAAGGTGTCTTTTGGGCACTTTCTTTTTTTATTACATAGGAAAGTTCTGCGACCTTCCCTATGTAATAAAAAACGCTCCGCGGGCTGTACACAGATGTGTGAGGAAATTATTTGACTGCTATGTCATAAACTGCAGTTGTTTACCTGCAATTTTTGGTTTTGAATCGGTGCAGTGCTGCGTTTTTGCAGATATACAACTGCAAAAAGAGAACGAAAGAGATATTGAATAATAAGATAAATAAATATAAAATAATAATAAACAAAGACAAATAATAAAAAGAAAGGAAAGCGATGAAAAAAGCAGCGGAAAAAGAAATCATGGTTTCTGCATCAGTTTCCTGCATGGATCTGTGTCATTTGGAAGATGCCATAGAGGAAGCCGAGGGAGCGGGAATCTCGTTTTTTCACTATGATATGGTGGATGGAAGGTTTAATGATTGTTTCATATTATCGGAAACACTCTTAAAACAGATGAGAGGCATAACCAGCCTCCCAATAGAAGCTCATCTGGCCGCTTATGAGCCGGAGCGCTATATCGGCATGTATGCCGATGCAGGAGCGGATTACATAGCGGTACACTATGAGGCGATGAAAGAACCTCTCAGGGTGTTTGAACAGATCAGGGCAGCGGGTGTCCAGCCGGTACTGGCATATAAATCCACGACGCCTCCGGGGGAGGATTTCATCGCACTGGCAGGTGAAGCGGCCTGGATCTTAAAACTCACAGTCGACCCCGGATTTTCAGGACAAAAGATGCAGGAGGGGGCACTCGGCCACATCAGGCAGATGAGGGCGATGCTGAACGGCGCAGGACTGAAGACGAAAATTCAGGCGGACGGCAACATCAATCAGGATACGATTCCAAAAGCGGTGGAAGCCGGAGCGGACATCTTAACCGGGGGAACATCGGGATTGTTTCTTGAGGGAAAGACAGTAAAGCAGTGCTGTGAGGATATGCTAAAAGCAGCAAAAGAAGCAAAAGGAGCAAAGAACCATGGAATTAATGAATGAAGGACTGGTCGTATTTGACCTGGAAGCGGCATCACCGGAAGAAACAGTCTCTAAGATTGCCGGAGTAATGGAAGAACAGGGCCGTTTGAATGACAGAGCGGCATATGTGGCGGATGTGATGAAGAGAGAGGAGGGAGCACCGACAAGCATAGGATTTCTGATCGCCACACCCCATGCGAAATCGGTCCATGTAAAGGAACCGTCGCTGGCATTTGCAAGGCTGAAAGACCCGGTGCAGTGGGCGGATGAAAAAGTCCAGATGGTCTTTCAGATTGCAGTTCCGGACCCGGGACAGGGAGATAAGCATCTTGAGATTCTGGCGAAATTGTCAAGAAAGATTATTCATGACGACTTCAGAGAGCAGCTCATGAACGTAACGAATGAAAAAGAAGTGTTGGAACTGATACAATAAGGAGGAGAGAGAAAATGAACGAACTTGCAGGCATTTTTAAAGATACAAGAAAACATCTGATGAACGGAGTGTCCCATATGATTCCGTTTGTAGTGACCGGAGGTATTTTAATGGCAGTTGCCGTCATGGCATACGGACAGGGAGGTGTTCCGCCGGAGGGGACCTGGATGGCAACTTTATGGAACTTTGGTTCTACCGCGCTGAATTTAATGGTACCGGTTCTGTCGGCATATATTGCGGCATCCATTGCAGACCGTGCGGGTATTTGTCCGGGATTTGTCGGAGGGATGATCTCCATCAGTGTTGGAGCCGGATTCCTGGGAGGAATCGTAACAGGGCTTCTTGGCGGAATTGTATGCTATTATTTGAAAAAGGTCAAAGTGCCGAAAGCATTGAGTTCCATCATGCCAATCATGATCATTCCGATCGTCGGTTCTTTAGTAACCATGGGATTTATGCAGTATGTTCTTGGAGCTCCGATCGCAGGAATTATGGACGGAATGACAAAAGTTATGGAGCATTTGGGAAATGGGAACAAAGTAATTTTAGGCGCAGTATGCGGACTGCTTGCAGGATTTGACTTTGGAGGACCGTTTAACAAGGTAGCATATACATTCGGTGTGGCTACAGTAAGTGCCGGTGTGTATACATATGCAGGGCCTATGGCAGTGACCATGACAGCACCGCCTCTCGGATGTGCTCTGGCAGCATTTTTGGCAAAGAAAAAGTTTACCCAGGAAGAAAGAGAAGCAGCAAAGAGTGCGGTTGCTATGGGGTGTGTAGGGATTACGGAGGGAGCGATTCCGTTTGCAGCCAATGACCCGCTGCGTGTTATTCCATCAACCATGATCGGTGCGGCTGCAGGCGGAGCAGTGGGTTATCTGTTTAATATTACAAATCCTGTTGCCTGGTCCGGCCTGATTATGATTCCTGTCCTTGGAAATCCGATTGGATTTCTTGTGTCCCTTGCCATTGCCGTCGGCGTAACTGCGGGGCTGATGATCCTGCTGAAAAAGGACATCACAGAAGAGGCAGCAGGCACAGACGAAGGGGATTTAGACATTGATCTTTCCTTCGAATAAATAATAGTAGAAAATCAATAGGAGGTATTTTATCATGAAATTTTTAGCGGTTACGGCGTGCCCGTCAGGGGGGGCACATACCCATATGTCAGCGGAGGCGCTGGAAAAGGCGGCAAAAAAGCACGGAATTGAGATTAAAGTAGAGACTCAGGGGTCCATCGGGATAGAGAATCAGATCACACCGGAGGATCTGGCCGGAACGGATGCGGTGATCCTCACAAAAGATATGCCAATAAAAGATGAAGAAAGGTTTCAGAATATCCCGAAAGTTCGGGTGGGAGTCAGCGACGCTGTAAAGAAAGCAGAGGCGATTATTACAAAGTTGGAAAAGATGGTGAAGGAACTTTAAAAGAAAACAGGGGCGGCTTAAAAAAGCCGCTCTTTTCTGATTATGTATTGAAAAACAATAAAAAATAATATATAATAATATAAAACAATAAACAAAAACAGGGAAGGAGCAGTATATGGAGGGTGTTTTTCAGACAGACCGAATAAAATACTTAAAAGATAAAATGTTATCAGAACCAAGGTATGCTTCCATTGAGCAGGCGCTCATTATAACGGACAGCTACAAACAACATGAGGATCAGCCGAGGATCATTCAGAGAGCACTGGCTTTAAAAGCATCATTGGAGAAGATCAAGATCAGTGCAGAACCGGAGGAACTGATTGTGGGCAACCGTACGGCAGGAGTCCGTTATGGGGTTGTCTTTCCGGAAAGCGGAAGCACTTGGGTGGATCAGGAGTTTGAGACTCTTCCCACAAGGCCGCAGGATAAGTTTCATGTCCATCCGGAGGATATTGAAACATTTAGAAAAGAGATTAAACCCTACTGGGAAGGAAAGTCTCTGGAAGATGTCCTCAATGAGAGATATGGAAAAGAAATAAATGAAATATCGAAAGTAGTAAAGATAAACCAAAAGGACCATGCTCAGGGGCATATCTGCCCCAACTGCGTGACATGGCTGAAGCTCGGTCCGACAGGACTGCAGAAACAGGCAAGGGAGAAACTGAACTCCTGCAGTGAGGAACAGAAAAATTTCTATGAAAGTGTCATTCTGGTGATGGAAGGCGTCAGAAGCTTTATGCTGCGCTATCATGACCTTATGATGGGACTCTCGGAAGAACAGGACGATGAAGCCAAGAAGGAATCTATGATCCGTGTGGCAAAAAACTGCAAAAAACTGAGCCAGCATCCGGCAGAGACTTTTCATGAAGCGGTACAGTCTGTATGGTTTTTGTTCGTTGTCCTCCAGATGGAATCCAACGCTTCTTCATTTTCACCGGGTCGTCTGGACCGCCACCTGATCTCTTACTATGAAAATGACATAAAAGAAGAAAGAATTACAAAACAGGATGCATTGGAGATCATCGAATGTATGTGGCTCAAATTCAATGAGATCGTTTATATGAGAAATTCCCACGGTGCGAAATATTTCGCAGGATTTCCGATCGGATTCAATATAGCTGTCGGTGGTCAGGATGAGCATGGAAATGATTATTCCAATGATCTTTCGTTCTTATTTCTGGAGGCCCAGAAACATCTTGGACTTCCTCAGCCGAATCTTTCTGTCAGGCTCCACGAAGGCACAGGGGATGATCTTCTCTTTGAAGCGGTCCGTGTCGTGTCAAAGGGCAGCGGAATGCCACAGTTTTTTAATGACAAAGCAGTGATTCCGTCCGTCATGGAGCTGGGAATTGAAGAAAAAGATGCCATGGATTATGCCATTGTTGGATGCGTGGAGCTGACCACCCAGGGAAACAATCTCGGATGGAGCGATTCTGCTATGTTTAATCTGAATAAGGCACTGGAAGCCGCAATGACCGGCGGAATCTGTCTGCTTACAGGAGAGAAGATTGCCCCTGATTACGGAAGCCTTGAGACTTATGAGACGTTTGAGGAACTGGAAGAGGCATTCCAAAAACAGATTGATTACTTCATGGACAAAATGATTCTGGCCTGTGAGGAAGTAGAGAAGGCACACATTGACCTGCTGCCGTCTCCGTTTCTATCAGCGTCCATAGACGACTGTATGGAAAAAGGAATGGATGTGACGGCGGGGGGAGCAAAATACAACCTATCCGGTATCCAGATGATCCAGGTTGCAAATCTTGCAGACAGCCTGGCGGCAGTAAAACAGATGGTCTATGATGATAAGAAAATTGAGCCGGAGAGACTGCTTCATGCATTAAAGACAAATTTTGAAGAAGATGAGGTCTTGAGGACCATGCTCTTAAATAAAGTGCCTAAGTACGGAAATGACGTGGACTGGGTGGATGCCATGGGTACTAAATGGGCCGAATACTTTAAAAACCGGCTGCGCACATTTAAAAACTACCGCGGAGGACCATACCACACGGGAATGTATACGGTCTCAGCCCATGTACCCATGGGAGAAAATGTCGGGGCATCACCGGACGGACGTTATGCAGGAGAGCCTCTCGCCGACGGGGGAATGTCTCCGGTCTACGGAAGAGATATGAAAGGGCCGACAGCAGTTCTGAAATCCGTTTCAAAATTGGATAAAAATCTTACGACAAACGGCGGGCTGCTGAATATGAAATTTCTGCCGGAATTCTTTAAAAATGAATCCGGTACCCGTAAATTTGCGGGATTTCTGCGAAGCTTTGTAGATCTGGAAATCCCACATATACAGTTTAATGTTGTACGGAGAGAGGATCTAATAGCGGCAAAGAAAAATCCAGAGCAGTACAGAGGTCTTACGGTCCGGGTGGCCGGGTATACCGCATATTTTACAGAACTGGCGGATGAACTGCAGAATGAGATCATCGCCCGTACCAGCTATGGAGATATTTGATATGAAAGGTACAATTTTTGATATACGCAGATTTTCCACCCATGACGGGGACGGCATACGAACGACAGTCTTTTTCAAAGGCTGTCCCCTGTCCTGTGTGTGGTGCCAGAACCCGGAGGGGATTTCACCGAGGCGGCGTCCGCTGTATTTTGAGAACCGATGCATACACTGTAAAATCTGTGCGGCAGAAAGTGTCAGCGGAGGAATGAAGTGCCGTGGAGATACGCTGTTCATGAATATTGACTCGCCGGAAGACTGGGAACATTTGATAGAACTGTGTCCGTCAGGTGCTCTCGCGATGGATTCCAGAGAGTACAGTGTGAAAGAAGTGATGGAGGAGATCAGAAAAGACACAGTATTTTACAGGCATGACGGCGGAGTCACTCTGTCTGGGGGAGAGCCGCTGCACCAATCGGAATTTGCGCTGGAAATACTGAAGCAGTGCAAAAAGGAGGGAATCCATACCGCCATAGAGACTTCTCTGTACGCAGAACAGGAAGTACTTAGAAAACTTCTGCCGTATCTGGATTTGATCTATGCAGATTTTAAAATAGCGGATGAGGAAAGACACAAAAAGTATGTGGGAGTGCCAAACCAAAAGATCAAAGAAAATATAAAGTATCTGCTGGAATCCGAAAAAAAAGACCGGGTTATCATACGGACACCGATGATCCCTGGCCTTACCACGTACAGAGATAATATTGCGGAAATTGCCGGATATATCAGCGGGACAGATCCCGATGTCTCGTATGAAATTTTAAACTATAACCCCCTGGCGGAAGCCAAATATCATTTGATTGGCAAAGAGTTCTGTTTTGCCGAAAATCCGAAGATGTATTCCAAATCACAGATGAAAGAATTCGAGAGCTGGGCAAGGCAGGGCGGTGTAAGTAATGTGATCATGGAAATTTAAATTAAGGAGAATAATATGAAATTTATTATTGATGATGCAAATGTGGAAGCTATTAAAAACTTATATGAGTATTTTCCTGTGGAAGGGGTAACCACCAACCCGTCCATCTTAGCCAAGAGCAAACGGCCTCCATATGAGGTGCTCGGTGAAATTCGTGAGTTTATTGGGAAGGATGCTGATTTACATGTGCAGGTAGTATCAAAATGTGCCGAAGATATGGTCACAGAAGCCGAAGAAATGCTGAAAAGACTTGGAGAGAATACATATATTAAAGTTCCCACTACAAGGGAAGGATTAAAGGCAATGAAACTTCTGTCTTCCAAAGGGGTGAAGATAACGGCTACGGCCATCTATACTCCGATGCAGGCGTTCTTAGCGGCAAAGGCAGGCGCCTCTTATGCAGCGCCGTATGTAAACCGTATCGATAATCTGGGGGCCGATGGAATTGAGACAGTGAAGAAGATTCACGATATTTTTCAAAACAACGGGCTTAAAACCGAAGTGCTGGCTGCAAGTTTTAAGAATTCACAGCAGGTACTGGAACTCTGTGCCTATGGGATCGGTGCTGCAACCATCGCGCCGGATGTCATAGAGGGACTGATCAAAAACGATGCTGTAACCGCTGCAGTAGGCGCATTTACAAAGGACTTTGAAGGATTGTGCGGCGAAGGAAAGACTATGAAGGACTGCTGCTAAAACAGCATAGAAAAACAGAGACTGATGGAGGTCTTTTCATTGATTAATAAAAGCGCATGACAGGAACATGCGCTTTTATATAAACCAAAGGGCACACCCCATTTCATACCCTTCGGGAGGCCTTTCCAGAGCCGACTGGAGATAATGGATAAAAACTCATACATCTATTTTAAGTTTTTTTTCAGAATTTCCACTAATTCTTTTATGTCAACAGGTTTCGCTATATGGGCGTTCATGCCACACTCTAAGCAATGCTGGATATCCTCAGAAAAGGTATCAGCACTCATAGCAATGATAGGAACAGATGAAGCGTCAGGGTGATCCAGCAACCGGATTTCTTTGGCTGCCTCATATCCTGTCATGTGAGGCATTCTAATGTCCATCAGAACAGCATTGTAGTATCCTTTAGGTGATGTCTGGAACTTCTCCAGACATATCCGTCCATCCTCTGCCCATTCAAGTTCTGCACCCAGATCAGACAGAAGTTCTTTTGCGACCTCCCAGTTCAGTTCGTTATCTTCAGCGAGCAGGATCCGATGGCCTGACAGATCAAAATTCTGATCCGGAATCTGTTCTTTTATCTGTTCATTTTCCATAAACTGACGCAGACTATAGAATAAAGTTGATTTAAAGAGCGGTTTGGAAATAAAACCATTAATACCTGCCTCACGGGCTTCTATTTCAAATTCACTCCAATCATATGCAGAAATCAACAGAATAGGTATTTCATTTCCTACTTTACGGCGGATCTCCTGTGCGATCTGAAGGCCATTCATATCAGGCAGTTTCCAGTCCAATAGGATGATTTGATAGTCAGTTCTTTTTCTGTGATGTTCCATTATCATTTCCATGGCCCTGTTCCCGCTCAGCGTCCAATCAGTTTTTATACCCATGGATCTTAGTGTATTTGCAGCGGTCTGGCATAATGATTTGTCATCATCAACTATGAGCATGTTCCAAGAGGGAAGAACCATATTCACATTCAAGGCAGGGGCTTTTTCAAAATCAAGTTTGATATGAAACTCTGTTCCTTTGTTTGGTTCGCTCTGTACGTCGATTGTTCCGTCCATGGCGTCCACTATGTATTTTGTGATTGCCATTCCCAAACCGGCGCCTTCTATTTTACGGGTTCTTGTTCCGTCAGCCCGGCTATAGGACTGATAAATCTTTTTCAGAAATTCCGGTGACATACCGATTCCATTGTCCCTAACATTAATATGAAGACGGACGTAATCTTCTCCTCTTGGGGAGTTCTCCTCGCATATGAATAATCGGATAGAACCTTTTTCAGGGGTGTATTTAGTCGCATTAGACAAAAGATTGAGCAGAATCTGGTTTAGGCGGACTCCATCACACCATACATTTTCTGTGAAAATATTTTCGATATGCACATCAAAGTTTTGCTGTTTTGCCTTCGTCTGCGGCTGCATAATGCTTACAATTCCATCGACCACCTCCCTTAAGGAGATTTGTTCTGCAGTTAATGTCAATTTACCGCTTTCGATTTTAGACATATCTAAGACATCGTTTATAAGTCCAAGCAGATGCCTGCTCGACAATGCAATTTTTCTCAGACAGTTCTTTACTTGCTTTGGGTCATCTATATGGGCTGTTGCAATCGCAGTCATACCTGTAATTGCATTCATAGGAGTACGGATATCATGACTCATGTTGGCCAGGAATTCACTCTTTGCCTTACTTGCTTTAAGGGCTTTCTGCTGGGCTTTGTCCAACTCCTGCAGCTGCACGCGGGTTATGGAAAAATAACGGAAAAATATCCATACCAGACTAATTAATATAGAAACACAGGCCAGCAAAGTAATGACCAGACGCTGAAAGCTAAGGCTGTTTATGGTCTCATCCAATATGCTGTATGGCATCACTGTTATCAGATGCCACTCAGAATAAGGTAAAGGCATACTATAAATCTGACGGTCTTCTTTACTGCCCTTTATTACTGCAGAGTACTTTTTATTATCTTTCAGGGCGGTATCAAACTCTCTCAGAGAATTATCTGAGGATAATGTTTTCTCTGCAGATTTATGCTGCTTTTGCAGCAGGTCAAAATAGCCCCATAATTCAGTGTTGGGATTGCGTATTACGAAAGTTCCGTCCGGACGAATGATATGATAATACATCAAATCTCCCTCGTTTTCTAAGGAAAGAAAATCAGTGATATAATCCAATGGAACAGCGGCTGTCAGACCGATGCATTTCTCGCCATTCTGCATAGGATAATCAGCCTGTATACCAAACAACACCACATTCTTACCAGCTGAATCAACACCTACAGCAACTCTTCTTTCACCTCGTTTTAATGATTTGACAAAAGGTTTGGGATTAATCGGATGTATCGGGTCTCCATAGAGAGTCTCGAAGTTTCCTTCATTAGAACATATTGCTAAATAGTTAAAATCTCTGACCTTTGCTCTGTAGACAAGTTCTTTATATAAGCTCTTTTTGTTATGATTTTTTGACGAAACTACAGAAACAAGACCATCCATCTGATCAAAGCGCAGTTTTATGACACTTTTAAAATGCCTGGACATTTGCTTATTCATTCCGGACATATAGAGCTCTCCAATTTCATGGATGGTCTTTCGGCTTTGCCGATTCATATAAATCCCCAGCAGGGTGAACACAGCTATACTGAAAAGCAGAAGCCCTATGAAGCTGCGGATTAAAAATCGTATAGTAGGATTCTTTTTTTTACTTCTGTTCATTGATGCTGTTCCTCCCTGGCTATCCCGTTTTCTTTTTTATTATCTTCTGTTTCGAAGCCGAGAAAGCGTGTTTTCACTTGATTTTTTGTGGTTTTTGCCTGATACATAAGACTGTCTGCAGTTTTAAACAGTTCTTTTGTTCTTCCGGTTCCGTATACTCCTCCTATACTTACGGTCAAATGAATTTCGGGATATTCATCGATAACCAGCATATCAACGGCATGTCTGATGTCTTCCAGTTTTTTCTTAAATACATCTGCCGGAATACGGTAAAATATAATTATAAATTCATCACCGCCATAGCGGATTACAGTATCTGTCTTCCGCACACCCGATGAAATGGTTTCAGCAACATTTTGCAGCACGCTGTCACCTACATAATGTCCGTATTGGTCATTAACATACTTAAAGTTATCAACATCAATAACGACAACAGCTTCGGCATCATCTGAGTTCTCAAAATGTTCGTCATAATATCGGCGGTTGCAGACACCGGTCAGTGAATCAATATACAATAACTGCAGCTGACGCTGTTCTTCATATATTGAAACATATTTTTTACGGGTAAACAGTTTGTAAAAGTCTGTTATATTATTAATTTCCTGTATATTTTCAGCTTTATGATCAAAAGAGGAATCCTTTAACCGGAGTTCAATTTTATCCGAAATTTCAATCAGGCACTGCAGCAGAACTGGATTGAATCTTCCACATTCTCCCGACAAAATCATTTTTAATGCTTTCTTGTGAGAATATGCTTTTTTATAGCACCGTTCACTGGTCAAAGCATCATATACATCAGCTAATCCCACTACCTGAGCAGCAATTGGAATTTGGTCTTTTTTCAGCCCATCAGGATATCCGCTTCCATCATAGCGTTCATGATGCCAACGGCAGATTTGGGAAGAAATTTTAATAAACGGCAGTTCCTGCTGTTCAGCTGGCAATTCCGACAGTATTTCAGCACCGACGGCAGAGTGGGTTTTTATAATCTTGAATTCCTCCCCTGTAAGGCGTCCGGGTTTATTCAAAATTGCATCAGGAATTGAAATCTTCCCAATATCGTGAAGGGATGAGGCAGTGCTAATTAAAGTAATATCAGATTCAGATAAAGGATAACGATCTGTGAGCTGAATCAGATGCCTGAGCAAAAGTTCTGTGATGGTATTTACATGCAGCACATGCAAACCACTCTCTCCATTACGAAATTCAACGATGTGAGACAAAATTGAGATCATCAGCTTATTATGTCTCTCCTGTTCATAAAACTGTTCTGCGATAATCGTTTCGAGACGGCGTTGTCTTGCATATAGAATCATAGTATTGGATATACGGCGGCGGATGATCGTTGAATCAAATGGCCGGCTGATATAATCAAATGCACCCAAGTTGTAAGCGTGTTTAATATTTTCAGGGGAATTATCAGCAGAAATCATGATTACAGCAAGTGTTTCATTCCATTGCTGTTTGTTTATGAAAGATAGTACTTCAAATCCATTCATCTTGGGCATCATGATATCCAAAAGCAGGAGAGAGAAATCTGATCTCCTCCGGGAAAGGATTTTAACTGCCGCTAAACCGTTATCAGCTTCTATAATATCATACTGATCCTTCAATATATCTCTCAGAAGAGCCCGATTCATTTCAGAATCATCCACGATTAAGATTTTTTGTTTTTCCATAGTGCTTTAATCTCTTTCATAAAAATTCTACTATTTTATTATAAATGAATGTTCTGGAGCTATTCAATAAGCATATTGGTAAGGTAAACATATAGCTTCTAACTTTTTTCGATGACAAGGCAGTATAAACGAAGTATAATGAAAAAAAATGGAAAGGAAATAGAATATGAAGCCACAGGAAACAAAGTATTCTTTTATTTATAGGGAAATTAAGCAGAGTATTATAAATGGACGGATACTTCCAGGTGACTGTCTGCCTTCTTCAAGAATGCTCTGCAGTCAATTCCATGTAAGCAGATATACAATCAACCGGGTTTTTGATGCATTGAAAAAAGAGGGACTGATTGACATAAAACCCCGACTTGCTCCGATCGTCCTACCGGGGAAAGTCGTTTCTGAACCAGAGAACATGCTGTTTGATGTTCTGAGCAAAAGGAAAAGTATCATGCAAATATACAAAACTTTTGCTTTCATATCACCTCCACTGCTGGTTTTTGCTGCACAGGACTGTAACTTGGAGATAATGCCTCATTATAAGCAGGCTATGAAAGCATCACGCCTTGGAACTGCAGCCGGCGGCTGGCGGCCTTCTTTTGCCTTTTTAAAAGAAGTATTGGAAATCGGTGGGAATCCCCTGCTTGCTAATCTCTACTCTGCCTTTGAACTTTATCATTATCTGAATTTTTTTATGGAGAAATGTCCTTATTTTTTAGAGACTTATCTGCAGGGTTCAGACTCGGTGACAGCAGATATAATTGAGATATTAAAGGGCAGGGACCCAGTTGTGAAACACAGTCAGCTAGACAAATTATTTCAAAGATTTGCAGATTCAATTGCAGTTACCTTAGAGTATTTAGCTGATTCCACACCTGGATGTCCTGTATCGTCTGATGTACCGTTTCTATGGAAACCAACACGCGGTAAAGACTACTTTTACTCAAGAATTATCAGTGATCTGAATCAGAAAATTGGCAGCGGGGAATATCCCTGCGGAACCTATCTCCCATTTGAAAAGCAGCTGGCCGGACAGTACGATGTTTCTGTATCTACGATCAGGAAAGCACTAAATGAATTAGAGCAGAGAGGGCTTGTAAAAACTTTGAATGCAAAGGGAACTATTGTTATAGAGCCAGATGATTCACGGGTGAATCAAATGCTTCCGAATCCAAGGCGTACACAGGAAGCTCTGCAGTATTTTCATGCACTGCAGCTGCTTACATTGATTATTTATCCGGCAGCACTGGCAGCCGGTCCTAAATTTACTGTATCGGAAGTGGCAGAGTTAGAAGAGAAATTTATACTTCCAGATTCCATTTGTATCATAGATATATTTGAAGCTCTCTTAAAACATATTGAATTAGAGCCTCTGCGTGCTATATTAATCGAGGCATTTCGTCTTACCGAATGGGGACATTATATTGCTTATTATGCCAATAAAAAACTAGTAATTCAGAAAATAAATAAACTGATTATTGCCGCAGTTCAGCATTTGCATGGTGGGAAAGTCGACTCTTTTGCAAATGGAATGACAGACTGCTATCGTTTTGTCCTGGAACGGGCCAAGGAGTATATGATTAAAAAATATAACTTTTACAGGGTAGCTTATATACAGGTTCCGGAAAAATATCAGATGTATGAAATGGACAACGTTTAGACACGAAAAAGACACCGCAGAATACGGTGTCTTTTTCGAAAGAATATTATACTGTGATAACACCCATTCCCTGTAGTATGGAGAACAGGAGAATGGCAATGATACAAATCGGTGCAAAAAATTTAATCATTGGAATATATAAATTTTTACGTTTGAAATCTCCTGAACTTTCTACTTCATCAATGATCTCTTTTGGCTTGATCACATAAGCGGCAAACATGCAGGTGCAGAATGCTGCAATCGGCATCAGGACACTGTTGCTCAGGAAGTCAAAGAAATCCAGAAAACTGAAGCCAAGAAGCTTAATATGACTCCATATGCCAAATCCCAGAGATGACGGCACTGCCATGATCATTGCAATGACAAACATAGTAATGCAGGCTCTGATCCGGGATAAATGAAACTTATCCATTACGATGGAGACCAGCGTTTCTAAAAGAGAAATCGCAGAAGTCAGCGCCGCGAAGAAAACTAAAATGAAGAAGACAGCTCCGATAACAGTTCCCAGGGCCATGCTGTTAAAAACTTTTGGAAGCATTTTAAACATCAGGGATGGTCCGGATGCAAGCATATCCGCATTTCCTCCGGAAAATACAAAGACTGCAGGAACAATCATAAGCCCGGACAGGAATGCAACACCCGTATCAAATATCTCTACCTGTGAAACAGACTTCTCAAGGTTAGACTTCTTCGGCATATAGGAACCAAATGTGATCATGATTCCCATAGCAAGGGACATGGAGTAGAACAGCTGTCCCAGAGCAGCCAGGAATGTGGTAGGTGTCAGATCCTTGAGATTTGGCTTGATGTAATACAGTACACCTTCCATGGCTCCCTTTCTGGTAATGCAGTAAACGGAGATTCCGATCAGCAATACAATTAAGACTGGCATCAGGATCGTACTGACTTTCTCAATACCGCCTTCAACCCCGAGAGCTACGACGATCAGTACAAGTCCTGCAAAGATCAGAAGCCATATCATAGGGCTTACAGACTGGCTGATAAAGCCTTCGAAGAATGTATCTCCGGCCGCTTGGCTGATATTTCCGCTTATTGAGACAAACAGATATTTTGTAACCCAACCTCCGATGACGCAGTAATAAGGGAAAATAATAAACGGTATGATACTGGTCAGATAACCGATAAACTTATATTTTTTATTAAAATAGGAAAATGCATGTATGGCACTTTTTCCGGTTCTCCGGCCAATAGCAATCTCGGTGATCATCAGTGTAAACCCAAAGGTCACTGCAAGAATCAGATAAATCAAAAGGAAGCTGCCGCCTCCGTATTTAGCTGCCAAATATGGAAATCTCCATATGTTTCCTAATCCTACCGCTGATCCTGCAGTCGCAAGCACAAAGCCAATTCTGCTGGAAAAGCCGCCTCTTTCTTCATTCATAAATCTGTAAAATCCTCCTTTAGTTTATACTACGTCGACATCTTCACCTGCCAACACAGCATTCATATTTCGAACGGAACACATTTTTCCGCACATGGTACATGTATCTTCTCTTTCAGGTTTTGATTCAGCGCGGTACCTTTTTGCCTTTTCTGGATCTAAAGCCAGGTCAAACTGGGTCTCCCAGTCAAGTTTCTGTCTTGCCTCGGCCATCTGGTTGTCCCAATCGATGGCTCCTTTTATGCCCTTGGCGATATCCGCTGCATGGGCTGCGATCTTTGAAGCCATAATGCCTTCTTTTACATCGTCCACATTTGGAAGACGGAGATGTTCGGCCGGTGTGACATAGCACAGGAAGCTTGCACCGGATGCCGCTGCAATGGCACCTCCGATCGCTGAAGTGATATGGTCATATCCAGGGGCGATATCGGTAACCAGCGGTCCTAACACATAAAAAGGCGCGCCTTTGCATATCGTCTGCTGAATTTTCATATTTGCCTGTATCTGGTCCATTGGCATATGTCCGGGTCCTTCAATCATTACCTGAACATCCTTTTTCCAGGCCCGGGCCGTCAATTCTCCCAAAGTTACCAGCTCCTCGATCTGAGAAATATCGCTGGCGTCTTTCAGACACCCCGGACGGCAGGCATCCCCGAGGCTTAGAGTAACGTCATATTCATTACAAATGTCCAAAATCTCATCATAGTATTCAAAGAACGGATTTTCACAGCCGGTAGCTTCCATCCAGGCAAAGATCAATGATCCGCCGCGGGAAACAATGTTCATCTGTCTCTTCATAGCCTTAAAACGGTCTGCGGTACTGCGGTTAATCCCGCAGTGAATGGTCATGAAGTCGACTCCGTCCTCTGCATGCATTTTAAATATGTCGATCCATTCTCTGGATGTGATATCCTTGAGAGCCTTGTTGTAGTATACAATGGCATCGTAAATCGGAACAGTGCCCAGAATGGCCGGGCATTCAGCCACAAGCTTTCTTCTGAAGGTCTGTGTGTCCCCGAAAGAAGAAAGATCCATGATCGCTTCCGCACCCATGGAGACAGCCTGATTTACTTTCTTCATTTCTACATCCAAATTCAGACAGTCTCTGGATGTTCCAAGGTTGACGTTGATCTTTGTTTTCAGGGAATTGCCGATGCCGAACGGCTTTAAGCATTTATGATTTTTGTTGGCCGGTATGACGATTGTGCCGGCGGCGACTTCTCTCATAAGCTTCTGAAGGTCCATGCCTTCATAGGCAGCGACAGTTTCCATTTCCTTGGTTGCGATGCCGGCTCTGGCGGCATTCATCTGTGTTGTGTAAGTCATCTTACAACCTCCTCGTTTCAATCAGTCGGGAGGGAATCTAAAATGCAGTATTTAGTTTTCGGAACATTACTATTTAATATACATGCTTCCGTTACAATAAGCATCTAAATCCCTACGTTGGCATTACCCAAATCAGGTATGATGGTCGAAGGTTTATCCTTCCTCTCAGCCCGTAAAAGCTCCCATTTTAGTTTCAAAAACGACCTTAAAGGTCATCTTTCGTATTGTATCATTGTTTATTAGAAAGTGCAATGGTTTGAAAACTGCAATACTGGTCAATATAGACCATCCGGTGATAAAAACTCATACAATAAGTTTCCAGTTTTTGTGCTATAATAAAGAAGAAGCATTTCCGCGGATTCCGTGGAGTGCCCAAATGCAGTTAGGAGTGAGAGAAAATGGCAAGTTTAATATTAGAGGGCGGGACATTCCGGCCTATTTTCAGTGCAGGGGTGATGGATGCCCTGTTGGATAACGACATTATGTTTCCATATGTGATTGGAGTGTCAGCCGGCATTTGTGACGGTTTTTCTTACGTATCCAGGCAGAGGGAAAGAAATCTTCAGATTCTTATGAATCATAGAAATGACCCCAGATATATAGGAAGGCAGAATCTGATCAAAGAAAAAAGTCTGTTCGGGCTGAATTTTGTTTACAATGTGATTCCAAACAAATTATATCCTTTTGACTGGGACACCTTTTACAAATACGACGGAAAAATTCTGGTGGGAGTTACTAATGCCCTGACCGGAGAAATCGAGTATAAAGATGGAAAAGACTTGGATGAGGAGTGCATGATGCTGCGGGCAACCTGCGCACTGCCGCTTGTTTTCCCGGCGATCAATCTGAACGGTATTCCCTATTTTGATGGAGGAATTGCAGATCCGATTCCGGTCCGCAAGGCAATACGGGACGGTAATGACAAGCATTTGATCGTACTCACAAGACCAAAGGGATATCAAAAGGAACTCAGCAAAAGCCATAAGGTTACATCCAGGCTGCTGAAAAGGAAGTATCCGAAACTTCCGGATCTTCTCCTGAACCGTCATGTGGAGTACAACCGCACCGTGAGGTATTGCGAGAGACTGGAGAGAGAAGGAAAGGCCGTGATTCTCAGGCCGGATCATCCCATTGACAGTTTTGAAAAGGATATCGATGTACTCAGGGAGACGTATCAGATGGGATACGATATGGCAATAGAAAGAATAGAAGAAATCAAAAAACTGTGATACAATAAATTAGAAAAAGAGGTGGTCAGGATGGCAAGAATATTGTATTCAGAGCGGCCGTATGTAGAAGAACTATCTACCAATAAAACAAGAAATTTAATCGTAATCTGTGAACGCCTCTTTCTGCCGGTGCAGGCAGATGCAGCCAAGCTTGAACTGGCCGGGGAGATCGCCGGCAGACTTATCGATGAGCCCCAGGTTCTTCTCTGGATGCTTCAGTCGGAGGCGATTGACCTTTTGTTTGAACTTTGGGAACAGAAGGATGGGCAGTTTGCACTGGAGCCCAATTTTAACGATCTTCAGCAGCTCAGGTATCTGGGATTCATTCATGTAGAAGAGGACCAGGTGGCTGTTAATATAGAAGCAAAGGATCTGTTTTATTTTACTTTAAAGAGCCACAAGTCCGGAAGGATCATGGAACGGCATACAAGATGGGAACAGGTTATTTTCGGGATGCTGTTTACTTACGGAATTCTGGATGTATATTACTGTTATGATATTTTTGTGCAGGTGACAGGAGAGAAGATTTCTTATGAAGAGATGGAAAGATTTCTGCTGATCCGGATCGTCTTTTGGCGGAGCGGCATCCTGCTGCGCAATGAGAAAACTAAGCGCCTGTTTATGGTGAGCCGTGAGGTTCTTGACCGGAATGAAGTGTTTGACGAGTGGAATGAGCATCAGGATCTTAATTTCAGGGAATACACGGAAGATGAGTATGTGGCGCTTGCTATGGGCAACGGTGTGACCGGATGGCCGGGGGTTTCCGAGATGTTTACCTATATTCTGGAGGAGATTGAGGACGACCGATACAAGGCTATGGTTATTATGAAGTCCATCATTCTGATGATCCAGAACGGTGCCAGTTATCTGGACACGGTTGTAAAAGTATCCAGACTCCTGGATGCCGAAGAAGAGGACGAAAAGATTTTTTACGATTGTTTGAAAACTGTTTTTTATCACACACCCATTTATGGGAAGAAAGGGCATACGCTCTCGGATATGGCGAAGAAACAGGAAGACGTGCCGTTTCAGGTGATCAACGGCGGCAAGAAGATTTAGGAGGTATCAATGAAGCAGTCAAACGTGCTTGTAGTAGATGATGAAAAAGAAATTGCCGATTTTATAGAACTCTATCTGAAAAATGAAAATTATGAGGTGTTCAAGTACTACAGCGGTGCCGGGGCACTGGAATGTGTGAAACAGGAGCAGATTGATCTGGCAATTCTGGATGTGATGCTCCCGGACATCGATGGTTTTGAAATATTAAAAGAAATACGGAAAGACCATAACTTTCCGGTTATTATGCTGACCGCAAAGACAGCATCTATGGATAAGATCAACGGACTGACCCTGGGAGCGGATGACTATATTGAAAAACCGTTTGAACCGCTGGAGCTGATGGCCAGAGTAAAAGCTCAGCTGCGCCGGTTTATCCGCTATAATGACGGCAGCGGACAGAGCAGCGAAGATACTCTGGAGATCGCCGGACTGGTGCTGAACAGGAATACACACCAATGTCTGTACGGGGAAGAGGAAGTGACACTGACGCCTCTGGAGTTTTCGATTCTCTGGATACTCACTAAGAATAAGGGCAAGGTGATCAGTTCAGAAAATCTCTTTGAGCAGGTATGGAAAGAAAAGTATTTCAAGAACAACAACAATACAGTTATGGTCCACATCCGCCATCTGAGAGAAAAGCTCGGAGAGGTGATGGGACATAAGGAGCTGATCAAGACTGTCTGGGGAGTGGGATATAAAGTTGAGGAGTAAATGGAACAAATACCGGAGCTTAAAGATCAGGATCATGCTCCAGACTCTGGGCATCAGCCTTCTGGTAGGCATCTTTGGTTATCTGTTTATTTTTGTCTTTGTGGATGGAGTGCTTCAGGCGCCGTTTGCAGACAGTATGGTGCACTTTTTTGAGAAGTTCGGATTCGACAATGAGAGTGCTATTCATCTGTACCGTGCGATCTTCTGGGACAATAAGACCATGATTATTTCTACGGGGTTTATCTTTCTGTTTCTCTGCAGTTTTTATCTGGGTATGTCCAGGTTTACAACCTATTTAAGGCAGATTGAATCCGGAATCGATATGATTCTGACAGACTCCAGCGATCTGATCGAGCTGGAGCCGGAACTGCAGCCTATGGAAAACCGTCTCAATGAGATCAAGGCCAATCTGAAGGAACAGCGCAGGCAGACCCAGGAGAGCGAGCAGCGCAAAAACGATCTGGTGGTCTATCTGGCCCATGACCTGAAGACACCTCTGACATCGGTGATTGCATATCTGAGTCTTTTAAGCGAGGCACCGGATATGCCTTTGGAACAGAGGGCAAAATATACACATATTTCTCTGGAGAAAGCCAAACGTCTGGGGGATCTGATCAACGAATTTTTTGAGATTACAAGATATAATCTTCAGAATATTACTCTGGAAAAGAAGACATTCTATCTGTATGTTTTGTTAGAACAGGTACTGGATTCTTTTGAACCGGTCTTTCAAGAACGCGGACTGATCTGCCGCACGGAGATCGAAGACTCAATCCTGATCCACGGGGACCCGGACAAACTGGCCCGTGTCTTTGAAAACCTTTTAAGAAACGGAGTTTCCTACTGTTACCCGAATTCAGCCATCGAGGTCAGCGCGTCGGGAGAAGATAAAGAGGCTGTGATCAGGATCAGGAACCAGGGAAAAGAGATACCGAAGCATAAACTTGAGAATTTATTTGAGAAGTTTTACCGTCTGGATGAAGCGCGGTCTACGGAGACCGGCGGAGCGGGCCTTGGTCTTGCGATTGCCAGAGATATCGTAGAGCTTCATCAGGGAACGATCACTGCGAACAGTAATAAGGATTTCACGGAGTTTATTGTCAGACTTCCAATGGAACAGAAGGAGGAGCCATGAAAAGTACTTATGTAATCGGGCACAGGAATCCGGATACGGACTCCATCTGCTCTGCGATCGCCTACGCGAATCTGAAAAATCAGGTGAATGGAGGGGGATTTGAAGCCCGCAGGGCCGGCAACGTCAATGGAGAGACGAGTTTTGTATTAAAGCAGTTTCAAGTGAAGGCCCCAGAGTTTTTGAGCGATATCAGGCCCCGGATGAGCGATATCACGCTGCATGAAGTGGAAGGTGTCAGGCAGGATATCTCGATCAAAGAGGCAGGGGATCGGATGAAGAAGCTGAAACTGGTGGCTCTTCCGGTCCTGGAAAATAACCGTCTGAAAGGCATGGCAACGATCAGTGATATCGCCCATGCGGACATGGATGTTTATGACAGTGAAATACTGGCAAAGGCAAAGACACCATATCAAAATCTGGTCAAAACTCTGGATGGTGTGATGACGGCAGGCAATATTTCAGATGTTATCGATCACGGAAAGGTGACAGTATCTGCTGCCAGCATCGACAAGATGGAACAGTTTGTGACAGAGGGGGACTTGGTGATCCTTGCGGACAGAGATGATGCCCAAAAGCGTGCTATTGAGATCGGCGCCCAGTGTATTATCGTATGTATGGGCAGCAAAGTGAGCAGGGAGATTCAGGAGATGGCAGAGTCAAAAGGATGCCGGATCCTAGTGACGCCCTACGACACTTTTACAGCCGGCAGGCTGGTCTGCCAGTCCATGCCGATTTCCTATGTGATGACCAGAGAAAATATCATCACCTTTTCTTCCAATGACTATGTGGATGATGTGAAAGCACTGATGGCCAAAAAGAGATTCCGTTATTTTCCGGTCCTTGATCCAAAGGGAGAGTTTATTGGTCTGGCATCGAGACGGCGTATGCTGGGATTTGAAAAGAGAAAAATGATCCTTGTAGACCACAATGAACTGTCACAGGCCGTGGAGGGACTGGAAGAGTGTGAGATTCTGGAGATTATTGACCATCACCGTCTGGGCTCTATGGAGACGATGTCGCCTGTCTATTTCAGGAACCAGCCGGTAGGATGTACGGCAACGATCGTGACACAGATGTATGAAGAACATGGTGTGGAGATCACGAAGCCGATGGCAGGTCTGCTCTGTTCCGCGATCCTTTCCGATACGCTCATGTTCCGGTCACCGACCTGTACCCCGGCGGATGAGGCTGCTGCCGGAAAGCTGGCAGAGATTGCAGGGATAGAGATAGAAGAATATGCCAAGCAGATGTTCCGTGCAGGAAGTGACTTGAAAGGCAAAGCTGCCGATGAGATCTTTTATCAGGATTATAAGAAGTTTTCCTCAGGAGATGTCTCCTTCGGAGTGGGACAGATCACGTCTTTGGATCAGGGTGAGTTAGAGGAGATCAAAGATAAGATCATACCGTATGCCGAGACGGTCAGAAATGAACAGGGATTGGATATGATCTATTTTATGCTGACCAATATTCTGGAAGAGACGACTTATCTTATTATGATCGGAGATAAGAGCAGCGGCATCATTTCACAGGGCTTTGGAGCCGAGACAGACGGATGTGTCGCAAAGCTTCCGGGCGTGATGTCCAGAAAGAAACAGTTAATCCCGAATATACTGAATATTATACAGCAGTAGTCTGGCGGTCATGCCCCAGATCACGCGCTCTTTGAAGCGGTAAAAACAAACCTCATATTTCCCTTTTGCCCACGGATAATTTTCTCCATTTGGAATATCGGCAAAAGGGAAATTTTTTTGCGGTTTTGTCATGAGGATGCTGCTGTAATATTCCGGTTCATTTTCAAGAAAGAAATCAAGAGGAACGGTAAAGACAGAATCTACCTCATCTCTGGAAAACTGTCCGTGATAGTCGTGAAGCTCCGCAAGAAACGGTTCGATCCTCGTCTGATACGGGGTTACGAGATAATCTAAGGCCCCGAAGACTTCAATATGTTCCCTTTGTATAAATAATTCTTCTGTCGTCTCCCGGACAGCCGCCTCATAGGTCGTTTCTCCCGGCTCCACTTTTCCACCGGGGAAACAGACTTCGCCCGGCTGTTTATTTAAATGTCTGGCACGTACCTCAAATAAAACGTGGTACCCATCCTCCTTTTTTATCAGGGGAATGAGTACCGCAAATGACGTTTCCTTTTCTTTACCGATTCGTTTTGGGATATGATGTCTTAAAGATTCAAACATGGGGTTCTCCTAAAATCTGAAATCACGCTTTCCTTCATGGATATTTTCAATATATTCTTTTGCTTTTTGCTTTACCACCGGATTTGTAATCGTCTCCAGCGCTTTTTGGATCACTTTTTCTCCTTTTTGTTTTGTATCCTCAGAGGCGTAGTCTTCCAGATACTCTTTGAGGGTCATCATGGCGTTTGGACCGCAGCAGTTGGCGATCTGGCCTGACTTTACAAGGGACATGAAGCGGTCGCCGGTCCTTCCCTCCCGGTAGCAGGCAGTACAGAAGCTTGGGATATGGCCCAGGTCAAGAAGCCAGTTTACCACCTCGTCTAAAGTACGGTCGTCACTCCGCTCAAACTGGGCAGAATTGTCTTCAGGTTTTTCTGGTTCTGCGTATCCGCCCACGCTGGTGGAAGATGCACCGCTGATCTGGGATACACCGACCCTGAGCACTCGTTCCCTGGACTCTTTTGTCTCTCTGGTGGAGACAATAATGCCGGTGTACGGCACTGCCACACGGAGGATGGCAACGATCTTTTCAAAAATATCATCGTTGATTCCGTTTTCAAACTTATCTGGGTCCACATCCTCTGCCGGACGGATTCTGGGAACACTGATCGTATGAGGACCCACGCCGAACCTGGCTTCCAGGTGCTCCGCATGCATCAGAAGTCCTGCAAAGTCATAGCGGTACATATTCAGGCCGAACAGGACACCGATCCCTACGTCGTCAATCCCGGCTTCCATGGCACGGTCCATAGCTTCTGTGTGATAAGCGTAATTATGTTTCGGGCCGGTAGGATGCAGAACTTCATAGTTGTCTTTATGATATGTCTCCTGGAATAAAATATACGTTCCGATTCCTGCATCCCGCAGCTTCTTATAATTTTCTACCGTTGTTGCGGCGATGTTTACATTGACGCGGCGGATCGCTCCGTTTTTATGTTTTATTCCATATATGGTTTTGATACTTTCTAATACATACTCGATCGGAATATTGACCGGATCTTCTCCGGTTTCCAGTGCAAGACGTTTGTGTCCCATGTCCTGAAGTGCGATGACTTCTTTTTTGATTTCCTCCTGGGACAGTTTTTTCCTGCGGATATGTTTGTTTTTATAATGATATGGACAGTACACACAGCCGTTTACACAGTAGTTGGCAAGGTAGAGAGGGGCAAACATAACGATCCGGTTTCCATAAAATTCCTCTTTGATTTTAATAGCCAGGTCAAAGACCTTCTGCATCAGCTCTTTATCTTCACATGCCAGCAGGACAGAAGCCTCCCTGTGGCTTAATCCTTTCAATTTTTTTGCCTTTTCGATGATGGATAAGATCAGCTCCCTGTTATCTTTATTGGCATCGGCATAGGCAAGGGTATCCTTAATCTCCTGGTCACTGATAAATTCTTCTGCAGTTTTTGAATCTGGTTGGTACATAATTTTTCTCCTTTATTTGGTCTTGGCAAACATTGATTTGACGCTGATTCCTTCGATCATTCCAAGCTTGCCGGACAGAGTGCTGATGGCTGTTTCCGGTGCGTCTAAAACGATAGATATAATATTGATATCCCTGGCCCGGTAGGGGATACCCATTCTGCCGACGATATAATCCCGGTATTCATGCAGCAGCTGATTGGTTGGTGTTATGCCTTTTTCTTCCTCGATGATGATACCGATCAGTGCAATCCGTGTTTCCTTCATATGATTATGAACCTCCTTAAAATAAAAAGGCATATCCCATAGGAATATGCCTGATCATCGCAGTATAAGAACAGAGTTTCACCTGAGAAACTCTGTGGTTGGCTTATAAAGGATCAATCTTGGCATCGGGCAGTACCCTGGCTTCAGAAAGATGTTTTTCACTGCTTTTATAGTAGCCCAAAACAGGGCAGAAGTCAATCGGCCTTTCCCGTCTCATTAATATGGATAAGACGGGATCCAAATAAAATTTTTCTAATTTTCTTGTTTCACCAGAGGAAGTGTTATGGTAAAGGCTGTATATCTGCCCTTTTCTGACATGGCCTTTATGGTGCCGGGGCTGTTTTTTGTACTGAATTTATAGTCAAAGATATGAGGCATGTCTTCGGGAGAGATTCCTTCTCCAGTATCAGTAAAAGTGATGACCGCTTCCTTATCAGAGTACTCAGCGGTTATGGTCAGGGAACCTTCCGGCGGAGTGTGTTCGGTGGCGTTCAGGATCATATTTTCAAAAGCCCGGAAAAGGCGAGATTTCTGATGATAGATAAAAAATTGGCCTTCCGGCAGATGTAAATAGTAATAGATACCGCCAGCGTCTGTGTACGGTTTTGTCTCTGTGTAGACATAGGACAGAAATTCATTGCAGTCCATGAGACAGGGCGGCTCATGGATCCTGTCCTCTGCATTAAAGATCTGAAGGCTGCTGATATCACTCTAAATCTGGGAGGACTTTTTATCTATGATCTCTAAATATTGTTCTAATTCTTCATCAATGTTGATCCCGCCCTCACGTATAAAATCAATATAGGTCTTGATGGCCGACACAGGAGCTTTTAAGTCATGGGCGGCGATGGAAAGAAATTCTTTGCGTTCCTCCAGCATCTTTGACAGGCGGGCTGTCTTTGCCTCCACTTCCTCCTGAAGCTGCTGGGTGAGCTGCTGGTTTTTGACGATCAGCCCTCGGTTATAACGGATGATCAGAACCATAAAGAACAGAACCATGAGAAAACCACTGTACTCATCCTGCCATCCGAAGCAGAGTGGCTCGTACGCTCCACCGGTCCATAAGTCAGTAAAAAGGCCAAACCCAAAGACTGCGTTTCCGGCGAGCAGCCATACAGAGGACTTTTCCTTTACAGCCCCCCAGGAAGGCCAGAAGGATTAAATAGAGGCTGACCATCAGTTTGGAAGTATATACAATGGTTCCATATATATTGACCACACTTGGAAACCCAGGGAACAGTGCATAGGTAAAAATAACCGGGGACACAGCCATAAGGGCAGTAAACGTATAAACAGACATATGAAGCTTAATCGGCAGAATCCCACTGCACAGCCGGATTGTCAGCAAAACCATACAAGACAGCATTGCAAAATATGACACATCTTCAATGAGATAGGAGATGCCGCCCAGATCCCATCCGGGCCAGTGGATGAATGGGTAGCTGACGTGAACAGAAAAAAACAGGCAGACCAGGCCGTATGCCACAAAGACTGGGTCCGGCCTTTTTCGGATTCAGACACCCAAATAACAGCGGCTCCCAGTGGGAAAAAGCACAAAAGAGCATAAAAAATCAGCTTTTGGGCCAGGGCATTTGTGACCATACCGTTTGTACCAAGTATAAGAGGATAGGTAAGCCCGCTGTAATAATGGGTATCATTGGCTGTCTGGATGACCAATTCCACACTTCCTGAGGGGAGAGAGACCAGTGTATTTTGTATATGTCTGGAGACGGGTTTCGTGTCCGGGGTGCCCATCTGGCGGACCAGCTTTTGGCTGACATAGATTCGGCAGGAAGATCTTAATAGTACTGGAGGTGTTGTCGCTGAAGGTGTCCTAGGACAACCTGATTTATCAATTCCTAGATTTGATTCAAATAATTCAGGCGATGAGATTAAAGATATCAGCAATAGCTTAGAAGGTTATGCGTTAAAAACAGTAACTTCAAAGAATGCAGAAGATATGGCGCGTAAGCAAGAAACCGTGATTGTCACAGGAAATAAAGCAAAAAGAGGCGGCGGTATTGGTGCTAATGGCAGTGTCGTCATAGGTACAGAAGACAATGGGTATAACCTGTCTGTTAAAAAGAAGTGGAATACGGTATCCGGACCTGTTCCCAAATCGATTACAGTAGATTTAATAAAAATAGATGAAAATGATAATAAGACAATATTAGAAACAGTGAAACTAAGCGCAGAGAATCATTGGGAATATACTTTTAAAGATTTGCCAACCCAATATACTTACGTTGTTAAAGAACACAAGGTGACTGGATTTGAGACAAAGTATGAGAAGACACAAGATGGAAATGAAATTAGGTTCCTTATTATAAACACACAAGCTGCTGTTACAAAGTCTGTAACGAAGATATGGGATGACAAGGAAGACCAGGACGGTATTCGTCCCAGCGAGATTTTTGTTCAGCTCTATGCGGGTGACAAAATAGCCGGAGAAGCAGTGAAATTAAACTCGGATAACCATTGATGTTATACAGGACAGATCTTGCGAAATTTGAAGACGGCAAAGAGCTAGATTATTCCATTAAGGAAACTGAGATTCCAGATGGCTACACAGGAAAAGTAGAAATTGATAAGGATGGGCACTTCATCTTAACAAATACCCATCAGGTTAAATCAATAGAGCCAACAGAAGCAAGCGAGCCAGAAGAACCAAGGAAACCAAAAAAAGCAAGTCAGCCAGATAAACTCAAGTACGTATCAAAGAATCCACAAACCAGTGACTCTGGTCAGTTCTTAGGATACATATTCCTATGCGGCGTGACAGCCAGTATTTTATTCGTTTCGTTTAGAAAGAAAAAGTGAAAACACTAAAAAAGGAGCGGAAAATATGATATACTGGTAAAAGAATCACAGATATATGAAGACCTGCGATTTTAAACAAAACAGGAGGAATTAAGATGAGTGGTAGAACCAATGTGGAATTGGAAGGTATTACGCTGCTGGGAAATCAGCAGACAAAATATCCGGATGATTATGCACCGGAAGTGCTGGAGACTTTTCCGAATAAGCATCCTGACAATGATTATTTTGTAAAGTTTAATGCGCCGGAATTTACAAGTCTGTGTCCTATGACTGGACAACCGGATTTTGCGACCGTTTATATTTCCTATGTCCCGGGGGAAAGGATGGTGGAAAGCAAATCCCTCAAGTTATATCTGTACAGCTTCAGGAATCACGGCGATTTCCACGAGGACTGTATGAATATTATCATGAAGGATCTGATCAAACTGATGGACCCGAAATATATTGAAGTATGGGGAAAATTTACGCCGAGAGGCGGGATTTCGATTGACCCGTACTGCAACTATGGGAAGAAGGGAACGCCGTGGGAGCAGATTGCTTTTGACAGACTGGCTCACCATGACATGTACCCTGAAAAGGTGGATAACCGGTAGTATTTCAGATAATAAATTAATTTGGGAGCTATTAACTGCTGTGTTCTTTGCAGTTGGGGAACTTGTGAGATACACAGTAACAAAGACATGATAAAAAGGAGAGAACGTTATGAGAAGAGCATTAAAAGCCGTTGTGTGCTTAGGGCTGTCCCTTTCGTTGGGATTCAGCACTGTGGCATTTGGAGCGGAGAAGAAGGAAAAAAACAATAAATTTATCGTACAGGCTGAGAAGAGAGCCAAGGAAACAGTAAAAGAAGCTAAGACTGTCAGCAGGAAAGCAAGGCAAAGTTATTCTACTTCTGGAACAGCAAAAATTTGTTATACAGAAAATGATGTTAAAAATGCTAATGGTTATGTAACAAATATGACAGCAGGAAGTCCTAAAACATTTAAGATTACAATGCCTGTTAATGGAGAGTTTATTCTTGCGGTAGCTTTTTCGGCAGATGGAGGTAAAACTTTTCTTGACGGTGATGCGGTGCTCAAAGATGCAAATGGGTCAAATCGTTGGGTTTATAATGGGATGTTAAACGTCTATGGTCTAAAGAAAGGCACATATTCCCTTGAGTTAAAGACAAATACTAATTGTGAAGCTGCAATTATTCCTGTCTGCCTGACAAGTGATCCAACCTCTCTGACAGGAAGCTACCGTCATTTTGTTGGAAATGGTGGAAATGTATATAAGACATTTTCTGTATCTAAGAGAAGCCAGGTATGGGTAGACTCTTATAATGCTTACAGCTATCTCCAGAAGAAATCAGGAAGTAAGTGGTCTACAGTTTCAGACAAGAAATATTCAAGTACCAGCAGCGTGAGAAAGTACTATGCTTTAAGCAAGGGTAGTTATCGGGTGGTTTTCCCGGGAACATCAATTTACAGTGAATATGCAGCCAGATATGGAAAGAAAGCTTATACAGGAAAATACGCCACAAAGAAATCCAAATCCAAATCTATCAGCCGTAAAAAATCCAAGACAAATGTGCTGACTGCTTCAGATGCTAAGAAGAAGACCCATTGGTACAAGTTTAAAGTCAGCAAACGACGTTCTACACAGTTTAAGGTTACTACATATAACAGTTCAGGAAGTGTGACTGCAACGCTGTACAAGGGAAAGAAGAAGCTGAGCTCACGTACGGCCTACAGCCCAAGTTATATTACTTTCAAAGGAAAATTATCAAAGGGAACCTATTATGTAAAGGTAACCAAAAATACAAAGAATACAAGCGGAAAATACATTGTCAAATATGTAAAATAAAAAGCTTTGCAGCAGAGCCGACAGACTCTGCTGCAGCTGGCTTTTGCGTTAAAACATTTTCTATGATTGAGGAGAACAGGTTATGAAGAAGCAGATGAAGAAAAAACTGGCAGTTTTACTCAGCCTTGTTATGATTATTTCCCTGGCACTGGCGGGATGCAGTAAGAAAGAAGAAATTCCGGAACCCCATAAGCTGGTAGAAGCTTACTATCTGCTGTTTACGAGAGGTAACACAGAACAGCTGGTCAAAAACGGAAAGACAGAAAAAGAAGCAAAGCAGGTCTTAAAGACATACAAAACAAGTATGAAGACTTCTTTCATGTCTTCTGCAAATTCCGCTGGGGGTGTATTTAAGTCTGAGGATGCAGATAAGGTTATCGATTCCATGCTCCACGCCTTAGCCAAGCTGAAATATGAAGTGAAAACAGACGAAAAAGATGAAAAAGAAGGTACAGCAACGGTTGTACTGAAATCACAGAGTATTGATCTGGCCAAAATACAAGCCCAGCTTATGAAAAATATGCAGAATGCAATAAAAGCAGGAAAGATCACCCAGCAGAGCCAGTTAGGCACCTATGTTCTTTCTGAGATGGCGAAACTGATCCAAAAATCAAAGCCAACAGAAGAGATGAAAGTAGCCACTTTAAAAATGAAGCTGAAGACAGTGAAGGAAAACAAGAAAGAGGTCAAAAGGTGGATGCCTGAAAACAGCTATACGTTTGAGGCTGAAATAGCGAAAGTCCTTATTAAACAGTAATGATATTTGACAGACCAGTATAGTGTCAGAAATTCTTAGAATTCCTAACACTTTCTTCAGGTCATTTTATACTTTGTTTAGAATTGTTTATTTTCTATCCATTGTTTCCGGGGAGGATTCTGATATACTTAGATTATAGTTTTTCATATATATTAATCCTCTCTTTTC
>OBWM01000517.1_pt1 | contig 29736 bp, 17 predicted proteins | sample 1538041 | NCBI WGS metagenome assembly OBWM01 (sample SAMEA2580049, study PRJEB22360) | human gut metagenome | biome: human gut; feature: human-associated habitat; material: faeces | place: Denmark | collected 2008/2010
TAACTTTATTGCCAAGGGTACTTTTAAATTGTATTGCTGCCATATTCAATATTACTGAATTGTCAAAAAAGATTTTTAGCGCTGAAGAAAAAGAAATGAAAGAATATATAGAGGATATAAAAGACTGTTTATTTGAAGTGTTTATTCAAACTATTGGAGAAAAAACGGGGGAGAATTTCGAACGGTGTTCTATTCATGCAAAAATGAATATTAAGCGTGTATATATTTCTGGGATAATAGGAATGTGCCTGTATTTATTTCAAGCGGCGGGGTTTATTGATATCGTTAAGGCAGAAGATTATGTGGAAAGTAATAAAGTTGGAATTACTAGAAAGATGGTCACTTATCATGATGGAACAAAACATTTTTTCTATGAAAAATATTCGGGGTGCATAGAATGCGCAATTGATACGCAGATAGTATGAGGGATAGGATGAATGAACAGCTAGTAGTAAAATACATTAAAACAAAAAACAAGGTAAGAAAAATTGTAACGTATACTGAAAATGGAGAATTAAGACGATACCATGAAGAAGTTGTAAAATATCTTGAGAAATATACAACAAATTCTATTTTTGCAAAAGCATATGTACCAAGATCATCTATTTACAAAAATGCGAAAGCGCATATGTATAATGATATTTTTGTTAAAATGGATATAAAAAATTTTTTCCCGAATATAAATCATAAGTACTTGGCAGAATGTTTATTTTTTGAACTGAATAAGAATACGCAGATAAGCAGGAAGGAATGTTACGATATTGTGCGTAAATGTAGTGTTGGTGAGAAGGGTCTTCCTTTGGGGCTTGTTTCATCTCCAGCATTGGCGAATCTTTATATGAAAGAATTTGACGGATTATTGTATGGTAAGCTTAAAAAGATGGAATTAAACAACCCTATTTACACTCGTTATGCAGATGATATCGTTATTTCGTTTAAAACGGGTAAGGATGACTTCGAAAAGATAGACAATATTAAAGCGGAAGTTCAGAGTTTGCTGAAGAAAGTACATTTAACTTTGAATGAGAAAAAAACGAAAAGCTATACCTTGAATAAATCAAATCATGTAAGAATCACAGGAATTAGTATTACAAAAGATGAAAATAATTATAGGCATATTAGTGTTGGAAAAAAATTGAAGAATCAGATTTTTTGGGATGCTATTAATATGTATGATCAGAAAGTAAAAGATTATACAAAAATTGAACATTTAAAAGGTATTTTTTCTTTCGCCTTGTCAATAGAAAAAAAGGATATTGAAAATTGTTATTCAGAAAACATGAAACATCTAATCAAAATAAGAGGTTATGACAGTTTGAAAGAGTTAATTAAAGATTTGGGAAGTGACGTTGATAAAAATGATAACAAAGCAGTGATAACAAATTGATAAAACCATTCGGTACAGACCATAAGGTCAGAATAGTTGGACAAAAATAAAACAAAATAGAACCAAAACACCTATACAAAACTGTATAGAATTAATTTCAAATTTGCGAGTTCGAATAAAATGTTTTTTTTGTAACCAGTATTATCCACTAAATTGGTAACAAATTATACCCCTAAAAAGGATGCAAAAGCTAGTGCAATGCTAGTGTATGTGTCCTTTTTTTGGTGCCTAAATAAAGAAAAAAGGATATAGAGGGAAAATTATGTTCGCAAAAACAGTGAGAGAGGGTAGTAGAAGTTACAAATAATGTGGATAGTATGTATTACAAAGGGACATCAAATTACAAATAGTATAGTTACATTAATGATTCAAAAGGGAATACCTTAATCTATCAAAATGAAAAAGGAGATAGTAAAGTAGATGTCTATTTTGATTCAACTTGTAAGAATTAATTACAAGTTCAACAGGAGGGGAAAAGACAGGTACAAATAGAGGTTAAAGTATATAACATTCTTATGATTTTAGCGATAGGATATCATGTAAGGAATAAGAAGGAAATTAAAGTTGGATATTTTGAAAAACTGTATACTTTTTGTTGTTGGTGCTTTGATTGCAATAATTCCAACTATGATTTAAAAAATTTGTAGTGACAGGTAGTCTTGATATGATTACCTGTCATAATTATATGGAGAAATAACCATATAAATGGTAGAATATTACTTGTAAAGGGAATTGTACTTATTCATATGATAATACTAACAGGAGGAAACATATGGACGGGGAGATAAGTCTTGAGGAGAAAGTTCTGGAATATTGGTTTACTTTGGAGTTTTTGGGACAAGATAAGTATCCACATCAGGAACTAATAGATGCTTCAAATGGAGTGAAAAAGCTCAAAACAAAACTTTTAAAGAAAGAAAGGGGTTATAAATCAACATATGACTTTTTTGAACTAAGCACGCAGGATAAATTCTATGAAATTGTTAGACAAGAGGCTCAGCAATGTGGCATGAAAAAATGGGGAAATATTACGGTTTACATTGGAAAAGTAAAGCGTGAGTCATGCATAAAATGTATTGCATCAAAATTGCCTTTTATGAATGAAAAGAATGAAAGGCCGGAAAAAAGTTTCGATGACATTGCCTGTGTCAGTCTGCAGCTGACACCTGAAGGAAAATATATTGAACATTCCTTGTCTTTATCTACCATAGTCTGGGCAATGAAACAAATAAAGAACTGTAACGGAAAAATTGCTGATTGTCTGGAGGAGTCTAAGTATAAATCAGCAATTAATGAAATGGAAAGCAAATTTTTTATTGAAAAAAATTCTTATAGAACTTTAGCTAAAAACAACGGTTTCGATAAGAAAAACAATATCAAAGAAAAGGAATATTTGGAGAAGGATTCTGATCAAATAATACAAGAGTTTAATCCAAATGCAGTGGATATTTCTGCCTTTGAAAAAATTTATAAATATATTGAGAAAGAATATTTAAACGCTAATGTTGAACAAATTGATGGGGTGTTACCTTATCAGCTGAATTTCGGAATTTCATTTCAAATGTTTGTTGATGAGAATACGAAAAACTTAGAAGAAGATGACAATTATTTAGGGTTGAGTCATGATTATTTTTCAAATGATCTGAAAATGATTTTGAATAAAGTCAGACGCGATGATAAAAATATATCTGGACATGTATTAGATTATATATCCAGTACATATGAGTCTACAAATCATTTGGAGGGAAAAAAGCGGATAGATTTGATACAGCCTGCTGATAAAAAAGTTTTTGAACAGCAAGTACAGGAAATATTTAATGTCAGAAATGCACCATTAGGCAAATGGCCATCTAAGTATATGCCCGCGTTTATGCAGCAGATGGCAATAAATCTGGCAATTAGGAAAGGAACTTCTCCGCTTTTTAACGTAAATGGACAGGTATTTTCTGTAAATGGTCCTCCGGGAACAGGGAAAACCACGCTTTTAAAAGAAATCATTGTAAGTAATATTATTGAAAGAGCAATCCTTTTGGCTAAATATGATAATCCGGAGGATGCTTTTATTACGCATTCATTTATGCATGGCTCAAAACAAAATAAAGCCTATTCACAGTACACGCAGCATTGGTATTCGTTAAAAGACGATAAGATTAATGATTATAGTATTTTGGTGACTTCTAGTAATAATACGGCCGTAGAAAATATTTCAAAAGAGCTTCCACTTGGAAGCGAAATACTGAAAAATCTCAAACCAGTGGATGATGATTCCGATGAGGTGAAGAAAGATCTGAATGAGATAAACGAATTGTTTGATTTTTCCAAATCCCTTGATGTGGAGTCATATGAAAATAATTCTGTAGAATATCCGGATATTTATTTTACCTATTATGCACAGAAACTATTGAATAATAAAAATGCCTGGGGACTTGTTGCTGCATCTCTTGGTAAAAAGAAAAATATACGTGATTTTTTTAGATGTGTTTTATTCCCTTTGGGATGGGACTTTTATCCCAGAAAAGATTCTGCGGCAAATAGGCTTCCAAAGTACATAGATGCAAGAGAGAAATTTCTTACACAGAAAAAATTAGTATGTGAAATGCAGGAGCAGATTGCACATATATGTGATCTCGCGTATAAGAAATCTAAACAAAAAAGAAAAACGGAGCAGTTAGAAGAAGGTTATCGTTGTCATCTATTGGAGATGAAATCCAGGGAAAACGAAATTACGAGATCTATTGAAAAAATTAGGTCTGAAATCGCAGCTAAACTTCAAGAGAAAAACAGTATTTTAAATCAAAGGAACATCCTGGGAAATCAAAGAACAATGCTGATTTCCAAACAGCAGGAAGGCGAGAAGATGGTGAACTCTTTTCATCAGGAAGCGTTTCAAATTATAAATTCTGTTGGGAAAAGGCCATTGTTATTTGGGAAGAACGCATATAAACAAAAATTACAGTATGCCCAAAAGGCGGCCGCAGATTATGACAGGCAAGCAGAGGAACAAATTGCAAAGAACAAAGAATTAACTTTTAATCTTCAAACGGTATTTAATGAATATAATAAAGTTTCTGCTAAGCTGGAAGCTATTGAGTGTTCATTGGATGGTTTAAATATTAAACTTAAAAAGATGAATACTGAATCTGCAGAATTGGAAAAAGAGATATTTGGTAAACAACGATGTTTGAAAGAATCCCAAGAAACATTAGAAAAAGTTACTACTGAATATGAAGTTTTGGTTAAAAACATCACGAATAAAAAAGTATTGGATTCAGAATTTGTTAGTGCGTTGTTGTCTAAGGACAAAGACATCTCGACAGAGGCTCAGGTGATGAACCCATGGTTTACCGAAAGATATAATCGAGAGAGAGAAAGATTATTTTATTATGCGATGAAAATGAATAAGGAGTTTATTCTTGCATCGAAAAAATGCAGAGATAATTTTAAATCATTAGGGCAATATTGGGGCTTGCAGCAAGGAGATGAAGAAGAAAGAATTATATTCCACGAAGAGGATCGAAAGGCATTTGCGCATGGATTATATCAGACCTTATTTCTTCTTGTACCTGTGATTTCTACAACGTTTGCATCTGTTGGTACATTTTTAAGAGATGTGAGAAACAGTAAGGTAATAGGGACGCTGGTTGTGGACGAAGCTGGGCAGGCACAGCCTCAAATGGCGGTCGGTGCATTATTTAGAAGCAGAAAGGCGATCATTGTTGGTGATCCAAAACAGGTAGAGCCTGTTGTAACAGATGATTTAAAATTGCTAAAAAAGGCTTATGATGATGAAAAGTTAAAACCATATATATACAATAAATCTATTTCTGTGCAAAGCTGTGCCGATGAAATGAATGCTTTTGGAACATACCTGGATAATCCGGAACATCCTGATTTTCCGGATTGGGTTGGATGCCCTCTTCTTGTTCATAGAAGGTGTATTTCCCCTATGTATGAAATATCAAACACAATATCTTATAATGGGATCATGAAGCAAAAAACTGGCAAGCCAAACGCGGAGCAGGAGGAAATATTCGTATACAAAAAGTCTCAGTGGATTCAGGTAAAAGGAAGAGAAAAAGGGAATAAAAATCACTTTGTAACCAATCAGGCCAACAAAGTTTGTGAAATGTTGGAAGTCGCTTTCTCCAAAAATGAATTTCCAAGTCTGTATATTATTTCTCCTTTTACAACTGTGATATCAGGAGTTCGTTCATTTATAAGAAAGTATAAAAAAGGCCACCCAGAGTCTTCTTTGGCAAAGAGTCAGAAGATCGATGATTGGATTTCAAAAAATATTGGAACTGTACATACATTTCAGGGAAAAGAAGCGAATGAGGTTATATTTTTATTAGGATGTGATGGAAGCAAAGAGGCTGATGGTGCCGTTCAATGGGTAAACAGCAATATAGTAAATGTAGCTGTAACAAGGGCAAAGTTCAGATTATATATTATTGGAGATGCAGCAGTATGGAATAGCAACAATAGTCTTCGGATGGCAAAAAATATTATAGATACATTTGCTATTAAAGAAATTCATTCGATTTTGACTGATACTAAAATGAATAGTGTTTCCAAGGCAAAAGCTTTGAATAGAGCGGCGAAGGGACTGCCTCCTGTGACGGCTTTTGACGTTGAAGAAAACCAGAGAGAAGACGGGGACACAGATTATAGCGTAGATACTGAGAGTTTTGTGGAGGGACTGGAAACGCATGATTTTATGAAGCTTCCTTTTACAACTGAACAACTGAGTAAATTTGGATTTTCAAGCCAAAAGGATCTATTAAAACTAAAGCCTAAAATCAGAAAAAATCTTGAGCTGGGAATCAGATTATTTTATTTTTTGAAGCCTGTATACATAGTGAACAAAGATTTTGATGCTTCATGCTGTGCAATTCTGTTTTGCAAGGCTATAGAACTTCAAATGAAGGAATGCTTCATAGAAGGACTGCAGAATGCTTTTCCGGAAACTAAGATTAATGGGAAAGGCAGAAAACAAGTGAAACTTAAAGATGCTTATGAAAATATGTTTACGCTAGGAACATTTAACTACATTATCAAAAATAATATTTCTGCGCTAGAACAATACATGAAAATGAGAAATGAATCAAAATATGACAGTAAGTGGTGGAATGAATTTAATAAGAAATTATACGAGTGTACAAACAAGAGAAACAAATGTTGTCATGATAGTTTATTTGAATGGAAAGATCTTTCACAATTACTCGCTGATTTATTTATGGTAAGCGGCAGTTCACCTAAAATATCCGGATTGATGTTTGAAAGTGAAGTTGGGAGACGGTTGAAGAAACAATAGATGGAAACACCACAACAAGAGCAACTTGACAAGTATTAAGCATTATAAGGGGTGATAAGATGCGGAAGAATGATGGGAGTAAACATATGAAATATCTGGCACATATTAGTGAAGACAAGACGCGTGAGCAGACCATTCTGGAACATTTAGAAGGGACTGCAAAATTATCCGGTGAATTTGCAAATAGTTTCGGATACGAAGATTGGGGTTATTGTGTCGGGAAGTTGCATGATATTGGAAAATATTCTGAAAAATTTCAAGAAAGGATTCATGGAAGTGACATTAGAGTAGACCATGCCACAGCAGGGGCGCAAGTATGCAAGGAACTAGGGGGAATTTATATGCTATTTGCTTATTGCATTGCAGGACATCATGCAGGGCTGCCAGATACCGGGGAAAGTGCAGATATGGGAGACAGCGCTACTTTAATGGGGAGAATGAAAAAAAGACTGGAAGAATACCGTGAATATGAGAAAGAGGTTGTCATACCAGAATTGAAGACTCCTCCATCTCCAATTCAGAATAATACAGATCCAAGTTTTACAATTGGTTTTTTAATTCGGATGCTGTACTCGTGTCTGGTCGATGCAGACTATCTTGATACAGAGAAATTTATGAGTGACGGTAAGGCGAATCGGGAGTCAGGAGATGAGATATCCGTTCTTTGGGGAAAAGTACAACAACATATATCGGACTGGATGGGGAATCAAGATCAAGATACAATTAATGGAAGAAGGACCGAGATTCTCAAGGCGTGTATAGAAGGGGCACTTTGTAAAAAAGGAATATTTCGGTTAACGGTTCCGACCGGAGGAGGAAAAACAGTAGCGTCTTTAGCATTTGCATTGCGTCATGCGTTAGAGCAGGGGCTTGAGCGTGTTATCTATGTGATTCCATATACAAGTATTATTGAGCAGAATGCAAAAGTGTTTCAGGATATTTTAGGAGATGAAAATGTACTAGAGCATCATTGCAATGTAGATTATGCAAGTACAGAAGAATTAAAGCCGATGCAGTTGGCGACAGAAAATTGGGATAAACCAGTAGTTGTTACAACCAATGTGCAGTTTTTTGAGTCTTTGTTTTCAAATCAGTCTTCAAAATGTAGAAAATTACATAATATTGCGAATTCAGTTATTATTTTTGATGAAGCACAGATGCTTCCAAGCGATTATCTAAAGCCATGTATTCAGGCGATAGAAGAGCTTATTAGACACTACAAATGCAGTGTTGTTTTATGTACAGCTACACAGCCAGCTCTTGGTAAGCTTTTTTCAGAGGACATCACGTATCAGGAGTTGTGTCCGAGGGTGGAAGAACAGTTCCATTTCTTCAAGAGATCTACGATAGAGAGTCTTGGGAAGGTAACTGAAGAGACGCTGTTAGAAAGGCTACGGACAGAGCATCAAGCGTTATGTATTGTGAATACGAAGAAATCTGCTCAGAAACTGTATCAGGAAATGTCAGAAGAAGGTGTATATCATCTTTCTACGCTGATGTATTCGGTACATCGTAAAGCGGTACTAAAGAGGATTAGAGCCAGGCTAAAAGCAGGAGAGAAATGTATCCTCATTGCAACGAGTTTGGTAGAAGCCGGAGTAGACCTAGACTTTCAAAATGTTTACAGGCAGTTGGCAGGAATTGATTCTGTCATACAAGCAGCTGGCCGTTGCAACAGGGAAGGAGCACGGGCAATGGAAGACAGCCATACTTATATTTTTCAAATGGAAGATGAGGTAAAAGTTCCGGGGCAAGAGCAGCAGATTGATACGGCAAAGCAGATAATCAGGAAGTTCAATGATATATCCATGCCGGAAGCGATACAGGAGTACTTCGCGAGACTTTATGGATTCAAGGGAGAAGGACTGGATAAAAAGAAGATATTGGAACGATTTAAAAAGTGTAGATTTCCATTTGCAACTGTAGGGAAAGATTTTAAGCTGATTGAACAAGATACAAAAACTATTTTTATTGTACGAGAAGAAAGGGCCAAGGAAATTCTGGAGGAAATACGATACAAAGGTGCAACAAAGGCACTAATGAGAGAAGCGGGACAATATTGTGTGGATGTGTATGATAATATTTTTCAGAAGATATACGCTGCCGGCATGTTAATGGAGGTATCGGAGGAGTTGAAAGATGAGTTCTTTTTGCTTCGTGATGCAGATGATTATTCTGAGGAGACGGGCTTAAAGATTGATGTGGAGCTTGGAGTAGGAATTTGGTACTGATATGTGAATCGAATTGCATTAAGTCACCAAAACTAAATTTAGCTTTCATTAGTATTTTTCTATTAGATGAAAATAAGAAATCAGTACCGTTCTGGAATGATTGTTTTGTGAGATAGGTATAGTATAATTATTATATAAAGTAAACAAAAGAAAGGAGAGTGAAGATGAGCATCGGAGTGAAAGTAAAGGTCTGGGGAGATTATGCACTGTTTTCAAGACCGGAGATGAAAGTGGAGCGCTGTACCTATGATGTGATGACGCCTTCTGCTGCAAGAGGGATACTGGAGGCAATATACTGGCATCCGGGCATGCGCTGGATCATTGACCGTATCTATGTAATGAAACCGATTCAGTTTACGTCAATTCGGAGAAATGAAGTGAAGAGTAAAATATCAGCAAATAATATTTTGTCTGTCTATAATGGAGCGAATAAGGAATTGGGGATTAGCAGTAAAGACGAGATAGTTCAAAGAGCTTCCTTACTATTAAGAGATGTGGAGTATGTGATTGATGCACATTTTGAAATGACAGAGAAAGCAAATGAAACTGACAATCCCGGAAAGTTTAAAGATATTATTATGCGGAGGTTAAAACGGGGAGAATGTTATCATACACCGTACTTTGGATGCAGGGAATTTCCAGTGAATTTTTGTTTGATGGAAGATGATGAAATTCATACGGCATATGAGGTGGTTGAGGAAAAGGATTTGGGATTTATGCTTTATGACATGGATTACTCGAATCCGGAAAATATTGAGCCAATGTTTTTCCGGGCGGTTATGCGAAGAGGTGTATTGGACTTAAGAGACTGTGAGGTGGTTCGATGATACTGCAGGCATTGACCAAACATTACGAAACACTTGCTAATCAAGGAAAAGTTTCTAAACCGGGATGGTGCAGAGCAAAGGTCTCTTATGCGCTGGATATCGATACAGATGGAAGCCTTTTGGGAGCTATTACTCTAAAGCAAGAAGAATTACGAGGAAAGAAAACAGTGCTGGCACCTCAGGCCATTGAAGTTCCTGCGATGGTAGCTCGTTCATCTGGAGTATCCGCTAATTTCCTATGTGATAATTCAAAATATATATTGGGAATTGACAGCGATGGAACGGGAAAGCGTATACAGGAGTGTTTTGAAGCGGCAAGGGAAAAGCATAGGGATATTTTAAAAGCAACAGATAATGAAACTGCCAAGGCTATCATTAATTTTTTTGAAAGATGGGAACCTGAGAAAGCAAGGGAACATTCGGAACTGGTGGATAAATGGGATGATATTACGGCCGGCGGAAATCTGATATTTTATGTTGGAGCGGAATATGCACAGGACAATGAGGAAATCAAGCAAGCGTGGGAAAAGAGCAGGGAAAACGAAAGGGGGGAAAACGAGTCGGTAAAGAGCATTTGTCTTGTGACCGGGAAAAAAGAAGAAATTTCTAGAATTCACAATACAATTAGAGGTGTACAGGGTGCACAGTCAAGCGGAGCAGCGCTTGTGTCTTTTAATGCTCCTTCTTTTGAGTCATACGGAAAAGAACAAAGCTACAATGCTCCAGTTGGAAAGTATGCAGCATTTGCCTATACGACAGCTTTAAATTATCTCATATTGCAAAGGGATTATGTAGTAACGCTTGGCGATAACACTGTGGTATTTTGGGCAGAGGAAGGCGAGGAAGTATATCAGAAGACCTTTTTGGATTTTATAGAGCCGAAGGAAGATAATCAGGAGGTCTTGAAAGGAGTCTTTACAAATCTTCAGATAGGACAAGCCGTTGATATTGAGGGGATAAAGATAAATGCGAATCAAAAGTTTCACATATTAGGTCTGGCTCCTAATGCTGCAAGGTTGTCTGTGAGATTTTTTTACCAAGATAGTTTCGGAAATATATTATCGAACCTTCAAAAGCATTATAAACGAATGGAAATTGTGCGCCCTGCATGGGATAATTGGGAATATCCTGGAGTTTGGCGTATGCTTATGGAAACGGTAAATCAAAAATCCAAAGAGAAAAAACCGCATTCCAATATGGCTGCGTCAGTACTGGAAGCAATTTTGTCGAATAGACGGTATCCGGAAAGCCTGTATAGCAATACCTTGATTCGGATTCGGGCGGAGCAGGGGAAAATAACCAGAGGCAGAGCAGCTATTGTAAAGGCACATTTAATAAGAAACTATGAGAACCAATGGATAAAGGAGGGAACATTCGTGGGACTAAACGAAGCATGCAATAATACGGCATACATATTAGGAAGGGAATTTGCTGTTCTGGAAGCTATTCAGGAGGATGCAAATCCTGGGATTAATGCAACAATCAAAGACAGATACTTTAATTCAGCATGTGCAACGCCGGCAGCTGTTTTTCCGATTTTACTCAAGTTGAAAAACAGCCATATTCGAAAAATAGAAAATAAAGAAATATATTATGAAAAAATGCTTACAGAGTTACAAGGGAAAATAGAAATCAGGGAAGGGCAGACAAATGCATATCCAAGGCGTTTATCATTAGAGGAACAAGGAATGTTCATATTGGGCTATTACCATCAGGTACAGAAGCGATTTGAGAAAAAGGAGGAAAAGTAAAATGGGCGAGGTAATTAAAAACAGGTATGAGTTTGTTGTGTTATTTGATGTTGAAAATGGGAACCCAAATGGGGACCCGGATGCGGGAAACATGCCGAGAGTTGACCCAGAAAGCGGCTATGGGCTTGTAACAGATGTGTGTCTGAAGAGAAAAATCCGTAATTACGTGGAAATAGCGAAAGAAGAACAAGAGGGGTATAAGATTTATATTAAGGAAAATATTCCGCTTAACCGCAGCGATAATTTGGCATACGAATATCTTGGAATTGACGAAAAAAAAGCAAAAAATTTGAAAAAAAATGATCCAGAAGCCGATAAAAAGATTAGAGACTTTATGTGCACGAACTTCTTTGACATTAGAACGTTTGGAGCGGTTATGACAACATTTGTGAAAGCGTCGTTAAACTGTGGACAGGTAAGAGGTCCAGTACAGCTTGGCTTTGCGAGAAGTGTTGACCCTATCGTAAGCCAGGAAGTTACTATTACGAGAGTTGCTATCACCACTGAAAAAGATGCGGGAAACAAGAGTACAGAGATGGGAAGAAAAAATATAGTTCCGTATGGGCTCTATAGAGTAGAAGGATATATTTCTGCAAATTTGGCAAGAAAAGTAACCGGTTTTACAGAAGATGATTTAGAACTTCTGTGGGATGCCATTATCAATATGTTTGAACATGACCATTCAGCGGCAAGAGGGAAGATGTCAGTGCGTGAGTTGATTGTATTTAAGCATAGCAAAGAGCTGGGGGATTGTCCGGCTTATAAATTATTCGATGCGGTAGAGGTAAAGAAAAAAGAGGATGTAACTTATCCAAGAAAGTATCAGGATTACAAATTGAATATTCATGAAGAACAGATTCCAGAAACGGTTGAGCTGATAAGGAAGATATAATGGAATACAAAGAAGACGATTATTTAATGATATCAGGTATCCAGCATTTTAAATTCTGCCGAAGGCAGTGGGCATTGATTCATATTGAGCAACAATGGGCAGAAAATGTACATACAGTTGTAGGAGAACTCATGCATAAGAAGGTGCATGATCCGTATCTGAAAGAAAAGCGTAAAGACATGCTTATTACTAGGGCATTACCTGTTTCATCAAGAATGCTTGGAGTCAGAGGAGAGTGTGATGTAGTAGAGTTTCATAAATGTGAAGACGGTGTAAAGTTATATGGACATAGGGGATTGTATCAAATCTTCCCAGTTGAATATAAAAAAGGAAAACCAAAGATATCTGAGGAAGATATTCTACAGTTAGCTGCACAGGCGATGTGTTTGGAAGAAATGTTTTCAACAGTGGTTACCGAAGGGGCACTATTCTATGGGGAGACCCGCAGACGTGAAGTGGTTGCGATTACAGAAGAACTTCGATGTCAAGTAAAAGAGATGTTTCAGGAGATGCATCAATATTATGAGCGATGTTATACGCCTAAAGTAAAATGGAGTAAGCGCTGCAATGGATGTTCGTTGAAAGACATTTGTCTTCCAAAGCTTGGGAAGGCAATCTCAGTAAAGGATTATATGAATCAGGTGTTGTTAGAGGAGGAAGTATGAAAAAATTGTTAAATACATTATATGTCACATCAGAAGACAGTTACCTCGCACTGGATGGTGAGAATATCGTTGTATTGGACAAAGAGAAAGAGCTTGGTCGGCTGCCTCTGCATAACTTAGAAGGGATTGTATCTTTTGGGTACAGAGGAACAAGCCCGGCGTTGATGGGAGCATGTGCGGAAAGAAATATATCCTTGTGTTATATGACACCAGGAGGAAAGTTTTTGGCACGTGTAACGGGTAATGTAAAAGGAAATGTAGTACTGAGACAAAGACAGTATAAAGCAAGTATGGATGAGATAGAGAGTCTCGAAATAGCAAAGAATTGTATCATTGGTAAGGTATTTAATGCCAGATGGGTGTTGGAAAGAGCTACGAGAGACCACAGCATGCAGATTGATGCAGAACGGGTAAAAAAGGCGTCAACAATGCTAAAAGGTTCAATTCCTGTAATTCAAGAAAGTCAATCGAAAGAACAACTTAGAGGATACGAAGGCGAGGCGGCAAGTGTTTATTTTGGTGTGTTTGATGAGTTGATACTACAGCAGAAAAAAGACTTTTCTTTTGGAGGGAGAAATAAAAGACCGCCACACGATAATGTCAATGCAATGCTTTCTTTCATCTATACGATCCTGACAAATAATATTGCTGCTGCATTAGAGTTAGTAGGGCTTGATCCATATGTAGGAGTGTTGCATACGGAACGTCCAGGGAGAGCGTCGCTGGCTCTGGATTTAATCGAGGAGTTGAGAGCTGTGTTGGCAGATAGGTTTGTATTGTCTTTGATTAATAAGAGAATTGTCAATGGAAAGGATTTTCAGAAGAAGGAAAATGGAGCAGTCTTAATGAAAGATGATGCCCGAAGAAAGATATTGACAGAATGGCAGAATAAGAAGAAGGAAACATTGACGCATCCGTATTTGAATGAAAAGGTGGAGTGGGGGATGGTTCCTTATATTCAGGCGATGCTCTTAGCAAGATATTTAAGAGGAGATTTAGATGCATATCCGCCTTTTTTATGGAAGTGAGGTAGCAAACGTGTTAGTGTTAATTACTTATGATGTAAATACAGAAACATCTGCGGGAAAGACAAGGCTTCGGAAGGTCGCTAAGCAGTGTGTGAATTATGGGAGACGTGTACAGAATTCGGTATTTGAATGTATACTTGACAATGCCCAAAGCGTGCTGCTAAAGTCTATGCTTACAGATATCATAGATGAGGAAGTAGATAGTTTACGGTTTTACTACTTGGGGAATAATTACAAAACGAAAGTAGAACATGTAGGTGTAAACCGTGGAATTGCAGCGGATGAGACATTAATCTTATAGTGCGAATTGGAAGTGAACACGAAAACCCAGGGAGGCTCGCACCAAAAAAGTTGCACAAAAACAGTATAAATCAAAAGAAAAGTTATCGGTTTATGAATTGAAGATTAGTTGTGGTTAGCGAAATGATACAAATTAAATATATATGTGGAGGTATTTTTGTTGAATTTTGCTGTCGTTCCCCTCGTGGGAACGTGGATTGAAATCGTTACATGGATCTGATGTGTGAAAGTCTTGTAAGTCGTTCCCCTCGTGGGAACGTGGATTGAAATTTATATTTAAAATATACAAGAGCTGCCGGTTTTCCGTCGTTCCCCTCGTGGGAACGTGGATTGAAATATCAAAAGTGCGGGTCAGGTATTCCGCCTTTGTGGTCGTTCCCCTCGTGGGAACGTGGATTGAAATATGCGGAACATCGCCTTTATATTTTTTATAAGGGTCGTTCCCCTCGTGGGAACGTGGATTGAAATTCCGGATCCGCCGGCCGGCACCAGTAGTTTTGCCGTCGTTCCCCTCGTGGGAACGTGGATTGAAATTTCAGAAGGTCATTGAGTATATGGGTAAAGCGATGTCGTTCCCCTCGTGGGAACGTGGATTGAAATCCCAGTGGCACTGTCCACGAAAGATCCACTCTAGTCGTTCCCCTCGTGGGAACGTGGATTGAAATCTAATGAATCTTCAATTTTTTGCAGAAGGAAACGTCGTTCCCCTCGTGGGAACGTGGATTGAAATTACTTCCTGCTCATATTCCGTAAACCAGAGCCTGTAGTCGTTCCCCTCGTGGGAACGTGGATTGAAATCTTCGAGTTCAATGTTAAAAATTTCTCCATTCTTGTCGTTCCCCTCGTGGGAACGTGGATTGAAATAACTGGGGTGACAGCATCCTATCCGATAGAGAAAGTCGTTCCCCTCGTGGGAACGTGGATTGAAATAAACGTCTTGAGATAGAAGAAAAAATAATAAATGTCGTTCCCCTCGTGGGAACGTGGATTGAAATAATAAAAGCAGAACGAATGTATAAAAGCGGAATGAGTCGTTCCCCTCGTGGGAACGTGGATTGAAATTTAGATTGGCATTTAGGATCTGCTGCATTTCCTTTGTCGTTCCCCTCGTGGGAACGTGGATTGAAATTGATAGGATCAATCGCTTTTGAGAAAACAGATACGTCGTTCCCCTCGTGGGAACGTGGATTGAAATAACTGGGGTGACAGCATCCTATCCGATAGAGAAAGTCGTTCCCCTCGTGGGAACGTGGATTGAAATCGTTATGGGAGAGTTCCAGCGAGTGAGTGTAATTCCGTCGTTCCCCTCGTGGGAACGTGGATTGAAATTCCTGTAGTCGGTGGATAAAGTCGGATCTTTCTTTGGTCGTTCCCCTCGTGGGAACGTGGATTGAAATTCAGATTTATCAATCTGTTTTTTCGCCGCCTTGGTCGTTCCCCTCGTGGGAACGTGGATTGAAATCACCTCTCCGACTGTTTTTAGTGCTTCTATTCCCGTCGTTCCCCTCGTGGGAACGTGGATTGAAATCTGCAAACCCATAGTTTTCAGAAACGGTGTCTGCCACGTCGTTCCCCTCGTGGGAACGTGGATTGAAATATGTAGAAACAAGAAAGGAGAACAATGAACGAATTGTCGTTCCCCTCGTGGGAACGTGGATTGAAATCTTGCAAACCCCCACTCCTGACGGCATCTCTCCGTCGTTCCCCTCGTGGGAACGTGGATTGAAATTATTTACCTCCTTCTGGTACTACGCCTGGAATGTGTCGTTCCCCTCGTGGGAACGTGGATTGAAATTATTTGCCGTGATTTATGATTTTTGTCCCCGGTGTCGTTCCCCTCGTGGGAACGTGGATTGAAATTGAAACTTCATACCTTATCAACCTCTCAAGCTCTTGTCGTTCCCCTCGTGGGAACGTGGATTGAAATTTTCCCGAATACACTTCTCAGTGCATCGTTTGCGTCGTTCCCCTCGTGGGAACGTGGATTGAAATCTCTTTGGAGGATTGGACCTGGGATGATTTCAACGTCGTTCCCCTCGTGGGAACGTGGATTGAAATCTTTGCAGACTCCAATGACTGATTGTATCTTTCTGGTCGTTCCCCTCGTGGGAACGTGGATTGAAATTTCATCTTCTCATCCCATTGAATCATAAGCAGTGTCGTTCCCCTCGTGGGAACGTGGATTGAAATTGCTTAATTAGACTATACTACGATTTAAACGTAAGTCGTTCCCCTCGTGGGAACGTGGATTGAAATAATGTACGATTTCCAGAATACCGGAAATCGTAAGGTCGTTCCCCTCGTGGGAACGTGGATTGAAATTGTACAAAGGGCTTGGAACCGAAGGTTATATTGAGTCGTTCCCCTCGTGGGAACGTGGATTGAAATTTATTATCGTTGCAATAAGCATTTTACCAGAGCTGTCGTTCCCCTCGTGGGAACGTGGATTGAAATTCCGTAGCCCCTACGGTTAATTACGATAGCAAAAGGTCGTTCCCCTCGTGGGAACGTGGATTGAAATCGGAGATGGCGGAAAGTATGCAGCCACTTTTTCGTCGTTCCCCTCGTGGGAACGTGGATTGAAATTCATGTCGGGATCTACCTTGGCAATAAACAGTTGTCGTTCCCCTCGTGGGAACGTGGATTGAAATTTATATGAGGATGTCATATTACGAGAAGGCGGAAGTCGTTCCCCTCGTGGGAACGTGGATTGAAATAAAAGACTTGTACTATTTAAAACATACAAAAGCAGTCGTTCCCCTCGTGGGAACGTGGATTGAAATATATTGGTCCGGGGGATCGTTTGCCACCAACCCAGTCGTTCCCCTCGTGGGAACGTGGATTGAAATTGGATCGTCTGCATTGTCATTATGTGCTGCTACTGGTCGTTCCCCTCGTGGGAACGTGGATTGAAATAATTACATGCATTGCACTCTGTATGACAATATCAGTCGTTCCCCTCGTGGGAACGTGGATTGAAATTGTTCCGTCGAAATTATAATCAGGAATCCACCCTCGTCGTTCCCCTCGTGGGAACGTGGATTGAAATATAATTTTCCATCTTCCTTGGGCAATCATAGAATGTCGTTCCCCTCGTGGGAACGTGGATTGAAATTCTTAATTGTATTATGAAAAGAAAAATGATGATTGTCGTTCCCCTCGTGGGAACGTGGATTGAAATATTAATATCACGACTGAAGGATTTGTCAGAGAAGGGTCGTTCCCCACGAGGGAAAATGCATTGGAATTCATACTAAAATGAATAAGTGATGAAGAATAAGACTTTTCATTTTGATATAAAAGGAAGCATATTCAATGGGGATTAAAGGAATCATGCAGGCCAGACATATTCTATTACTTGCGTCAGGAAAACAGAAAGCCCAGGCTCTGTATGAGGCTGTTTACGGTGATATCACACCGGAAGTCCCGGCATCTATCCTTAAATTACATCCCCATGCTGCCGTATTCGCGGAGGAGGAGGCTCTCTCTGTGATCAAAGAAAAATCTTGAAAATAAAATAGTTTGTTGTTCCTTTGTTGACATTCTTCATGTAAGATAAACCAGAGGTGATAACAATGAACTATAAGATTTTACTCGTCGACGATGACAAAGATTTATTACAGATGCTCAGCAGTTATTTTGAACTGAAGGGCTATTTCATACAAACAGCGGTCAACGGACTGGAAGCAATGGAGCGGATAAAGGATGCCCCGGACATTATCCTGCTGGATGTCAACATGCCGGGGCTTGACGGTCTGGAAGTCTGCAGGCAGATTCGGGATAAGATTTCCTGTCCGATTATGTTCCTGACAGCCAAAGTGGAAGAGCAGGACCGGATCAACGGCCTCATGGTCGGCGGGGATGACTACGTTTTAAAGCCTTTCAGCCTTAAGGAGCTGGAAGCCAGAATCACTGCACATCTTAAAAGAGAAGAAAGGCATAAAAATAAGTCAGAGTACCGTTTTCGTGACGGACTGATGATAGATTATACTGAAAGAACCGTAAAACTAAATGGCTGTGCAGTAGAGTTTACAAAAACAGAATATGCGATCATAGAATTTTTATCCATGCATCCAGGGCAGGTTTTTGACAAAGAACGGATTTATGAAAAGGTCTGCGGATATGACGGCGAAGGGGACAGCCGGGGGATGACAGAGCTTGTCAGAAGGATACGAAGGAAATTAAGCGCTCATACATCTTGTGAGTATATCGAAACGGTTTGGGGAATGGGGTACCGATGGAGAAAATAAGGAATTTATCGATCAGAAAAACCATTGTGCTGTATATGGGATTAAATCTGATTCTCAGTTATGGACTGTCGTTTGTCATCATTCATACAGCAAATGACGCTCAGCAGAAGATCTGGTTTCAATATATAGACAAGGACCGTTATTATGAGGCGATAGAGAATAAAGGAGACGATTATGAAATCAACATTACAAGATCAAAGCTGAATTCTATGACCAAAACGGACAGGGTTATTTCGGAACTCTGTGATTTCCTTGATACATATAGTATATTGGTAATTTCCTGCCTGGGAACAATCATAGCAGTCCTGCTTTTTTATAAACATAAGATTCAAATTCCCCTCGGGGAATTAAAAGAGGCATCTGCACGTATTTCCGAAGGCACCCTGGATTTTTCTGTTGCATATTCAAATGAAGATGAAATGGGACAATTGTGCAGGCAGTTTGAAAAGATGCGGTGTCAGCTTGAAGAGAACAATAGAAAAATGTGGAAAATGGTAGAAGAAGAAAAGGCGCTGCATTCTGCCATTTCCCATGATATTCGATCGCCCCTTGCGATTATGGAAGGCTATCAGGAAATGCTGCTGGAGTTTTTTCCCCAGGAGTCTGTCAGCAGGGATAAGATCATGAAAATGCTGGAAGCCGGTATGCAGCAGATCAAAAGGATGAAGGCATTTATTAATACAATGCAGAAGCTGTCGAAGCTGGAAGAACGGAATATATGCTGGAACCAAATAGACGTAGCTGATTTTATAGAAATAGTCAAAAACAATACAGTGATTCTGGGGAAAGAGGCACAAAAAGAGTGCCATACGGTCGTGAAGTCTGATCAGCAGTCGGTGTATTTTGATTCCGAAATGGTCTTGGAGGTGCTGGATAATTTAATCGGCAATGCGCTTCGCTATGCCAGGGAGCAGGTTTATGTGGAAGTAGATATTTCCGGAGATGAAATGAGGGTTTGCGTACAGGATGATGGGAAAGGATTTCAAGAAGATGCAGAGCTTTTGACAAAGGCATATTATCACGGGAACCCTCAAAGTGATCTGACGCATTTCGGACTGGGACTTTATATCAGCAGAGTCTACTGTGAAAAACATGGGGGAAAGCTGCTGCTGGTCAATCAGGATCAGGGCGGAGAAGCCTGCGCATATTTTAAATTAAAAACATAGAAACCATAAAAAAATCGGATGAGAATCCGGTTTTTTATTTTTCAGAAAGACCTTGTCAACTTTGTTCTTATTGTCTTTTTGTAGTGATTCGTAACGTACAGTGTATCTATAAGAGGAAGGAGGGTGCACTGTATGATGATAATTTTAAAAAGAGAGGTAAAAAACTATCTGAAGAATCCAATTCTCTGGGCAGGGCTGCTCATCGTCATTTTTCTGTTATTTCAAAATCTGGGGAGCTATCTGAAACTGCATTATGTGCAGTCTGAGAGTCAATTGAAAGAAGTCCGTGCTGAGAATAGGGCGGATGCTGATATTTTAGAAGGATATATCCCGTCTACAAAGAAAAAGCAGTGGGAACTGGCCGGCAAAAAGATTAAGGACGCTCTTGTCAAATCGTTTGGCTATTCAGAAAAGCAGGCACAGGAAGTGATCCATAAGCTGGAACAGAAAAATATGACAGATGCAGAAATGTCAGCTTATTTAGTAAAAAACTATGATTTTTATAGTGCAGACAATATATTTCAAGATGCCCGCACATATAAGGGAACGAAGGAAGAGATAAATTCCTACATGAGTTCAAAATTCAAACAAAAACCTTTTACTTATTATTTTTCAAAGAAGTTTGCTGACTTTGCAGGCTTATGTATGGGATTCTTTGCATCTATCTTACTGGCATTTCTTTTTATCAGAGATACGAAAAGGGACACATATGAAATGCTGCATACAAAACCTATATCAGCAGGCAGATATATCATAGGTAAAGTCTCAGGAGGTTTTCTGACACTGATGATTATACTTGCAATTTTAAATATCATATTTGGTGCTTTATGTGCAGTGTGCGGCTGGAGAGCCGGATTTCCAGTACGAATATGGGATCTGTTGTGGGCGTCGCTCTTATATATTGTTCCGAATATGCTGATGATCGTCAGTGTATATACGCTGACCGCAGTTGTTTTCAAGAATCCTCTGCCGGCTGCACCGCTGCTGCTTCTGTATATGCTCTACTCCAATATGGGATCAATCGGGCCGGACGGACAGTATGGATACTATGGGAAGCCGTTGGTGGTCATGGTAAGGTTTCCGGGCAAATTCTTTGAAACTTCACCTTCGCCATGGGTATTACTAAATCAGGTATTCCTTGTACTGGCATCTGTTCTGCTTATTTTGTGCGCAGCTGCAGCATGGAAGAAATGGAGGTCCTATTGATGAAAGAGATGAAAATTTGTCTTCCGGTTTACAAAATAATATATTCTATTTGTTTTATTGTTTTTCTGAGTCTGGTGAGGGGAATCAGCAGCATTGCTGAGATAGGGATTACTATGGATGCATATATTGCGGTTTTGGCGATTGTGTTTTGCGCCGATACTTATTGGATGGAGCACAGCGGAAAACGGTGGGAAGTCTTCTGTCTGTACTCAGTAAAAAAAAGGAAGCAGACAATTTTGAAAAGACTGGTTGTCCAGTGGATCTTTTTATGGGGATTGGCATTGATCGGATATGGACTGTTCTTTTGGCAGGCCCCTCATAATTTAAATACCATACCGTCAATGCTGCTCTTTGCAGTGTATGTTCCGGAGGTGCTGGTTACTATTTCTTTTTGGAGTACTTTTGCTATGACGGTTACAAATCTTCTGAGAAATATATGGGGCGGAATCGGTTTATCGATTATTTTATGGTTATCTTTAAACTCTGTGACCGGGGAGAGCGTTCTGGGGAAATTTAATGTATTTTCATTTGTATTCCGGGACACTCAAAATATAAATAATATGGAATGGCTTTGGGGAAAAGGGATCGCATTGGGACTTACCGTCTTAATGGCCGCACTGATTTCTGCCATCATAAAGAAAAGAGGTTGATCATATGAGCATTAGAATAGAAAATCTTACGGTAAAATTTCATCAAAAAGTCACGGCAGTAGATCACGTAAATGTGGAGATCGGTCAGGGAATCTACGGTCTGCTCGGAGAAAACGGAGCAGGTAAGACCACACTTATGCGTGTACTGACTACGGTACTCAAACAAAGTGAGGGTGATGTATATCTTGACAACTTACGGTATACTGAAGCAAATTACGAAAAAATCCGCAGAAAAATAGGGTATTTACCCCAGGAATTAAATCTCTATCCAAGCCTGACCGTACAGGAATGCCTGGAATATATGGGCGGGCTGTCTGGCATGACAAAGAAAGAATGTAAAAAAAGGATTGAATATTACCTTGATAAGACGAGTCTTAAAGAACATAGAAAGAAAAAAATGAGGCAGCTTTCCGGCGGAATGAAACGCCGGGTCGGGCTGATCCAGGCTTTATTAAATGATCCGGAGTTTTTAATCGTAGATGAGCCTACAACAGGGCTTGACCCGGAAGAAAGAGTAAGAATCCGGAACTTGCTTGTTGATTTTTCTGAAGACAGAACGGTACTCTTTTCAACGCATGTGGTGGAAGACCTTACTGCAACCTGTCAAAAGCTTGCGATCATGAAGAAAGGAAAATTCCTTTATACAGGTTCTGTAACAGACATGATGCAGGCGGCAAAAGGCCATATCTGGATCTGCAGAGTGAAGGATGAGAAAGAAGCGAGGGAACTGGAAAAGAAATATCATATTTCTTCCAAACAGTTTACGGAAGACGGCATGAAGGTTAAAATCATCAGCGGACAAAAGCCGTCAGCGGAGTGTTATCAACCTGAAATTTCTTTGGAGGATGCTTACATGTATCTTATGAACGCAGATCAGCTGACAGAATTTAAAGAAATAAAAATCTGAATCTGTCTGCTGAAAACTAATTTGATTGCCCTTTCTTTATAACATATAATGGATATAAGAGTATAAGGAAAGGGCGGTTGCGGTAAGATGTTGGATCAATCAGAAATACGGGCATTGGCAGATCAAAATGCTTATAAGAGAGGAAGAAACCTTTATCGTTCAGATGCTGTTCTGGAATATTCCGTAGAAGAAGACGGTCAAATTGATTATATATACGCCGCCGTCCAGGGCAGCGGCAGAAATATGTACGATGTCGATTTGGAATATAATATGGAAGAAGGGTGGCTGGAAAATGCGCACTGCACATGTCCGGCGTTCAGAGAATATGAGGGGTTATGCAAGCACTGTGTGGCGGTCTTGTTTGAATATACAGATTACCTGGAATCACAGGAAGCCGCCTGGCAGTATGAACAGAAGAAAGAAGAAAGCCTTGCAAAGCTTCAGACAATGAAAGGCATGCAGAATAAACTTTCGGCCAGTGAGGAATGGAGGCCAAAGACGACTCCGGCGATCAAGGCATTTCTTTCACAGCAGCAGTTTAAAAGCACCCTGCCGATTGCCCAGGAGTCTATTTATGGGAAGGTACATCTGGAACCACTTTTGACATGTATGGATAATTTTATTCAGGTGGAGTTTAAGATCGGTACTTCTTATCTGTATGTTTTAAAAGATGTTTTTGCCTTTGCAGATGCTTTGCAAAATAAACAGAAATTCGCTTATGGGCAGAAATTAGAATTTATACATGATATCCAGGTATTTGATGGAGACTCACGGAAATTGGCGGAATTTTTACAGTCATGGACTGCCCAGAACAGGATCAAGTATATGCAGGTCCCTTATTATGGATATTCATATACGGATTCAACAATGAGAGTAAGAAAGGTCCCGCTGACAACCGGAGAGCTGGAATTGTTTTTGGAAGCGGTGGGAGACCGGGAGTTTCCGGCGGAAATCAATGGAATGCCGGAGAAACTCTGGCATGTGACAGAGGATCCACTGTCCAGGACCATGAAGATCAAAGGCCAGGAACAGGGAATTAACGTAGAGGTCAACTATTTGTTTGGATTTCAGGGCATCAAACATAATATTTATTTTTCCAAAGGAAAGATCTACAAAGTGAGCAGAGCGTTTTTGGAGCCTGTCCACGATTTTTTATCCTGTATGGAAAATCTGCCGCAGCGGAAGGTTTTTATAGAAACAGCAGATGTGCCTGTGTTCTGCAGGGAAGCCCTGCCCGTGCTGGAAACGTATTTTGAGTGTACAAGAGAGAGTTTTGACGAGAAGGACTATGGGGTAGTGCCGGCCGCATTTGAAATATATCTGGATGCGCCCCAAAAGGACTTCATTACATGCAGGCTGGATGCGGTATACGGGGAACAGAAGTACCATGTTTTTGAAAAGAACCAGAAAACAGAGGGGCGGGATCTGAAAAAAGAAGCAGAAGCTGCCAAGATCGTTTCCGGCTATTGTAATGCCTACGATGAAAATGAAAAAATGATGGTTCTGGCCAATGATGAGGATATGCTCTATGAACTGCTGGTCTACGGGATACCTGCTATGCAGCAGTTTGCGGAAGTATATATTTCCGACGCCCTGAAAAAAATTAATATTGCGCCTGCACCGAAAGTGGCGGGGGGGGGATCTCTCTCCGGTGATCTGCTGGAGTTAAAGATGACCGCGGGAGATATGCCGAGAAGCGAACTATTGGAGATCTTATCAAAGTATAATCGGAAAAAGAAATTTTACCGTTTAAAGAGCGGTGATTTTGTAAACATGGAAGGGGAGGGGATCAACGCTCTGCTGGAAATGAAAGAAGGGCTTCACCTGACAAAAAAGCAGCTGGAACAGGAACAGGTGGTCCTTCCGAAATACCATGCCCTTTACCTGGACGAGGAGCTGAAAGAATGGCAGTCGGTTTCCGCCCACAAAGATAAAGAGTTTAAGGCACTGATACGAAATATGAAAACGGTGGAGGACAATGATTTTGAACTCCCTGCCGAGATGGAACCTATCCTGAGAGAATATCAAAAAAGAGGATTTTTGTGGATCAAGACTTTAAAATACAATGGATTTGGCGGAATCCTGGCAGACGACATGGGGCTTGGGAAGACACTTCAAGTAATCGTATTTCTGTTGTCCGAATACCTGGAGGAGGAAGGAAACAGGCCAAGCCTGATCGTGGCGCCTGCATCGCTGGTATTTAACTGGCAGAGCGAGATCCGGAAGTTTGCCCCGGCCCTTCCGGTCCAGATGGTTGTCGGCAAGGCCGGAGAAAGAAAGTCCATCATTGAACGTGCAGACAGCCGGGACATCCTTGTCACTTCCTATGATCTATTAAAGCGGGATATTAGTCTCTATGAAAATATGACCTTCAGCAGCCAGATCATTGATGAGGCACAGTATATTAAAAATCATAATACTCAGGCTGCCAAAGCGGTCAAGATGGTAAATGCTGGCTTTAAACTGGCCCTTACCGGAACTCCGGTGGAAAACCGCCTGAGTGAACTTTGGAGTATTTTTGACTATCTTATGCCGGGATTTTTATATTCTTATCAGAGGTTCCGGGAAGAACTGGAGCTTCCGATCGTACAGGATAACAGCGAGAATGAGATAAAACGTCTTCAAAAGATGATCAGGCCGTTCGTGCTGCGGCGCTTAAAAAAGGATGTGCTGAAAGATCTGCCGGACAAACTGGAAAAAAACTATTACGCCAGGATGGAAGGAGAACAGCAGAAGCTTTATGATGCCCATGTAAAACGGATGCAGCTGATGCTGGATAAGCAGTCGGAAGAGGAATTTAAAAGTTCCAAGATCCAGATACTGTCGGAACTTACCCGGTTAAGACAGCTTTGCTGCAGTCCGGAATTGGTCTTTGATCAATATACAGGAAAATCTGTCAAATCCGATCTGTGTATTGATCTTATAAAAAATGCAGTCAGCGGAGGACATAAGATTCTCCTTTTTTCTCAGTTTACATCCATGATTTCTATATTAGAAGAGCGGCTGCAAGCTGAAAAAATTTCGTTCTATACGCTTACCGGATCAGTAAATAAAGAAAAACGGGCCCGGATGGTGGAAGACTTCAACAACGATGATACTTCGGTTTTCTGCATTTCCCTAAAGGCTGGAGGCACCGGATTAAACCTTACTTCTGCGGATATCGTGATTCATTATGATCCGTGGTGGAACCTGGCCGTACAGAATCAGGCTACGGACAGGGCACACCGGATCGGACAGGAAAACGTGGTTATGGTCTACCGGCTGATCGTTGAGGGAACCATTGAAGACAACATTGTGAAGCTTCAGGAAAAGAAAAAGGAACTGGCAGACCAGATTTTGGGCGGAGAAGGAATGGGAAGCGCAAGCTTTACCAGAGAAGAACTGAAGGAATTGTTGAAATAGACAGACGTAAGCGGAGGAGCTATGCACTCTAAAACAATCAAGTATTACAACGAAAATGCCGGAGAATTTGTCTTTAATACAGTTGGAGCAAATATGGAGTATCATCAGAAGCGTTTCTGTGAAAGGCTTCCGAAAGGGGCATTGATCCTTGACTTTGGCTGCGGATCCGGTCGTGATACTAAGCATTTTATGAGTCAGGGTTATCAAGTGGATGCGATGGACGGATCAGAGGAACTGTGCAGGATGGCTTCGGATTTTACGGGAATCGAGGTGAAGCACGGTTACTTTCATGAACTGGATGAGGAAGATAAGTATGATGGGATCTGGGCCTGTTCTTCTATTCTTCATTTGCCGATAGATGAGCTGAAAGAAGTTTTTTCTAAGATGGCAAAAGCGTTGAGGGATCAGGGTGTTGTATATGCCTCTTTTAAATATGGAGAATTTGAGGGAGAGCGGAATGGAAGATATTTTACGGATTTGAATGAGGAGCGATTGCACAGATTGATAGAAGATACAGGAGTTTTTATTGTTGAGGAAACGTGGATTACGTTTGATGTAAGACTGGGGAGAGATGAAGAAAAATGGATGAATATGATTTTGAAGAAGAAAGAATTATATTAAGAGTTGATTCAGAAGGTCCTATCGAGTTTTAGACCATAGATGTTATTAGGAAAATAATTAATTAGGGAGCGATTGATCTGTAAGGATAAGGGACATTCTGTCGACCTGTTATAATGTAAAAACACCAGGGGGTCGACAATAGGCGGAATAGAGCCGTGAAATGTAAAAATTATCAGCATGGTTGAAGGTTAAAGTTATAAAACATGCTGTAATTTTTGCAGGTCGACAAATGGGGGTTGAAAAATGCTTATTTTTGCTATATTGTGAATGTATGGGTAATAATAGAACCACATTGGAATCTAAAGGAAAAAATAGTACGAAAAACTTTCGTAATCACGCCTAGTAATAATAGAACCACATTGGAATCTAAAGGAATTTCATACTTGAGCGGTCCGTATAGACCGTTATGGTAATAATAGAACCACATTGGAATCTAAAGTGATGTATTGCGCATCATCAACGACGATCGTTTTCGCGTAATAATAGAACCACATTGGAATCTAAAGTTTTGTAATTGTTCCATTTCCAAACTCTAGTGTTTGTAATAATAGAACCACATTGGAATCTAAAGTGCTTCATCCAATCCAACGATCTTAAAATCTGATCGGTAATAATAGAACCACATTGGAATCTAAAGTAATCTAAAGAAAGTAATGATTTCTAAAAGCGTTTCTGGTAATAATAGAACCACATTGGAATCTAAAGCGGCTTCGGTCTGGAATTTCTGCGCTTCACTGACCGGTAATAATAGAACCACATTGGAATCTAAAGACATGACTTGCAAACTGATTTAAAAATTGATCCGAGTAATAATAGAACCACATTGGAATCTAAAGGAAGATATCTCAATCCGCACTTTTCCGGCCGAAGATGTAATAATAGAACCACATTGGAATCTAAAGGACGATGACAAAAGTTTTAACTTTGTTCCAGGAATGGTAATAATAGAACCACATTGGAATCTAAAGGATACAAGACCTGTATCTGTATATCCTTTCTCCAGTAATAATAGAACCACATTGGAATCTAAAGCCTGTGGTCTTTGTCCCTCGGTCCGTGAACCCGATCGTAATAATAGAACCACATTGGAATCTAAAGTTGAGTTCTTCTGATTTCGTTTGATAATCTATTAAGTAATAATAGAACCACATTGGAATCTAAAGTTCCAAATGGCCATTACTTTGTCATCGAAGGTTATGTAATAATAGAACCACATTGGAATCTAAAGATAAGAGAACATCAAAGAATACCATGGACCTTCGTGTAATAATAGAACCACATTGGAATCTAAAGATCACATCTCAATCGTGAACGGTGAAAAAAAGGACGTAATAATAGAACCACATTGGAATCTAAAGATATGTCCGATACGGTCGGTTTCGATCTCCACTGGTAATAATAGAACCACATTGGAATCTAAAGTCGCTATCGCGGCACTGTTACATGATCTTGGAAAAGTAATAATAGAACCACATTGGAATCTAAAGACTGGTACATTATTCCCTGCCTGTCTTGCCAAAGTGGTAATAATAGAACCACATTGGAATCTAAAGAAAATATCAGCTTGGAATAATTGTAAAGCGTGAACGGTAATAATAGAACCACATTGGAATCTAAAGAAGATTTGTTGCACATGGCGATAGAATCGGCATTGATGTAATAATAGAACCACATTGGAATCTAAAGGAGTCAGTGCCGGAACAGTCAGTTTGATTTCATCCGTAATAATAGAACCACATTGGAATCTAAAGAGAACATATTTCTGGCCCGGCTCTTTTTTCTGTCTCGTAATAATAGAACCACATTGGAATCTAAAGAGAGCACAGATTTCAATAGAAGATGTATTACAAAAAGTAATAATAGAACCACATTGGAATCTAAAGTAAAAAAATCAATGCTGCTTCCATGTTGTCCTGTTGAGTAATAATAGAACCACATTGGAATCTAAAGAAAAATAACCAGTTCCACAACTTTGAGGAACGTGACGTAATAATAGAACCACATTGGAATCTAAAGCATACTATTAGGATCATACTGACTCTCGATTTCCCGTAATAATAGAACCACATTGGAATCTAAAGTATTTCTCTGACAGCTTTCTGTTTGCTCCGCCGAAGAGTAATAATAGAACCACATTGGAATCTAAAGGCAATAAACCCGGTATGCGAATCCTAGGAAGTAGCAGTAATAATAGAACCACATTGGAATTTAGACTAAAGATATAAGATTGCTTTATATGTCTTTCGTAGATCTTAATAGAAACATAGTGGAATTTAGAGATGTCATCTAAGTGTGGCTTGCTTACCTCATCTACTATCTTAATAGAAACATAGTGGAATTTAGAGCCGCTTTTTGCAAGTCTTTTTAGATACTTCTTTTCTGATCTTAATAGAAACATAGTGGAATTTAGAGACCATTTACAACAAACATAACTATTACCTCCGTTTTTATCTTAATAGAAACATAGTGGAATCTAAAGGTCCATATCCGCATACCGGTTCAAATCCTTCAGTAGTAATAATAGAACCACATTGGAATCTAAAGTAGAATTGTCAGATACCGTGGGAGATACGATTCCATGTAATAATAGAACCACATTGGAATCTAAAGGAATATGCCGTTTGCAAGTCAAAGCGCCCATGAAGATAATAATAGAACCACATTGGAATTTAAATTCCTTCGTTATGGTCATGCAGATCGGAACGATCATGAGTGATAATAGAGCCATATTGGTATCTAAATGACCAAGAGCAATTGTATGTATAGGATGTCGTTGTAGTGATAATAGAGACACATTGGGATTTAAAAACTATACCGTTCTAACGCTGAAATGTGTTCGGTACAAGCAATAATAGAAAGATAAAAATTTGAATGAGCTTGGATATCAAACAGTGAATAAGCACACCGTTAATATTAAAAATGCGGAAACAATGTTTGTATTGTTTCCGCAGAATAATGTTAGTTTTTGAAAATATCCATTATGGTCTATTAATTACATTATGGTATTATTTTATACTCAAAATCCCATTATGTATCAATTAAATTATTAAAACAATTTGATTATAATATAAGAATAAGAATTAATCAAACTATGTTATAAATTGAAAATATAAAATGGTATTATATTATATGGGATATT
>OBWM01000524.1_pt1 | contig 29536 bp, 12 predicted proteins | sample 1538041 | NCBI WGS metagenome assembly OBWM01 (sample SAMEA2580049, study PRJEB22360) | human gut metagenome | biome: human gut; feature: human-associated habitat; material: faeces | place: Denmark | collected 2008/2010
CCCGCCGATAACATAACGGTATTCGGCCGGCGCAGTGATCGTCAGAAAATCATAACCAATGATCGCTATCGGCACAAGAATGATCTGCGAATAACGGCTTGCAGAACTCGTCGTCCCCATAAGACGGATCACCAGTCCGTAAGCCAGGAAGGCCACAGCAAAAGACACAAAAGACATAAAGCATAAGAAAATAAAAAATTCCATAACAGCTCTCCTCGTTTAACGTTCTTCCCTGTCATAAGGCTGCCCCAGCGCCTGAGGCGCTGCCAGACGGCCCCCTTTGCGGGCCAGAACCAAAATCAAAACCACTATTGTAAAAATATATGGAAGCATATTCAAAATAAAAACAGATACGGGCAGGCCAACAACCTGCAAATGAAAGCCCAAAGCATCAATGCCGCCGAAAAGATACGAACCAAGCAGCGCACGCCAGGGATCCCACAGAGCAAAAATTACAAGTGCCACCGCGATCCAGCCGCGTCCGGCCGTCATATTTTCCAGCCAGCAGGGAGCATAAGCCAGCGACAAATACGCGCCGCCCAAACCGGCTAAAGCACCGCCCATGATCACATATAAATACCGCAGTCCAAAAACATTGACGCCTACAGCATCTACAGCAGCCGGATTTTCTCCCAAAGCCCTCATAAACAGCCCTGCTCTTGTACGGTACAGATAAAAAGCAACAGCAGCCACTAAAATATAACTGCAGTAAACCAGCAGATCCTGCCTGAACAGTACCGGCCCCAGCACCGGGATCTCACTGAGCCCCGGTACATCCAGCTTACTGAAAACAACAGTCGCCTGCTGCCCCACATAATCCAAACCCAGATAACCGGATAGACCCGTGCCAAACAAGGTCAGCGCCAAACCGCTGACGACCTGGTTTGCCCGCAGGGTGACAGTCAGAAAAGCGTGTATCAGCGCCATCAATGAACCTGCCAGCAGCGCCATCCCAACACCACTTAGAAGACTGCCCGTCTGCTGAGCGGCAATGAACCCGGCACAGGCACCGACCAGCATCATCCCGTCCACACCCAGATTGGTAACACCAGCTCGCTCGGAAATCAGTTCACCCAGCGCAGCAAACAAAATAGGGGTACCGGCCGTAATAGAGGCAGCTAAAATTGAAATGAGCAATGTCTCATTCACTCTCTTCGCCTCCTTCATTTTTGATCAGGCGCAGCTGATAATTGGTAAAGATATCAGCGCCGACGACAAAGAATAAAATAGCTCCCTGCAGCATTGTTGCCACAGCCGAAGGAATCCCCAGTGTCTGCACCATAAACCCGCCGACATGGATAATCGCAAACAAAAAAGCTACTATGATAATCGCTGCCGGATGCAGCCGCGCCAGCCAGGCCACAATAATTGCCGTATAACCATAACCGGGACTGATACCCGGCTGCAGCTTGCCAACGATGCCGCTGACTTCAATCATGCCGCCCATCCCGCAGACAGCACCGCTTAGCAGCATCACCAGCAAAACATTTCTGGGAATATTGATCCCGGCATAACGGGCAGCCGTAGGATTGGAACCAATAACAAGTGTCTCGTAGCCCCAGCGGGAATCACGAAAAACTACTGCCAGAACTGCCGCTAAAACAAATACAATAATGATACCGGCATGTACGCGCAGATCTCCGAAAGAGGGCAGCAAAGCCGACTCGCTGAAGGCCGCTGTCAAAGGAAAATTCAAGCCCTTGGGATCACGCCACGCACCATAGACCAGATAATTGACCCATAAAATTGCAATATAATTCATCATCAGCGTCGTAATCAGTTCGCTGACCAGCCATTTAGTTTTGAACCACCCGGCTAAAAGTCCCCACATCCCGCCTGCCGCAGCTCCCAGCAGCAGCATGCCCGGCAGCATGATCATAGAAGGCAGGTCAGGATAAGTCAGCGGCAGCCAGCTGGCCGCACAGGCTCCCATATAAAACTGCCCTTCAGCGCCGATATTCCAGATCTGCATCCTGAAGGCAATGGCAATGCCTAATCCGCACATCGCCAGCGGTATCATTTTGACGATCGTTTCCGAAATACCATACTCAGAACCTAACGCACCGCTGAACATGGCATAATATACCTCAAAAGGATCGCGCCCCGTCACTGCAAAAAAGATACCGCAGAAAACCAGAGCAGCGAAAGCTGCCACCACCGGCACCAGCGAGCGCATCAGCGGACTGGGTGCCAGACGTTTTTCCATTACCAGCTTCATACGCCCGCACCTCCCGCTTCGGTAATACCCGCCATCAAAGCGCCGATTTTTTCTGTATCCATTTCGCTGACAGGGAATTCACCTAAAATCTGCCCGGCAAACATAACGCCTACACGATCAGCCAGCTTTGCGATTTCCTCCAGCTCTTCCGATACCAGAATAATCGCAGTCTGTTCTTCTTTCAGCTGCAGCAGCAGCTTGTGCACTGCTTCGATAGCACCTATATCCAAGCCGCGTACCGGGTACAGTACGATCATCAGCTTGGGTTTAGCGGCTATCTCGCGTCCAAGCAGCAGTTTTTGCAGATTGCCGCCGCTCATCATCTTCACCGGCTGGAAAATCGATCCCAGCTTCACATCAAAATCTTCTACGATACGTTTTGTCGCCGCTATAGCAGCTTCACGCCGAATCCGCCAGCCTTTGGAAAATTTACCGTCATATTCTTTCAGGATCACGTTATTGACAGAATCCAGATTTGGCACCAGCCCCATACCCAGACGATCCTCCGGCACATAACTGATACCTGCTTCGATCATTTCCTTCGGTTTTTTATTGGTAAGGTCCTGTCCGTAAAAAAATATTTTTCCGCCCATCGCCGGCCGCAGTCCGGCAAGTACCTCAGCCAGCTCGCGCTGACCGTTGCCCGATACTCCGGCGATACCATAAATTTCACCCGCTCTGACTGCAAGCCTGACATTGTTCAGTCCAATCGTATTCATATCATTGAGAGCTGAAACCTGCTCCAGCTGCAGCACCACTTCACCGCAGTGCTCGCAGTTTTTTTCATAGGTATTCAGCACCTCGCGGCCGATCATCATCTGCACCAGCTTGTCGCGACGCATATCTTCTTTTACGGCGCTGCCGGTTACACAGCCGCCGCGCAAAACAGTTACTCGGTCGGCCAGTTCCTCGACTTCATTGAGTTTGTGAGAAATAAAAACTACCGCGCAGCCGTCGTCTGCCATCTTTCTCAGATTGACGAACAGCTCGCGTGTCTCCTGCGGAGTCAGAACAGCCGTAGGCTCATCCAGGATCAGCACCCGGCTGCGATGATAAAGCATCCGCAAGATCTCCACGCGCTGTTTTTCTCCCACACCAAGCTGCCAGACATAGGCCCGCGGATCTACCTGCAGTCCATATTTCTCACCCAGACTTTCAATATCTGCTATGATCTGCTCCGGTTTCAGCAAAAAACCGCCTTTGCTCTGGCTCAGAACGATATTCTCAGCTACCGTAAAAGATTCGATCAGTTTAAAATGCTGATGTACCATCCCGATACCGCTGGCAATGGCGTCAGCAGGCGAAGCAAACTTTACTTCCTCCCCGCCAACCATGATACAGCCTTCTGTAGGCTTGTAAAGACCTGTAAGGATACTCATCAAAGTACTTTTACCGCTGCCGTTTTCACCCAAGAGCGCATGTATCTCACCGGGGTACAATTCCAAATTTATTTTATTGTTGGCGATAACGCCGGGAAACCGTTTCGTTATCTGCCGCATACTGATAAGAGGCAAGGTCATGACTTTGCTCCGTTCATCATAAAATTAATCCGCTCCTCCGCATAGCCGCGCGCCGATCTGGCGGGCAACATGGACTCCGCTCGCACTGGCCTGTGACAACCCCCTGGTGATACCGGCACCGTCGCCGACGGCGAACAGGTTCGGGATCTTAGTTTCCAGCTTATCATCAAGTTCCAGACGCGCACTGTAGAATTTTACCTCTACACCGTAAAGCAGGGTATCGGCATTAGCCATCCCCGGCGCCACCTTATCCAGCGCATAAATCATTTCGATGATATTATCCAAATGGCGTTTAGGCAGCACCAGGCTCAAATCGCCAGGCGTAGCCGACAAGGTAGGCTTAGTAAAGCTCTTTTCCAGACGTCTTTCATTAGTACGCCGGCCTTTGATCAAATCGCCGAAACGCTGCAGCAGCACGCCGCCGCCCAGCATATTGGAAAAAGAAGCGATACGTTTGCCGTATTGATGCGGTTCAGTAAACGGTTCTGTAAATTTATTGCTGACCAGTAAAGCAAAATTCGTATTATGACTGTGCAGCTTGGGATCGCGGAAGCTGTGCCCGTTGACTGTAATGATGCCGTCAGTATTTTCGGCCACTACATAACCGTTGGGATTCATGCAGAAAGTACGGACCAGATCATTATACTGCCGTGTCCGGTAGACCAGCTTAGCTTCATAGACTTCGTCAGTAATGTGTTTAAAGACCTGCGCCGGCACCTCTACCCGCACGCCTACGTCGACCTGATTGTTAATAAAGGACAATCCCAGTCCGCGGCACTGTTCGGTAAACCATTCCGCACCGGCACGTCCGGGAGCAGCGATCAGATAATCACAGCGAATATCAGCTTTATCCTCGCCGCGAACGCCCAGTTCAAAACCGTCACCGTGCCGTTTGATAGTTTCCACATGGGTATTACAGCGGATCTCCATTCGCTCAGCCAGATATTTATAAATATGCTCCATAATAATAAGGTTATTTTCAGTCCCCAGATGCCGGACCTTGGCGTTTAAAAGATGCAGATCATGTCCCAGCGCCAGACCGCCGATAGTACTGTTCTTTGTGCTGAAATATTCGCCGGGAGCGCCATGACGGCAATTAAGCTCATCAACATAATCAATCAGCTCGATTACAGTCTTTTCCGGAATATACTCGCTCAGCCAGCCGCCGAATTCAGTCGTAAAATTATACTTACCGTCTGAAAAAGCACCGGCACCGCCAAAACCGCGCATGATATCACAAGGGACACAACGCAGGCAATGATCCACTTTTTTTGCAGCCAGCGGACATTGACGCCGTTCGATTGGATTGCCTTCCTCCAGCATGATCAGACTGACCGTCGGATATTTCAGAGTAAATTCATAAGCTGCGAAAACAGCCGCAGGGCCACCGCCGATAATCGCTACATCATAGTTCTCGTACATAAAGGACCTCCATTCATTATGGTTTGATCACAAATCGTATTTTTTACTTTCATCACCCAGTGGTTCATCTTTTTTAGGGTCATTTTTAAAAAGCTCAATATTTTTCTTTGCTTCACGCAAAGCATCATCATACACAGTTTTAAACGGACTCAGGTCCGCCGGTTTACCGGCCTTCAGCCATTCGGTAACGACCCGTCCCAGCGCATAGGTAGTCCCTACAGCTACAGGTATCTGCAAGGGAGCAAACGGGATCAGTGTCGTCAGCGTACTGCCTACAAAATAAGCTCCTAAAGAACTCAGCAGGCTTACGGCCGCCTTTTCTCCGATTTCTTCTTCATAAACACTGCCTAATTTTATCACCAGATACACATCATTAGCAATCAGCGCCATTGTTCCAAGCAACGGAGCAACAACGATAACCCCGGCGCGGGCAGCAGCCCAACGGCACAAAGTTTCAGCTTCCTCCTGACGCAGCCGGTCGTCAATGACAGTGACCTTAGTTTCCTGATTCATATCCATTTGCATACCCTCCTTCAGGCATAGTAAACCACTTATTATTATTCGCAATCTTCCCGAAAAATCCTGCTAAGTCCTGCCGATAAATACGCTGTCGGGCATAAAAAACCGCAGGCTGTAAAACCTGCGGCCAAATTTTTTTATAAGGGCAAAACTTATTTTTCCAGCCCGTCAGCCTGACGTTTGGCAATCACCTGACGCATATAGTCAGTAACCAAAGCCGTACTTTCTTCAAACAACACCAGCGCATGCGTAGCCTTTTTCTCTAAAAACGGGATCAGCTTTTCCAAATTTTCTTTCTGATCGACGATCGTCACCAAAACAGGCAGGTTGGAAACACCGGTAAAAAGTGATACCGGACGACGGTCGATCCCACGCACTTCGGTCGCATAACCTTCGATACCTTTAATGACGGTAGCGCCGGCGATCTTTAAACGGCGGGCTTCTTCAAGAATCGTTCTGTACAGGGGATCGTTGCCTACTATAACGTCCTCGCCCGTATAAATTTTAAGCATCCAGCATTTTTTGAATTCTGCCGTCATATAACTCACACCTTCCCATAAATTATTATTTTTCTTATTACTTTAATTATAGCACGCAGTTTCTGAAAATAATAATAAATAATTTTTGTAACACTAGCTACACTTTATTCGGCCGCTTAAATTTCCTGCTGCCGAGTATTGGAATTTGATATAATAAAATAAGCATTTGACTATTCAACCACAAGGAGGCCTACCATGTCTGTTACCTGTCAGGATCTATTGACTTTAAAATATTTTGAACGTATCAAGCTGGTTGCCGGGCCAAACGGCCTGGACCGTACGGTCACCTGGCCCTACGTAGGACAGACTTCAACTGTCTCGCAATGGGTACACGGCGGCGAGCTGCTGTTTATTACCGGCATTGTGCACAGCGCCGATAAACTTAAGGATCTCATTTTAGAATGTATCCAGAAAAAATTAGCCGGTCTTGTAATCTTGGTCGGCAATGAATATATCAACTCTATTCCAGAAGAACTGCTGGCCCAGGCCGACGCAGCCGATTTCCCGCTTTTTGAAATGCCCTGGGACGTAAAGCTGATTGATGTAACGCGCGAAATAACCGACCTGATAATGCGTGATAAATTTGAAATCAAAAAGTCAAAAAACTTTCTGGGCCGCCTGCTTTTTGCTTCCGATGTTGATTACCGGCAAATGCTTGATACAGCGATCATCAACGATATCCACTTACTGGAATATAAATTTATTGCTGTTTTTAACGTCAGTCACCCCGCTGATGAAATCATGACAGATGCAGGCCATGACAGCCTTGAAGATAAACTGCAGCATTCTGTCGACAGTCTTTGTAAAGAGAAACAGCTGCCGGTCACCACATTGGTCTACGGCAATAATGTGATCTGCCTTACCAGCGCGCCTACACAGGAAAAAGCAGCTGAGGCGGCAGCTTATCTGGAAACTGTCTGCGGTCTTTTAAGCCAGCTCTACAGCGGCAGCAACCTTTACCTCAGCTTTGGCCGTCCTTACGCTGATGTCGAACAGATCAAAATCAGTTATCAGGAAGCGCAGAAAGCGCTGCTGCTCTGGAAAAAGATGAGACGCAGCAATCACATTGTCTACTATTCCCAGCTTGGTTTATACCGCCTGCTGTTTAAAATCGATGATAAAGAAGAAATCCGTGAATACTATCACTATAATCTCGGTGTGCTCCTGCAGCATGACAGCAAAAATAATTCGGAGCTGCTGGAAACGCTGCGTCAGTACTTATACTGCAACGGCAATCTTGTTAAAACATCACAGGCACTGTTTATTCACCGTAATACACTTTTATACCGTCTTAACCAGATCCGTGATCTGCTCGGGCGCGATATCGACGATGCCCTGGTACGACTTGAGCTGCTGAGCAGCATCGTCGCCAAAGATTATTTAGGCGAATAAACCACATTATAAAAACAGCTGCTTTCTATATTTTTAGAAAGCAGCTGTTTTAGTTTTTACTGATCTGCCATAGCAGCAGCTGATTTTGAGCCGCAGCTCACTGCCAGATCAACTTCATAAGACTTTTATACTCATCTTGTAAATGTTTGATGATAACATCCAGCACGGTGTAGATCAGATCGCCTTCTGATTTGCCTTTAGGCAGCAAAATACAGCTTTCCAAATACAATTCACCGTTTTCGCCCAAATAATATTTAAACACCTTGTATTTACTGTTAGTGCTGTTGATCTGCCGCAGCAGGTCAAGTTCATTACTCTCTTTCAAGGCGCTCGGCGCTATCAGTACCCTTACCATACCATAGATGCTGCTGTCTAAAATAATAATCGTAGGCAGCTGCACCCCTTCTACCTCTATTGTCGATCTGAACACCACCGTGTTGAGCTGGTCATCATCGATCCCTTCTACAGTAAAGCAGGTGATAGCCTTCGTTTCTAAATATTTTTTAAAATCTTCTGCTTTTTTATTCATCTGCATAGCTCCTTTTGATTATGGAGACGGCTCCAGGCCGCCTCCACTATTTTTTGCCGCTCAGCCTATACATCTTCCGCTACTACTATAGAAGCTTCAGCACCTTCCTGCTGTTCCGCTTCAGGCAGCTCGTACAAAGCAAAGCGTTGATAGAGCGAAATCCTGGGATTATTATTCTTTTCATGTACATCCAGCGGCATTTCCTTTTTCAGGAAGCGCAGATGATCTTCACCTGTGAATCTCTGGTTATGAGCATAATAATGATCCTTCAGCGATAGTAACACACCGTTGCTGATCTGTGTCCGATATTTATCGGTAAAGTACAGGTGCATCCAGTTGCCCAGATAATTGTCGTTATGCCAGCCCAGCAGATCGTGCTTCGGATCATTTGCCGCATGGTCGTACCAGTAGATGCTGTCACTGCCATCACGCAGCGCCGGTGTTCCATAAACTGCCGTCCGCATATCACGATTGCTGAAATGGGCCACATCTACGACTGCCAATTTGTCAATATAAAATCTGCCGCTGTCTACATGCAGGTCAGCATTTTTTACCCACAGTTTGTCGAACCTGACACCGTTGCCGGTGTTGATGTTCTTAATGTTAAAACTCTCGATCGGCTCGTCAGCATCAGCACCGCCGGGGCTGATGATCAGCATGCCGTCAGCATCATCCCGCTGTTTAATATCATCCAGCGAAATCTTGTTGCCGCTGATAACGATCTGATTACCGGCGATGATCTCTTTTACGTCCATGTTGTTATCCATATCTTTGATGATCAGGACAACGATATTGCCGTCGATCTTGCACAACCTTAAATGGCCGTTTTCTGTACCGACAGAAGCTTTATCTTTAGCATAGACCTCGTGCAGATCAACATCGCCTTTACCTGTGTAAATATCCACTGAACCGTTAACCGATGTCAGCTTGACATCGCTGCCGCCAGGATTTTCACCGCCGTCAAAGTGATTGCTCTTAATATTGCCTTCTGCCACGTTCACTGTCAGGATACCATCTTGAGCCGTTGCATCTGCCCCGATAAAGACATCACCGTGATCAGCCAGCACATTGATAGCATTTTTAGCGTCCAGCGCAGCGTTGACCGTGATCGCTCCCTGGCCTGCCGCACCGGTATTTTTAGTTACCAGGTTGATGCTGCCCTGTTTGGAAGTGACAGTTCCGCCATCGTCGATGTTGATATTACCGCCGTCAGCGATCAGTTGTACATCCTTAACAGCTGTAAGCGTGCCGTCACTTGTGATATCGCTCGCGGCCTCCATCGTAATAGCCTCCGCTGCAGTTATTGCAGCAGTGTTTCCGATATCATTACCGGCTGTCAAAATTACACTGCTGCCAGCTGTAAGCATATCACTGTTATTGATGTCGTTTCCAGCAGTCATTGTAATGGAGTCTACTGCCGTTATTGCAGCAGTATTACTGATATTACTGCCGGCCGCAAAGCTTACCAGCCTGCCTGACCCGATTGCACCGCTGTTAACGATATTACCGTCAGCAGTAAGCAGTACATCAGCGCCTGTGCCACTGGCAATCGTCGCAGCATTGCCGATATTGCCTGCCTGGGCCTGCATCTGCACCGTGCCCACGGCAGTGATCGCCGCACTGCTGTTAGTGTTAAGGATATCACCCCTGCCTGCTAAAAGGTCGATAGCTACATCTTCAGCACCTGCAGTCAGGCTGCCCTGATTGACGATATCTCTTTCTGCTGCTTCCATCAAAATTTTTGCATCAGCTCTGATATCATCTTCGTTGAAGATATCCTGCTGTGCTTTCAGCGCTACATCTGCCCCGGAAATTACACTGCCTTTATTGGCAATACCGCCCGTAACTGCAGTCATACTTATGCCAAAACCCGTGCCACTGGTAACAGCCGCGCTGTTACTGATATCGGTCTGCGCCTGCAGCATTACAACGCCGCCGGCATTTATTGTATCCTTATTAGCGATACTACCCTCAGCGGTCATCGTCAGGTCCTCTCCGGCCTCGACCGTGCTATTATTGGTGACATCCTTACCTGCCTGCATGTCGAGCATCGCACCGGCAATCACATTATCATGATTGATAATACTGCCAGAGGCAGTCATTTTGATGTCCTCTGCTGCTTGCAGCACACCTTCAGTAGACAGATCACCTTTGCCACTAAACTCGATATTACCAACAGCAGCATTTATACCGCCCTTAATCACCATAGCGCCGCCAGCAGCGATATTGCTGATACTTACATTTCCCTCTTTGACCTGTAAGTTATTCAGTTGTACCGTTAGTCCAGCAGCTGCATTGCTAACAAATTCTACCCCACCATTGATGCTGTTATCCTGCCCGATACTTTGAGCTGAGAAATTACTGATTTCGTTATTTTGGCTCAGCAGGCTTTGCCCGCCGCCGGTAACAGCTGTCAGCGATTTAACCCTAATACCGTCTGCAGCCGCATTTTGAGTAATATTACCTGTCGCCTGCAACAGCAATTGCCCTTCTGTATCATTAACAGTTATACCACCATGATCCAACGCGATATTGACCGCGTTGATGACGCCGCTGTCCTGAGCCGTTACCTGACCCATAACTGCAGGTATAACAACCTGTCCCTCAGAATTTTCAACCTGTGCTCGGCCCAGACTCACATTACCGGCACTGTTCAATGTAAATGCACCTTCGGCATTGATATTACCCAGCACCAGACTTCCACTTTCCTTACCGGCCAGATTAATATTCTTACCATCAGCGTTGATGACAGCGCCGTTATTGAGGATACGGACACCATTATCTGCTATACCGATATCGCCTTTCTCCGAAGCCAAACTTATCTGTGTTCCAGCACTGATATAACCCATATCCTTGCCTTCTTCGGTAGACATCTGCATTCCGTCAGCAGCAGTAATCGCTACCTCTTCACCTGCCGACACAGCCTGGATCGTTAACACACCATCCTTCTGCGTCAGATAGACAGACTTGGCGCTATTAGCGTCAAGAGTGCCGGAAAGCTTAGTTTCAATATGCTTATCTTCACTGCCGATACTGCCATTGCCGCCGTAAATAATCAGATTCTTACCTTGCAGCAGGCCAGTACCGATCATATGCACGCCATTATCACTCATCAGCTTAATATCATTTTGGGTTTCGATACCGCTAATATTGAAGACGGTATCCTTAGTCCCGGCCAAATAAACATTATCACGGCCGGTAGCATGGATCTCACCCTGATCTCTGGTTTGGAGATTGATGGCCCGCTGCTGCCTGAAAGTCACGGTATTTGCTTCTGCATTCCAGGTCAGATCACCGGCTTTAGCCGATGCCAGCAACTGCAGGTTTTCCAGTTGACCCAGATCAGCGTAGTTGATGACCCTGTCCGCCGCATCGACACCGATACCGCCATTAGCTGCAGTGAGTGTGATATTATTCGCCGTAACATTGGCTTTGGCAACCGTTTGTACCTGTCCGGGCTTGCTGTTGATAACACTCTCCTGGATCGCATACAGCAGCTGGTTCTTACTCCAGCCATAATTACCGCTGCTGCTAACCTCCGCATAAGACGCGACTAGATTTTGTTCATCCGAGCTATAGCCGGTGTTGGCAAAATAATTCTCCTGTGCCTGCTGATATGCAGTATAGGCATCAGTTATCGCCTCATTCTTTTCTGTCGCATCGCTGATACCGTCAGCCTTTTGCATTGCTTCGATATAAACCGCCTTAGCTGTCTGCAAATCACCATCATCGGCATAAGCCTGAGCTGCATCTTTATAAGCCTGAATTTTACCTGCTTCACCGCCAGCCAAAGCCTCCGCTCTGGAATCAAGACCTGCAAGCCGTTCCGCTTTGGCATCTTCTGCAGCTTGACTACTGCTGTCATCGGCATCAGCACTGCTGATAAGGCCGTTTTCCAGCCATCTGTCAACTTTAGCTGCGCTGTCCGACAAACCAACGCTGTCTTCATTATAAGCATCAACAAAACTGCCGTCAGCTACGGTCAATACCGCATCACCATTAGCACTTTCGATCGTACCTAAGCGCATATTACCAGACGTCTGAGTTAAAACAATATCACCCTGCGCTGTTGCATTAACACTGGATGTCATACTGTCACCGCTGAACAACTCGCTGCCGCCCAGGACCCTCAGGCTCTGGCCTTTAGTGCCTATAGCTCCGGTCCGGCTCAGCAAATCGATGCGCTGTCCCTTAATTGCATAACTGCCGCCGGCGGTGTCAAAAATACTGCCTTCTGCCTGCAGATAAATGTTACCGGTCTCGGCATTAATAGCTCTGCTGCCGCCGGTCACCATCCGGACGATGTTTAAATCGCCCCGGTCAGACAAGAAGTTGATATTACCATCATTCGTTGCTGCATCAACTGTAGCTTTGCTGCCGATAGCCGCATGATTGACCTGAATCCCTGTATCAGCCCGGACCACGACATCGTCAGAATTGATTTTGGCATTGCCCAGCGACGTAACTGCTCCATGATTACTGGTTAAAGTCACGTTCCCCAGTCCTTTGTAATTACTGTCGCCACTATTATCGATAACAGCAGCATTGCTGATATTACCGGCTAAAACCATGTCCTGATTGCTGGTAACATTGATATTGCCACTGCCTTGACCGTTACCCAGGAAGCCGATATCTATACCATAATCAGCCTTCAGGCTGGAGGTCGATGAGTTAGCCGTACCCTGCTTGCCGGTCCAGTAATAATAGGTAGTGCCATAGCCAAAGATCTTACCGGCGGTACCGTCATACCGCTTATCGGCCGTCACTTCAGAATATTGTTCTGTTCCAGTATTATAATAATTGGAACTGATCTTAAACTGATTGCTCAGATTACCAGTAGTAATGACTGATCCGGTTGCCAGACTCTGGCCGCTGCCGGACGAAGTAGTATAAGTATATGTTTTTCCGTCACGGTTTAGACCTGCCACAAACTCGCCGGTATTACCATAATCCAAAAGGCCCCAGAAGAGGAATTTTTCGCTGTAGCTGTACTTTTTCGTAGTTTCACCAGAAACCCCGCCGGTCCATTGATACTGCAGTCCGTTCTTAGGCGTATACGTATAAGTATCTGCTCCCGCAGTCCAAGCAGGCAAATTGACTGTTGCTGTTCCAACTGCGTAACTGCGCTGCTGACCGTTCATATATTCCGTGACCAGATTGGTGTTTTTATCGGTAATACTGATCAGCCCGCTGATATCATTGTTCGTAATAGTATTAACTTTCACTGCACGGTCGATCTGAGCCGTATTGATACTGATATCAGCAGCGCCATCCATCGCCATCAGCCTTTGCCTGTACTGGAGATTTTGCCGGTAATATAGATCTTACCGCCGTTAGGAGTGATGCTGTCAGTCAGCAGCTGTTTAGTAGAAGGATTATAATAAACCTTCACCTCATAATCCCAAACCTTAGTCGTGCTGTTCCAGACCTTGCCACCGCCGTTGATGCAGTAAGCTTCATTGCTCATGACCTCGTTATCACTCAAAGGACGTTGGTTTGCTGCCCAACCGGCGTCTAATGCTGCCACTTTACTCGCGTCAGCAGCAGACAGTTCCGTTGAATAGCTGCCGTAGCCGCTTTGTACCAGGCCTCCGATATTGACATTCAAACCGCTGATATAGACATTATCACCAGCTACAATGCCCGCACTCTCGTCCACGGTATAATTCAATTCAGCAGCATCAATGCCAACCGTGTCGATCAGCCAATTTTTATACTCTTCATAGCTGTTAAAGGTATAGGTAACATTGCTGCCCTTCTGATAGAGGTAATTCTGGATTTTTTTCGCTACAGCGTCGCTGAATTGATAACGTGTTACAGGATCGCCGCCGATATTTATCAGTCCTTCGCTGCTGGTCTGGGTTACCGACCCGTTGACGGCGGATAATGTGATATTGCGCCCGCTGATATTCCCCTGTACCAGTACATTGTAATTATCATTATTGACTTTGATGTCGCCGGCCGTATTGGTAATATCGCCGAAAATACCGATATCTGCCTGCGGTGACGGATTACCAGCAAATGCCGAAGACGAATTGCTGTTAACTGTGATCGTTGGCGCATCAGTACCTAAACCATCGGCTTTTGTTGTCCCAGTAAAGTTGTTGCCGCTGCTGGTACTTTTCAAATCAGATTCGTTAAATTTCAACTGCCCGCCTGCATCTTTGATCGTCAAATCTCCGACAGCAAGATACAGGTCACTGCTGTTATTGATAGTCAGCTGCGGCGCACCCTGTGCCGTCATACTGCCGGTACCCTGCAGCTTATCGGCTTCGATATTAATATTACCGCCTGAAACCACTATATCCGGCAATTTGATAGCCGCAACATTGATCTGATCAACAGGGATATCAGTCTGATTGCCGTTTTGGTCCAACGCCACCATGCCTGCGTTTCTCATTTCCAGAACGATACTGCTCAATTCATTTTTATAAGCATTATATTCATCTGACCCTTGCAGATAATCCTGCATCAGCCCGCTGACTTCCTTATAACGGTCAAACAGTCCGTTAATTATAACGATAGCAGCCGGAGTAAGCTCTTCTGCATCAAACCAGTCTGAACCTTCACCGATCGTGATCGTGATACCTTCGTAGCTGACACCACCAGAAGTAAGCAGATTACCATTCTCGTCATATGTCGGAGCAGTCGTCTTCGTAGCGCCGCCGATATCGACTTGCAGCTTATTATGGATACCAGATTTAACAACACCGCTGATATCAGCATAATTGTCAGCAGTTTCGCTTTTGATATTCTCTCCAAGCGCAGTGGAAGCTACGGAACCACTACCGCCTGTTCCTGTATAAATGTTATATTCACGGGCAGACTCAGTGACTGTAGTCTTACCTTTGCCAGCCTTGACATTCACATGACGTACGCTGCCGACAGTGCTGCCGCCGGCAATCATAACCTGGTTACTTTGGACCATTGTGTTTTTAACGCTGGGATCAGTATAAACCGGCAATGCCGTTTTATTATAAGCATCTGCCAAAACTTCCAGATCCAGCGAAGAATTGATACCGCCGCTGTTAGAACCTGCATACAGGTTAACATCATTAGTACTTTCCAGATAAGAATTACCGGCGACTTTCAGCTTATTGCTGCGCTGCAGACTGTTTTCAGCCTTGGCAGAGGCAGCTCCGATCGCTCCACCCTGTGTATCGGCGATAGTCTCCAGCCTGACTTCAGTATCATCGCTGGCCGCTAATGTAATATCCTGGTCCTTTTTCGCCGTTTTCAATATGGAACCATTGACCGTGATATCGTTATTATAAGCTATATCATGTTTGCTGAATGCCAAAGATACAGGAATTACCCCTGCTGATTTTAAACTGTTGGTGCTGTCGATGGTCCCCTGTGTCAAAGCCTGCGCAGTAATTGACCCCTTGGCACCGGTGCCTGTCAAAGTACTTTCGTCTATATTTACTCCCGCATTGAAAACAAAATCATCTTCGAGATTTGACGCATTGATATTCAGACCACCGTAGCCACTGGCATCTATTTTTCCAGTATAATCAACATTATTTTGAGCCGTATAAGTCTGCGTACCATCACTGCTGATCGTCGCACTGCTGACAGTTGTATTGGCATCATTACTGATAGCGTTTTTCAGCCAGACGCCGCTGCCGCCTATCACAGCAGCACGCACCGCATCGGAATGCAGCTCAACGGTACTGCCATTGAGCGCGCTCACAGTAACGGCACCATCAGTATCCCAGTTACCGCTTACTCTGGCATCTGTATCGGCACGATACTCATTTTCCACCTTAGCGGCATAAGGACTGATATCAACCAGCGCACCGCCATAACCGTTGGCCTCGCTGTTAATATCGGCATAACTTTTCGCACTGACTGCCAAATCATTTATATGGCTACCGGACTTGCTCCCTGCTGCTATGGCCTCAGTCGTTAAATCAACCAGAGTAGCGGCAAGGTTAGTCCCCGTAGCGAATGCTGTACCAACACTGATGCCGCTGGCCTTTACCTGTTGCGCCACGCTGTTATTGGCCTCCAGCCGCAGATCGGCAGCTTCATAATTATCGTCACCTAACGCGTATCCCCGGTAGATATTGTTGCCAGCATTCACAGACACTTTGCTGTAAATAGAGCTGCCGCCACTGTTGATCTGGGCCGCTCCGCCAGGGAATGGCGAGGCACTGATACTCAGCGCCTGCATATCAACATACTGCCTGGCATTAGCTTCAGCCTTGACGTTAATCGCCCCGGGTTCAGCTTCACTGCCCGCTGTCAAAATATTATTATCACCAATAGTTACACTGGTCTGCAAACCTTTGGAACTGGTCCCAATGTTAGCCTGTGCCACAGTTACAGCTGCAGAAGCCAGCATACTGCCGCTGATCGCACCAGTAACCGCTTTAACGGCAGGCGCGTTGAGTGCTGTAATGTTGATATTTTTGCCTGCTGTCAGACTGTTTTGGCTGGTCACGTCTATCTTGACCGTACCATTCTCAGTAGCCTGGGCACTGACACCAGCCCCGGCAAATACCAGTCCGCCGCTGCCGGCTATCGCATTTACCGACAGGGAATAATCTTTTTCCTTACCATTTGCATCTCTGGCTTTGCGTTCGGCGCTAATATCGACGTTTTTCTCAGCCTTCAAACTGCTTTTATCCACTGTAATACCGATATTGCTGGTATTTTCAGCCTGCGCCACGATTACCCCTAAGGCGACTGCGCCGCCCGAGATACCAACAGCTTCGATCGAAGTACTACTGCTGTCATTAGCTGTCACAGCTACGTCATTTTTAGTCGCAGTTAAACTACTGCCGCTGATCTTAACATCGCTGCCGCCTTCCGTGCTGACGCGTCCGTAAGCCGCATTGACGCCCAATATGCCGCCGCTGCCCTGATACATATTCAATTGTGTCGCACCGTTGATATCGCTGCCCACTTTGATTTCTGCACCGGTGAGCATAGCGTCCTCGATCTTCACCGCCAGATTGCGGTGTACGTTCAGTATACCTACGCCGGCATTGACTGCTGCAGAACCCACTGCGCCGCTGCCTCCGGTCATGGTTATATCACCGGTTTCCTTAGCTGTAGCCGCAAGATTGCCCTGCGCCGTCATGCTGCCGTCTTTGATATTCACCGAGATCTGCGAATCCCTGCCGCCGCCGAAGCCCGCGCCTACACTTACCGTATTGGCATCAGCCTCGATCGAGCCTTTTTCCAAGGCGCCCAGATCGCGGGCAAAGCTCAGCATATCCGTATCTCCGTAAGCAGCATTAGCTGCTTCAATCTGTTCACGGGCCGCTTGTTCGTTTTCATCGGCATCATTTAAAGCCTTACCTACATTGGTGATAAGTATATTGCCGCCCACCGCTGCTCCACCTGCTGCTGCATTAGTAGCCAGCTGGCTGATGTCGCGGAATTCTTCTGCCGTTACAGTGATATCCTTTTGCGCTGTCAGGTTACTATTCGTCACATTACTCTGCACAGTGCTGTCGATCGTATTAACGGTGACGCTGGCACCCACACCGACTGCACCTGCGGCGATACCGCCCGTATAAGCATCTATAGCAACAGTGTTTTTGGCTGCCACAGCAATGGAGCCATTGGCCGCTGTCAAAGCTGCATTGGTAATATTGGTTTTGACCTTGCTGTTGATATTATTTACAGATACCGCCCCAGCTACGCCTGCTCCGGCTCCGGCCACACCTGTTGCCGCAATGGCAGGATTGGCAACTGTTTTATTGGTCGCCGTAATACTTTGGTTGCCGCTGCTGTTAACAGTACTGCCGCTAACCTCGGCTTCTGTGACCGAATCGTCCTGCAGAACACCTACGGATAAGCCGATCCCGGCGCCTACACCTGCACCGCCGGTCGAAATATTGCCTGCATTAGTGCGTGCCAGATGGTTAGCCTCGACGTCGAGCGTCGTGACATCAGCTGTAGCACCCGTTAAAACGGCTTTAGTTGTGTTGTCCATTTTACTGACAGTCACAACACCGGCTACACCGGCACCCACGCCGGCTGCGCCCATGCCCACCGTAAACGACGATATACCCTGCTTACCTTCTGCCGCCACCTTCAAAGCCTGCGCCTTGATATCACTGTCAGCAACCTGCGCTGTAACGTCGCGGCTCACCGTATTGGTATCCGATCCGGCTCCTATACCTGCGCCTTCGACACCGATGCCCAGGGAACCTACAAAGCCGGCACTGTTAGTGTAATCACCGGCACGAACACTGACATCTGCCCTGCTGCCATTTCCGGCAATGCCGCCGTTCAGTATGGCATTGCTGATTTTCGCATCAGTAGCGCCTTCAATAAGATTGACATTGACTGTGGCTGCCACACCGGCATACATGCCGCCAGAAGCGTTAACAAGGAAGGATTTAAGGTCGCGGGTCGAAGAAGCATCAACTACGATGCCCTTTTGTACAGCAGCAGTACGCTCAATCTGCGAGCCCATTGCAATAGTATCTTTGTCGATCAGCGTATCATGAATCTGATCGTCTTTCACTGTGCTGTCAGTTTTTATGCCGCTGCCATTGCCCTTGGCCGTAACACTGGTTTTAACAGTGCTTTCACCTTCGTCGCCAATAAAGGCCCCGGTAGTGCCCGAAATCTGGTTGACACTGGTAGATACACCCACAGCGGCAGTACCACCGCCGCTAAGCGTTCCCGCATAGTTGGAGATCTGTTCATCGCTTTGCGCAACTGCCCCTACACTGCCGTTAGCTGTTATTACAGCACCCGAACCGATATGGGCCGTAACATCGTTTGCTATCATATTGACAGCGACCGAACCGCTGACGCCTACATTACCGCCAACTGCCCCGCCTACGCCTATCGTTTCGATCTTCGGAGCAGCTACAGCGCGTATATCCAGTTCCTGCAGATTCATTGTGCCGCCCTGCACCTCTGCGCCGGTCTGCTGCACAATCCTGTTTACGGCAACGCCTGCGCCTACTGCTGCTGTACCTGCACCGGCAGCCACAACAGCAGTATTGAATATCTTGCTGTCAGATTGAGCTTTTACAGTAACATCAGCCCTGGCTGCATTGTCATCGTCTTTATCGATGTCCGTCGCTTCAAGTACGGCCTGCGTCTGCTTGTTGACGAGTGCCGTCGAAGCAGCGCCCTGTACGGCGACCTTACCTGCGCCGCCAACGCCCACAGCCACGTTCAAAATTTTAGAAGAATCAACTGCGCTGACACTAACTGCCGCACCGGCAGCCGCAGACTCGATCTGCGTTCCCTTGATACCTGCATTGGTCACCTGACCGGCCTTAGCTGCATCGCCGCTGGAACCGCCAATATCAGTATAAGCAACACCTGCACCAACGCCTGCTTTCGCTCCGGCTGCTACATTTCCCATTACCGTATAAGTATAAGTAGTATCAGCAGCTGCTGCGCCCACTGCCTTAGCATTGGTTATTTCCGAATCACTGATCAGGGCATCTATCTTGCCATCAGCACGTGTTAAAACCACAGTGCCGGTTATTACCGCATTCTCTGTTGCCGCAGCGACGCTGGCCCCGATCGTATACATTTTATTACCGTTGGCAGCATTGGCATTTACTATTACACCATCAGTATCAATGATTCTTTTATCAATAAGATTGTCGTGCAAATAAGCACCTGTCACATTACTCAGGCCACTGTAGCCCAGCCCCGCGCCCAAAGCACTCTTGCCTCCGGCTATCTGCCCGGCTACATTTATCATCTTCGCTGTATTCACAGCCCTGCCGCTTACCGACTGTGCCTTGATCGTTGAGCCGCTGATCGTTGCCGCAGCTGTATTATCAATATCCTGCCAGGACGCGCTGCCTACGCCGCCAATCTTATTGCCTACACCTACACCGCCAGCTACGCCTACCAGTAAGGTATCCGAATTGGCCTGCGCTTCAACATCGGCAGCAGTGATCTCAGAATCAGTTATTTTAGCAGTGAACTTATTATCGATATCGCTGATAGCTACCGACGCTCCTACTGCCGCATCGCCGTTAGTAACGGCCACACCGGCCGCCGCAGTAACGATAGTACTGCCGTTTTTACCTATCGTATCAAGGTCAAGCGTACCATCGCCGCTGCCGTCATCAGTCATGGCCGTATCCAGCCCGTCATAATAGGAATTACCCTTTGTATCGATAATAGAGCTGGTTCTGGCAAGTTCTGCCGCTTTATCACTGGCCCCCCGTGTCAGCAGCTCCTGATAAACAGCCGCATCCTGTTTATTAGTATCCATCGCCCGCACTCGCACCGAGCCAGCAGCTGTTGTTGCGATATTGGCCCCATCAATATATGCATTAGCAGTATTATTGACGCTGTTATAAACACCGGCCCCCTGAATATTAACGCTGGTACCGTCGCTTTTGCTGGTTTTGGTAGCACCGGCCGAAACAGCCGCTGTAACTGCTGTCAACGCACTTAAAGCATGCACTTCAACATTGCCCACATCAGCATAGGCCAGACCGTTTTTACCTGTTCCCTTGATCCCGGCATTGATAGTATTGTTTAAAGAAGCCACAGCAACGGAAGCACCCACGGCCGTACCCTGATTGCCCGCCGCCACTTGCAGCCCGCCTGTCACCTGCACATCACTTTGGTAGCCTGTCACATCAATTGACTGCGCCTTAGTAACAGTATTGTCCTCCATCAGGGCATTGACGGTATGGTCGATCAGATTGACAGAAACTGCCGCTCCGCCGGTACCGCTGCCGCCCTCATTTTTAGATATTTCCAGTCCCAAACCAGCCGCAATAGTAGTGCCGCCGCTCAAGCCTAAAACATCAAGCTTGCCCGCGTCGTTAATCGTACTGTTGGCAACGATGGCGCTGATAGTATTGTCGATATCGTTAACAGCTGCCGCACCGGCCAGAGCCGCACTCTTTCCTTTGGCACCATTTTCGCCGCTGGACTTCCAAACCAGGGCCGCTGCACCGCTGTAAGCCCCAACAAAAGCATTGTCCCGGGCAGTAACGCTCATATCACCATCATTCAGGCTGATAACGGCATTATCTACAACGGCCTTAGTCTCGTTGCTAAGGCTGTTTACTGACACGCTGCCAGAACCAGAAATGCTGAATTCCGGCATAAATCCCTGGCTGCCGCCCTGATTATCACGGTTGATATTCAGCTGGCCGCCGCCCTGCCCCGTACCATTTACATTAAAAGCATCGTCGACAGCCGAAGATGAGCTGCCATCGCCGTTCACCTTATCGGCAAATATCGAACCGGCCTTACCTACCAGGCCATTTTCACCCAGTACCTTATCAGTAAGGCTGTTCATTTTATTACCCAGCTTGTCAAAAAAACCTTCTTTGCCTGAGCTGTCGTTGCTGGAAACGCTGCCCGCCGCACTGACAGTATTGATTGTGCCGTCAGTAACAGCAGCTACGTCCAGACCATAAGCCTGCACCGAAGCCGCTTTTTTAACAGCACCGGTAGCCGTATAAGCAGTTGTATAACCTTCATCACCGCTCATTTCATCATTATCAGCGCCAAAAACCTCATCGCTGAAGCCCTTGACATCGCCGATACCGGCAATATTATGTACCGCAAAATCATTCACGGCCACGCCAATACCAACAGCACCATTGGAATGGGTCATCGAAAGGCCGCCTGCCACATTCACCAGACTTGTATCGTTCAAACCCTTAACTGTTACCTTACCACTGGTCTCAGCAGCACCGGAACCGTTTTTCTGTGCCGTCAGCGAAGCCTCATCGTCAACTATCGTCAGCACCTTGCTGTCGCCGCTTATCACCGACACCATACCGTTCAAAGTAACGCCCGAAGCGCCTGCCTCACCAGAGGCTCCTTTACCTGCGCTTGCTGCTACGGCCACATGGTCGATAGTATTTGTGCCTGCGATATTGATCTCGCCGCCGGTGATATGCGAGCCTTCACCCAAAGCCACCACCGTATTGGTATCAAAATCAGCTATATTAACCGTTGCACCTACTGAGCTGTTGCCGCCGGCGTTATTAAAAATAGCCGCAGTTACTCCTGCCAGGCTAACATCCTTCATCAGATTCTCAGCCCCAACATCAACTGTACCTTCAGAATTTATTTGTACATTATTCCCCAGCAGCACCTTGCTGCCATGGTCCACATTGGTTATCATCACAGTACCGGCAATAGTTGCCGCCGTACCAGTGCCGCTGCCGCCGCCATCGTCGCCTTTAGCGTTAGATACAGCTGCAAAATTAGCATAGCTGTTAGGATCGGCAAAAGCTATGGAATTGACCACGATATCAGACAAGCCCGAAACTGCCTGTTTCAGCTTGGCTGCCGTCGTCTGCTGCGCCGGATCCTTCTCTGCCGCAGCGATCTGTTCATTCAATGTATCCAGCGCACTAAGCAGTTCCGTAGCTGCGCTGAAAGGATTGGTCGCCTTCAGTATCCCATCGTCGCTGGTAAGCAGCGTCTCATCAGCAGTAAAAGTTCCTAAAGCCGCTTCCAAAGCGTCGGCCTTATCTGTTACAGCCTTCAGCAAAGCTTCCCAGTCGCTGCTGATGCTGCCTCCCAGCCCGCTGAAACCAGCTTTGATATCAGCTGCCGCACGCTTGACATCATCAACCATCTTCTGCACTCGGTTATAATCAACCAGCACGCGGCTATTGACAGCCACACCTTTTTTACCTGTAAGGGCTGCCGGCTGCGCATTGGTTTCGCTACGGTCAGCAACGGTCACAGTAGCCGTATCCTCAAGGTTAGTCACCATTACTGTCGCATTGCCTACAAGCCCGCCGCCATGCTCCTTAGTATAGGAATTGCTGGCGCCGCTGGCCACCATATGGATATCGTCCATCTGCATCCTGGCATCCAGGGTCAACTGGCCTTCTTGAGCCATCAAGCCGGCTTCAGAACCGATATTGACCGCAGCAGTATTATTTTCGTTGACCACGGCCACCGTCGCGCCTGCCTTCAAAAAATCGGCCATCTTGATGCCTTCATAGGTCATACCGTCTGCGCCGCCCTCGCCATCGCTCTTAAAAAGGGCATCCTTCACCTTACCGCCCACAGCTTTCAGGGCATCGGTAGCACCCACCTTGTTCAAGGTCTCCATGGCCTTCGCCATGTATTTGCCCGAGCCTATCTTATTGCTGCTGATGACAGTATTTTTGGTAAAGGTGTTATCCGCGCTGACGCTAAGGTCATTACCCGCCTCCAGTGAACGGTCTACATTGACCCCGGCCCTGCTGTTATAGGTGGTCACATTTACGGCTGTTACCAGTGCCGAAGCATCTGCACCAGCAACATTCAATTCAGAATTAAGGTCATTTACAGCTTCGGCCCCAATCACGATATCACCGCCAGCCGTCAGAGCCTTTTCGTAGCCGGCCGTCTGATTTTTATTGATATTTACCTGCGCCGTGTTATCACCGTTAGTGACCAAAACTCCGACAACGATCTGGTTGGCATTTTCGCCCTTCACCGCCAGGTTATCTGTCGCATCTATTTTCAGGTCAGCCTTAGCCTTAACTTCCACATCACCCTGTGCATTTACCTTGCCATCCACATTAACTACGGCCTTATTGGACGCTTCGGTATATGTAACTGCCCCGGCCGGCACATAGGTGCCTTTTTGCCCGCCCTTGCTGGCAAACTTATAACCGGTAGCCGATGCCTGCGTCGCCGCTAAGGTAGTGCTTTCCGCAGTAATGGCCACATCACCGCCACTGCTGCTTACAGCCGCTTCCTGCCCGATATTGACAGCAGCCTCTGTTTCCAGCACCGCAAAAGCAACGTCACCTGTAATGGGTGTCGCTGCGCCAAGCCCCAGTACTGCTGCTTTATGCACCAGCCCGTCTTCGTCCACATATTCATTTTTAGCTACCGCCTGCACCGTAACGTCTTTAACGCCGCTCACGCTGCCTGCCGCCAAATCAACTGTTGCCGTTACCTGCGCCAGACTGCCTGCTTCTTCTGCACCAGTCTCGGTACGTTTAACATTCTGCGCCGTAGCCGAAATATCCACGCCTCCGGCTGCCGCTATCGTGCCATAGTTCTGCACCGAGGCAGTTATCTCCCTGTAGGTGACCTCGTCAGCCAGCCCGTCCAGCTTATCCTTGATAAAGCCGGGGGCACCGTCGGCAATGCTTTTAGTACCGGCATCGGCAGACGCTTTCAAAATAATATCGCCGCTGCCGGTGTCCATAGTCGCCGTCAAAGCGCCCGTCAGACCCGATTGCACAGCGCCGCTGCTGCCCTGTATATTTACCAGATCAGTAAAATCTACCACGCCGGTATTCAGGGCTGCCGCCTTATTGATATTCTTATTGCTATCAATGCCTACCAGGATATTCGCCGCCCGCAGGTCGATCTTATTCGTAGCATTGATCTTACCCAAAACAGTTATCGTGCCGCTGGGGTTCAGCGGTATCTGTGCCGGCGAATTGCGCAGCAGCTCCAGCTGCGCTTTCTGCGCATCGTTGCTGCCTGCCGACAACACGTTCTGCATAGCCGTCATCTGCGCCGCCGTCGGCGTCATCACATGCAGTGCGCCAGTATTGATAACGCCACTGCTGCCTACAGCCATGCCATCCTTACTCAAAAAGTACAAATTGCCGCCGATCTTATTGTTTTTGACAGCGTTCACCGTACCGTTGATGTCGATGTGGCTGTTAACAAAATTGACCAGATTATCGGCCTGGTTATTGCTGTCTTTACTACCAAAATACATGTTGGCGATCTGATTGGCATTCAAGCCAAATTGCTGAAAAACATTGACGCCGGTTCTGTCGATGATTTTTTTTGTCTCTATGTCGATAACACTGCCATTAGTCGTAACATTTGTAAACTCAGCACCGGAAATTATCTGTGCCGATGCCACAAGAGGATTAGCAAAAATACCCATGGCAGTAACGGCAGAAATGATCCGCTGCGCCAGCTTAGGGCGCTTTTCAACTGCGGTCTCTACCTGTTTTGTTTTCAATTTCTCATTGCTGCGCCTGATCCTTCTTTGTGTGCTCATGGTCTTGCCCCCTTCTAAAACTGCCCGTTAAACATAAAATGCAGACGTGTTTTACCAGCCTCGCTGCCGTTCAGCTCCCGGCGTAATGGTACGCCCAATGTCAAACTGCTGTAAAAATTCTGTGCCAGCGTCGCCTTAACGCCAATACCCGTACTCATCAGTATATGATCTTCAAAAGCACTGTCACCATAAACGCTGCCGTAATCAATAAAGGTAAAGGCCGATACCGCTTTAGCTATCGGCACCGAATATTCCAGGCTCACCGCCACACCGTGGTCACCGCCCAACAAACTTTCCTTATAGCCGCGTACACTGTAGGCTCCTCCGATATAAAACTGCTCGGCAGACGGCAGATAACTGGTACTGCTCCACTGTCCGTCCAGCCGTCCCGTCAGCATCTGCCCACCGCTGTAAACCTTTTGGTACAGTCCATTGAACTGGTATTTGCCAAAATCCTTGTTCTGCCCGTCGATGTTTTCCCAATCACCTATCCTGTAACCATGTTTTTGAAAAATCACCGAGCTTTTACCGTAATTCATCATACTAAACGATGCGGTATAGCCGCTTATGGTATCATCAACCCAATGGATACCTAAAAAATCCGTTTTCGAGCTTTGACGACTGTATTCCAGTGCCACATCGCTTTTTAAATGCTCTGTTACTATCAGTGGCTGCGTCAACGACACGCCGTACGAATTAGAATTGCCGCGTACGTTCATCGGCTCCAGGTCACCGTCGATAATATGCACACTGTTGGCACTGTACTGTACCCCTAATTTAGTACCGCTGCGCCCTACCGGAGTATTATAGGCAAAGCTGCCCGATTTTGTGCCCTCCGAAAAGATCCCGCTCACCATTAGCGTATCCCTGTTACCTGTCAGGCTTTTATTAGTATAAAACATCCCTGCACGCCACAAACCGCTGCTGTCACTGCCGGCATTATCTGTATAAACTGTAAAATTGTGTTGCCTGGGCTCATAGGCAGTTATAACATAATCAGTAGTACCAGCTTCCTCGCCTGCCTGCATAAAAATGCGCAGCTGCACATCGTTGGTGCTGTTAAAGCGCAGCAGGTCTTTGTTAAGCTCGTGTACATTGTCTATCCTGTCTTTGTGCAAATGCAGCCGGTTTTGAATATACCTGCTGTTAGTAGATTTATTGCCATCCATGATCAGCTGGCCGGTACGCCCCTCTACCAGATTGATGTGGACGATCCCTTCTTTGATCGTCTGCGGCGGTAAAACTGCTCTGCATGTCAGGTAGCCCTTATCCTCGTATAACTTGTTTAATTCACTAACCAGCGTATTCAGCTTTTGCAGTGAAACCTCGTGTCCCACATATTTGTCTGTCACTGACGCTATTTCAGCCTGACTCAGCACCTGTGAATTGTCAATAACTACCTTTTGCAGAAGGAACAGCAAGCTTCCGCTTGCTTCACCCTGCTCACTGCCTTTTTCTGCCTCAACCTCGCTCTGCTGTTTGTTGCGTTCTTCCTGTATTCTTCTGGCGATCTGTTCTCTTTCAATATACTCTCTGGTGCGGTTCAGCTGCACGCCAGCATCATTATAGCCGCTGGGCGGTCTGCTGGGCGGATTTGCTTCCGCAGTAACCGACACGCCTGCCAAACTTACTAAAACCAGTATTTTTACTGCCTGCGATAAATATTTCCCGTTCATGATCACCGCTCCCCATTTAATTTTACTAAGTTTATAACCCCACCAAACAGTTTATTTCTTGCTTATCATTATAATAAAAATATTTTTCTTTTTTGTAAATATTTTGTTTACATATGGATTTGCAAATTAGCACTTGTGTTCTGCATATTGTAAATGATATTATTTCTATATGAAGTTTAGTGTTTTATTTATCTGTTATAATATAACCTTCAGTAGAAAGGATATGTTGCCATCATGCTCAAAACTCTTGTTTTTTGCAATCAAAAAAATAAAGCATTATTTCATGGTTTATTGGCTTACAGCAGACTTTTTGACATCGAATCTGTTTTTATCGAAAGCTGCAATGAAGCCCGGCAACAGCTTCAGCTTCTCCAGCCTGCAGCGCTGATAGTAGAAGTAACCACTTCTGACGCAGCAGAAATAAGGCAATTTGAGCCTTTAAGCAAAGCCGTGCCGCTTTTTGCCGTCTCGGCTATGACTTGCGAAACTGTTGCCGTTTCTGCCTATCAAAATGGTGCCGTCACCTTTATCAGACTGCCCTGTGGCAGTAAAGAATTTTATTACAGACTTCTTTCTGTGCTCAAAAACTGCTACCGTCCGCCTTTAAACGAGCTGCACAACACCATCGACGTAGGCAACATCAAAATCTACACTAAAAGTAACCGTGTCATGCTCAATAACGAGATCGTACACCTTACTCCCAGCGAATATAACCTCCTCCTGCTGCTGGCCCAAAACGTCAACCAAACAGTCAGCACTGAAGAAATGTACAACAAGCTATGGAGCACCAGTGAACTGCGTCACACCAGCCGCGGCCTGCAAATGCATCTAAGCAAGCTGCGTCGTAAGCTGAACCTTAAACAGGACCAGCAGGTGCGCATCATCACCATCCACGGCAAAGGCTATTGCCTGCAAGCAGATAACTACAACTCTTAACAATTTTTCTATCCTTCTACTTTTAATTTATTCTTTTTACCATCATAGCACATGTCCCCCCCTAATCAAGTTTTGTGTTTTCAGATCGTACAAAGCTCTTTATGCAAAAAAAAGCTGAACCGTTTTTCAACGAGTTCAGCTTTAAACCAATGCTGCCTTGATCAACGCCAAGTTGATTTACTGCAAGACAGCCAAACCAAAATTTTTATTTACAGGAGGATTTGTAGGTTTACTCAAATTTATCAGCCTTCCGGAACGGTAACTGCCTCTTCCGGAGGCTTTTTTTGTTTTGCCAGTGACAGTGTAACTACGCCCGTCATAATCAGGGCACAGGCAACGATCTTGATCGTAGTCACTGTTTCTCCCAAAAGCAGTACGCCGCAGATAATGCTGGTAATAGGCTCGAAGGTAGTCAAAATAGCGGCAGTAGAAGCACCGACATGCTTGATGCCTATCTGCAGCAGCGAGAGGGCTACCACCGTACACAGCAATGCAAACACAGTGGAAATAAACCAGGCCTGCGGCGTCAGAGTCGTCAAAGTCAATTCACCTGTTCCTATGCCAAAGATCCCCATAGCGATCGAAGACATCAGTGCTACATAAAAAGAAATTTTAAAAACAGGCTGATTTTTCAAACCGCTTTTATCCATATAAATGATATAAAAAGCATACGTAACGCCGGAAGCGACCGCTAAAAACAGCCCCAGAAAAGTCCCGCCGCTGAAACCAGCGCTCATATCCACACCCAGAAAAAAGCAGGCAATCCCGGCAGTAGCGATCAGCAGAGCAATAAATTTCTGCAGTCCCAGCCGTTCTTTATAAAAAAGTACGCAGCCGATAGTCACAAAAACAGGATAAATAAAGTGGATCGTTGTTGCTACGCCTACGTCGATCAATGAAAAGGCAATAAACAACATCAGCGTAGTCACAGCATTACCGATACCGCCTAAAATAGTCAGGCTCCACAATTCTTTGGCGCTGACCTGTAAAGATATGCCCTGATACCAAAGAATCGCCAAAAGCACCGGTAAGCTCAAAAAATTACGCAAAAAGGTCAGGGTCACCGGATTGCTGCCAGCCTCGCCATAGGTCATCGGCCCTAGAGTAAAGGCAAACCCGAAGGTAACAGCCGACAGCATCGTCAGTAAAATACCCCTGGTACTTGTATTAGCCATGATAATTCTCCTTTATGGAAGACAAAGCGGCAGATCCGCCGCTTTGTCTAAACCGGAATTAAAATTCTTTATCGCAGATTTTTACCAATTCATCTAAAACACTGTCAATGATCAGCTGTCCCCGGGCAGCTGAAGAAGAACGCGCCGGAGCAAGTACGCCGGTAGGCGGAACCGCATCTTTAGGCACAGGATAGATATGATACGGACAGGGAGTCGCTCCCTGGGTATCTACCATTCTTTCTTCATGCACCAATTCAGGGGCGAAAGCCATCATCAGAGATGTTTCCGTAACAGCTGCGTGCTCAAAAGCCCAGCCCGGGAACGGTACTTCGTCAAACACTTTATCGATGATCTCTGCCGGCATCGGGTCCCACCAGTTAGCAATCAAAATCTTGGCCTGTTCGCCATATTTTTGAGCTATCAGGTCGACTGCTTCGCAGACAAAAGCTTCATTTTCAAAGTGACAGCTAAGCACCATGATTTTTTTCACGCCGTCTTTAATAAGCTCTTCCAGAACATCATAGGTCAAACGGACAAGAGTATCACCGTTCAAATCAACAGTTCCCGGGAACAGGGGGCCGCCGCCGGAAAGAGGTTTAGATTTATAACCATAGTTGATTGCCGGCGCTACCATACCGCCAACACGCTGCGCCAGTCTTTCG
>OBWM01000539.1_pt1 | contig 29253 bp, 28 predicted proteins | sample 1538041 | NCBI WGS metagenome assembly OBWM01 (sample SAMEA2580049, study PRJEB22360) | human gut metagenome | biome: human gut; feature: human-associated habitat; material: faeces | place: Denmark | collected 2008/2010
AAGGCAACGGACTCTGACTCCGTCATTTCAAGGTTCGAATCCTTGTAGCCCAGCTTAAGAGCCTTCAGATGCAGGAGCATTTGGAGGTTTTTTGTTTTACAGAATCCTTTTTTTCATCCACAGCTTGTATCACCGCTGCGTAATGTGGTATACTATGAAAATGGGAAAGAACCAGGAGAAAGAGACAGCTATGTATCAGTTTAACAGCAGGATCCGGTACAGCGAGACGGATGAGACAGGACGTCTGAGTGTGCCGGGGATTATCAATTATATGCAGGACTGCAGTACGTTTCAGTCCGAGGATCGCCATGCCGGCGTGGATTTTCTCACAGGAAGAAACAGGGCGTGGCTTTTATCCAGCTGGCGGATCCTCATTGACCGTTACCCCAGACTGGGAGAAGAGATCGCCGTGGGAACCTGGCACTGCGGTACCAAGGGGATATACGGATACCGGAACTTCGTCCTTTTAGACCAGGCGCAGCAGCCGCTGGTGCGGGCGCTGTCTTTGTGGTTTCTCTATGACACTGAGAAAAATATGCCTGCCAGGATACAGCCGGAGGATATGCTGCCCTACGGGGAGCCGGAGTCGCCCCTGGATCTGGGAGAGGTGCCGAAAAAGATCAGGATTCCTGAGGAATATGACACAGCTTCGGCTGTGATCATCGGCCGCCACCATCTGGACACCAACCATCATGTGAACAATGCTCAGTATGTAGAGATCGCCAAAGACGCTCTCCCTCCGGGACTTAGGATCCGGGAGATCCGGGCGGACTATAAAAGGGCGGCGCTTTTGGGAGATACAGTGATCCCAAGGATCAGCTGTTCCGGTTCCGGCCAGTGGACCGTGGCCCTGGTAAATGAAACAGGCGAGCTATTTGCCGCTGTATGGCTTCAGGGATAGGAATGGGCAGTGCCGGCGTGTGGTATTTGCAGGGCAGTAAAAAGAGGAGTATGACGAATGATCGAATTAGGAAAAGTACAGGAACTTGAGATCGTAAGAACAAAGGAGTTCGGTGTATACTTAAGTGAGAAGGCGGGAGATGAGGCGGCAGTCCTTCTTCCGAAGAAAAAAGTGCCTGAAGGGGCCAGGATTGGGGACCGGATAAGCGTCTTTATATATAAGGACTCTTCCGACCGTCTCATTGCCACCACCGGAATGCCGAAGCTTCAGGTAGGGGAGACGGCGATTCTGGAGGTAAAAGAGGTAGGGAAGATAGGAGCATTTCTGGATATGGGACTGGAAAAGGATCTCCTTCTTCCGTTTAAAGAGCAGACGCATCCGGTAAGGCGGGGAGAGAAGTGCCTGGTGTGTCTTTACGTAGACAAGAGTCACCGTCTGGCAGCGACGATGAAGGTGTATTCTCATATGAGCAGCGAGTCTCCCTACAAGGCAGAGGACTGGGTGGAAGGGACTATTTACGAGATCAATGAGGCCATCGGAGCCTTTGTGGCGGTGGACAACAAATATTACGGCCTGATCCCTAAAAGCGAGATGTATGGCCGTTTCAGAGAGGGAGATCCGGTAAAGGCCAGAGTTATGCGGGTTCGCGAGGACGGAAAGCTTGACCTGTGCGTGAGGGAAAAGGCTTATGTTCAGATGGGGGCGGATGCGGAGGCTGTCTTACAGGCCATCGATGAGTTTGACGGCGTTCTTCCGTTTAACGACAAAGCGCGGCCTGAGACCATCTTACGGGAGTTTAATATGAGTAAAAATGCCTTTAAGAGGGCGGTAGGCCGTCTCTTAAAGGAAGGAAAGATACGGATTACGGAAAAGACCATCGAGCGGATATAGCGGGCTGTATTGCCATAAGGTACAGAGAGTGATACATAGCTTGCGAAGGTTCGCGGTACATGGTGGAGATCACAGGGCAGTTCCAGTTGATGGGCTGCTCTTTTTCTTACAGAAAGGACATGGAACGGTCTGTGTCCGGGCGGACAGGAGGAGACGAAGTGACAGGAAAAAAGAGGCAGATCGGGGAGTATATTGCCATCACGGCAGGCACATTTTTAATTGCCTTTGCCATTAAAAATATTTTTGATCCAGTAAACATGGTTACGGGGGGCGTATCCGGTGCGGCTATTATCCTGAAGGAATTGTGGGATATCCCCCTGTGGCTGACCAACACGGTTTTTAATATCCCGCTGTTTTTGGCGGCGTTTCGTATGATGGGATGGAAGTTTATAGGCAGGACGCTGTATTCAACGGCCTTGCTGTCAGCAGCCCTTTACATTCTTCCTGAATTTAATCTGATAAAGGATGATATGATCCTGTCGGCGCTGTTTGGAGGGCTGATAAGCGGTCTGGGAACAGGGCTTGTGTTTGCAGGAGGCTGCACTACCGGCGGCACGGATATGCTGGCAGTGCTGATGCGGGGGTGGCTGCGTCACTATTCTTCGGCTCAGATCATGCAGGTGCTGGATTGGATTATAGTGGCGGCAGGCGTGTGCGTATTCGGCATCAGGCCCTCTCTCTATGCCCTTCTTTCCATTTTCTGTCTGGCAAAGGTGACGGACAGCCTGATTGAAGGAATGAAATTTTCAAAAGTGGCCTGGATCATTTCAAAGCAGGATAAGGAAATTGCCCGGGCGGTGATGGAGCGGCTGGAGAGGGGAGTTACCAGCATCGGGGCCAGAGGAATGTACTCCATGGAAGAGAAAAATCTTCTGTTCTGCGTGGTTTCCCGCAAGGAGATTGTGGAGATTAAGGCCATTGTAAGGGAGTTTGATCCTCAGGCATTTTTCATCGTCAGCGACGCTCGTGAAGTTTTTGGAGAAGGCTTTATAGAAAAAGAAAACCGGATAACATAATAAACAAAAATTTAACGGAATCTTCTGGGATAAATTGACAGATCGGACATTTTTTTTGTTGAATATACAATTTAGCTAAATACAAAAATTGAAGTTTGTGGATTTACAATATGGATTAAACCAGGACTTTCATGTATGATAGAACCATCACAAATGAATGTAAGACAAATCCAATTCAGGAGGAAATCATAACATGGCAAGTTTATCCCTTAGAAATGTAACCAAGAAATACCCCAACGGCTTTGTCGCTGTTAAGGACTTTAACCTGGAGATCGCAGATAAGGAATTTATCATCTTCGTAGGTCCGTCCGGCTGTGGTAAGTCCACTACTCTTCGTATGATCGCAGGCCTGGAGGATATCTCCTCCGGCGAGCTCTACATCGATGGCAAGCTGGTAAATGACGTTGAGCCAAAGGACAGAGATATCGCGATGGTATTCCAGAACTACGCTCTGTATCCTCATATGTCCGTATATGACAACATGGCATTCGGCCTGAAGTTAAGAAAGACTCCAAAGGATGAGATCGACAGGAAGGTGCATGATGCAGCTAAGATCCTGGATCTGGAGCATCTGTTAGACCGTAAGCCAAAGGCTCTGTCCGGCGGTCAGAGACAGCGTGTTGCCATGGGTCGTGCCATTGTCCGCAGCCCCAAGGTATTCCTGATGGATGAGCCGCTGTCCAACCTGGATGCAAAGTTAAGAGGCCAGATGCGTGTTGAGATCTCCAAGCTGCATCAGAGACTGGAGACTACCATTATCTATGTTACACATGACCAGACAGAGGCTATGACCCTTGGTACCAGAATCGTTGTTATGAAGGACGGCGTAGTACAGCAGGTAGACAGCCCGCAGAACCTGTATGACAGCCCATGCAACAAGTTCGTTGCAGGTTTCATCGGAGCTCCTCAGATGAATATGATCGATGCTCAGGTAGCTAAGGCTGGTTCTGACGTTACCTTATCCTTCGGCGGCCACACCGTAGCACTTCCTGCAGCAAAGGGCAAGGGCTTAGAGGACGGCGGCTATATCGGCAAGACCGTTACGCTTGGTATCCGTCCTGAGGATCTGCACGACGAGGAAGCTTTCCTTGCAGCTAATCCAAAGAGCATTTTCCAGGCTGAGATCCGTGTATACGAGATGTTAGGTTCTGAAGTTCTTCTGTACTTCGATATCGCAGACGCTAACTTTACTGCAAAGGTAAATCCGCGCACCACAGCAAGACCTGGCGATTCCATCAAGGTTGCTATGGATCTGGAAAAGGTACATATCTTCGATAAGGATACAGAGAAGGTTATCATTAACTAAGAGACCGACCAGCAGATTTCATAAAAGCTGAAAAACGATTGTAAAAAAGGGCAGGAGAGGTGACAACTCTCTTGCTTTTTTTGTAATTTTGCATTAAAATATGAAAATAGAGAAAGTAGCAACATTTGAAATACGTCAAAAAGGAGAGTATGGAATGATTTCAAATCAGATACTCCAGACTACACTGGATGGATTAAAAGCAATCACAAGAATTGATTTAGGTATTTGCGACACAGAAGGAAAGGTTTTAGCGTCTACCTTTACAGACGCAGAGGAATCAGAAAGTTCGATCCTGGTATTTGTGGATTCTCCGGCAGACAGCCAGGTAATTCAGGGATATCAGTTCTTTAAGGTGTTTGACGAGCATCAGCTTGAGTATATCCTGCTTGCAAAGGGTGCCAGCGATGATGTCTATATGGTAGGAAAGCTGGCTGCGTTCCAGATCCAGAACCTGTTAGTGGCTTATAAGGAGCGCTTTGATAAGGATAACTTTATAAAGAACCTTCTTCTGGACAACCTGCTGTTAGTGGATATCTATAACCGCGCAAAGAAACTCCACATCGAGACCGATGTAAAGCGTGTGGTATATATCATCGAAACGCACAATGAAAAGGATGTCAACGCCCTTGAGACTGTAAGAAGCCTCTTTGCTTCAAAGACAAAGGATTTCATTACTGCCGTGGATGAAAAGAATATCATCCTGGTAAAAGAGGTGCGTCAGGGCGAGTCCTACAGCGAGCTGGATAAGACGGCCAACACTATCCTGGATATGATGAACACAGAGGCCATGACAAAGGTCCGCGTATCCTACGGTACGGTGATCAACGACATTAAGGAAGTATCACGCTCCTATAAGGAGGCCAAGATGGCTCTGGATGTAGGCCGTATCTTCTATGCAAATAAAAATGTAGTGGCTTACAGCAATCTGGGTATCGGCCGTCTGATTTACCAGCTGCCTATCCCTTTGTGCAAGATGTTTATCCGCGAGGTATTCGACGGCAAGTCTCCCGATGAGTTTGACGAGGAGACGCTGGCTACCATCAATAAGTTCTTTGAGAACAGTCTGAATGTATCCGAGACGTCCAGACAGCTCTATATCCACAGAAATACTCTGGTTTACCGCCTGGATAAGCTCCAGAAGAGCACTGGTCTTGATCTTCGTATTTTTGAGGATGCAATTACCTTCAAGATTGCGCTTATGGTTGCCAAGTATATGAAGTATATGGAAAGCCTGGATTACTAAAACGAGGTCAGGAAAATGATAGAACTCAGCCATGTCAGCAAGACATACAGTGAGGGAAACCGGGCTGTGAAGGATGTAAGCCTGACCATCGGCGACGGGGAATTTGTCTTTATCGTAGGGCGCAGCGGCTCAGGAAAGAGCACGCTTCTCAAGCTTCTTTTAAAGGAGCTTGAGCCCACAAAGGGACAGATCATAGTCAATGATATGGATCTGGGGAAGATGCCCAGAAGATATGTTCCTAAATACCGTAGAAAATTAGGTGTGGTCTTTCAGGACTTCTGGCTCCTGAAAGACCTTACTGTATTTGAGAACGTTGCCTTCGCCCAGCGGGTGATCGGGGTGCCGAACCGTGTCATAAAGGAATCGGTGCCGGAGATGCTTCGGATGGTGGGGCTTTCCGCTAAATACAAGACCCGTCCTGACAAGCTTTCCGGCGGTGAACAGCAGCGAGTGGCCATTGCCAGGGCGCTGATTAATCGGCCGGAAGTCCTTTTAGCCGATGAGCCCACAGGAAATCTGGACAGCTTTAATACTCATGAGATTATGGGCCTCTTAGAGGAGATCAACGAGAGGGGAACTACAGTGATTGTCGTGACCCACAGCCATGAGATGGTCCAGCAGATGAAAAAACGGGTGATTACCATGGACCGCGGAGTAGTGGTCAAAGATGAGGGCGGATCCAGATAAGACAAAAATGGGTCTGCCGGAAAGGCACGATCGTTTGAAATGAATACATTTTGGTATTGCCTGAAACAGGGCATCGTCAATATATGCAGAAATATTTTGTTTTCGCTGGCTTCTATAGCGACTATTTCTGCGTGTATTTTTTTATTCTGCCTCTTTTTTGCTCTGGCGGCCAATGTGGCTCATGGGGCTAAAATCGCCCAGGAAACCGTGGGAATCTCTGTCTTTTTTAATGATGGTATGTCAGAGGATGAGATCCTTGCTGCAGGAGAAGAGATAAAAAGCTGGAGTGAGGTGAGAGAGGCGGATTATACCTCGGCCCAGGAAGCATGGGACACGTTTAAGAGCCAGTACTTTGAGGGCTCGGAGGAACTGGCCGAGGGGTTTGAAAATGACAATCCTCTGGCTGATTCCGCTTCATTTGAGGTTTTTTTAAATGATATTTCCGATCAGCAGAAGGTTGTCAGCCGGCTGGAAGCCATGGATGGGGTGCGGCGGGTCCGCTATTCCAGCACTCTGGCAGCAGGATTTACAAGCGTGGGAAAGATGATCAGCCTGATGTCAGCGCTGATTATCGGGGTGCTGCTGGCGGTAGCTGTATTCCTTATAAGCAACACTATTTCTGTGGCAGCGGCTTTCCGCAGGCGGGAAAATGAAATTATGCGCTATATCGGTGCTACGAATTTTATGATACGCGCCCCGTTTTTGGTGGAAGGACTGCTTCTGGGACTTTTTGGAGCGCTGATCCCGCTGGGAGGCATATGGTTTCTCTATGAGAAGGGAGTTTTGTATCTGGAGCAGAATTATTCCCTGATCACGGGGCTTTTTGAGCCGCTTTCTCTGAGAGATATTTTTCCGTATATGGCGGGAGGAGCCATGCTCCTGGGTGTTGGCATCGGCGTAGTGGTGAGCCTGGTGACGATTCGGAAACACCTGAGGGTGTAGACGCTTATGGGGCGGCAGGAATCTGTGGAAAAGGAGCGGCATATGAGAAAAAAGAAGATAGGGGCCGGGGCTGCGGCTGCGGTCGGAGTGATTCTGGCCATGGGAATGGTATTTTCCTCTTATGCCACGAATAAGGATATAGAGGATGCGAAGAAGAAGGTCTCTTCCATGGAGGAGGAGAAGCAGAAGGTTCAGGATACCTTAAAGGAATTAGAGGGTAAGAAATCTGATACGGCGGCTTATGTGAAGGAACTGGACGGAAAACTGTCCTCTCTGACAGCAGAGCTTACGAAGCTGGAGGGAGACATTTCCGATAAAGAGAGCCAGATTGAAACGGCAAAGGAAGAGCTGCAGGCTGCAAAGGAGACAGAAAGCCGGCAGTATGCAGATATGAAGCTGCGGATCCGGTATATGTATGAAAATGGACAGACCAGCCTTTTGGAATCGGTGTTTCAGTCAGAGAGCATCGCTGAGCTTCTAAACCGGGCGGAGTATGCCAGCCAGATCACTTCTTATGACCGGAGAATGCTTAATGAATATAAAGCGGTACGGGAAGAGGTGGCAGTAAAGGAAGAAAACCTGGAAGAAGAGCGCCAGGAGCTGCTTGCCCTTCAGGACTCCACTAAAGCCAAGCAGAGCTCGGTACAGACGCTGATGGCTTCCAAGCAGGCAGAATTGTCTGCCTATAATACAAAGATTGCCTCGGCTCAGGATGAAATCGACCAGTATAATGCGGATATCAAGGCTCAGGAGGATCTAATGGCCCAGGTGGAGGCCGAGATCCGCCGTAAGGAAGAGGAAGCCAGAAAGGCGGAAGAGGCCAAAAAGGCAGCAGAGGCTAAAAAGGCGCAGGAGGCTGCAAAGAAGGAGGAGACTTCCGGGAAAACGGATAGTACGGTAAAAACGGGGAATACTGGTTTTACATGGCCCTGTCCTTCAAGCAGCAGGATTTCTTCCGGCTTTGGAGACAGAAGCTCACCAACCGAAGGGGCTTCCACCAACCATAAGGGGATCGATATTCCGGCGGCTTCCGGCTCTGCCATTGTGGCGGCGGCGGACGGCAAGGTGGTGATCTCTACATACAGCTATTCGGCCGGCAACTATATTATGATCGACCATGGCGGAGGGATCAGCACCGTATATATGCACTGTTCCCAGCTTCTTGTAAGCGAGGGGGACACAGTGAAAAAGGGACAGACCATTGCAAAGGTGGGGTCTACGGGATATTCGACCGGTCCCCACCTGCATTTCGGCGTTCGGTCCGGAGGCGTTTATGTAAATCCTTCCGGCTACGTGAGTCCTTAGGCAGGTGCGCCGTCGGCAGAGGGGAACCTCAGGTTCTCTTGTCTGCTGATGGGAAGGATAGAGAAATGGGCTGGGAAAAGGCAGATAGGAGACTGAAGTGGAAGAGCAGAGATTAGACAGACAGGATGAGAAAAAAAGGGCCGGAGGCGGGCAGAACCGATTCTGGCTGGGAGTGCTTACCGGTGCTCTTGTAATGGCCTTTGTGGGGCTGATCATCGTGGGAATGTCCGCGGGGATCTACCTTTTTGGCAGACGGGTCATGAGTCGGCAGCCGCAGTCGGGAGCGCCGGCAATTACGGATGATTCTTCAAAGGATCTGGATTTTAAACATATCACCTCTAAGATGGAGATGATACAGCAGATCATTGATCAGGTGTTTCTTTATGACGAGGATGAGGAAAATGTAGAGGACTACATTTACAGAGGAATGTTAGCAGGGCTGGATGATCCCTATTCCGTTTACTACTCAGAAGAGGATTATAAGATGATGCAGGAGAGTACCAGCGGCACTTACTCCGGCATTGGAGCCATGATCAGCCAGAACCGGACCACAGGCTTAAGCACCGTGGTAAAGGTATTTGACGGTTCTCCGGCCCTGGAAGCGGGCATGAAGCCCGGAGATGTGATCTATAAGGTGGAGGATACGCTGGTAGCCGGAGAGAGCCTGGATGTGATCGTAAGCAATTATGTAAAGGGAGAAGAGGGCACCGATGTACACATTACGGTGTATCGGACGGAGCAGGACTCCTATGTGGATCTGACGATTACAAGGCGCAAGATTGAGGTGCCTACGGTGGAATTCAGGATGCTGGATGACAAGACTGGATATGTGGCAGTCAGTGAATTTGATCTGGTGACGGTGGAGCAGTTTGAACAGGCCATTGATGAGCTAACTGCAAAGGGGATGAAGCAGCTGGTGATTGACTTAAGAAATAATCCCGGCGGCATATTAGACAGCGCTGTGGCCATGGTAGATTATCTGCTTCCAGACGATATTTCCACTTATAAGAAAGGGGAAGGCAAGTCCCTGATTGTCTATACGGCGGATAAGAACCAGGAAGGAGAAACCTACACCGCTTCTGACGGCCATTCTGTGGATATTCCCATGGCGATTCTGGTAAATGGGGATTCCGCCAGCGCTTCTGAGGTATTTACAGGGGCCATGAAGGATTATGACAAGGCCGTGGTGGTTGGAACTACCAGCTATGGAAAGGGAATTGTCCAGAATCTGATCCCTCTGGGAGATGGCTCAGCCATCAAGGTTACAACGGCTCATTACTATACGCCCAGCGGCTTTGATCTTCACGGAAAAGGCATTGAGCCGGACGTGGAGGTAGAACTGGATGAAAAGCTGAAGACTCAGGCAGTTATCGCCCCAGAGGAGGATAACCAGCTTAAAAAGGCGGTAGAAGTGTTAAACAGCGGACGGTAGGATTAGGGAACGGAAAGAGCATCCCAACGTCTGTAAGATAAAAAAGACGGTTTTGGTCAGGTTCTGTGGGAGAAAGAGACAGAACAGATCAAAGCGGTCTTTTTTTTGCAGCTGCGGCATATAAAAAAATACATCCCAAACTGCGGGAAAAATCGCTCACCCGGTTGTTGGCAGGACGATTTCGTGCTACACTGAAGCGGGAATTTTAACATATTTAGAAAAAAGGGGAATCGAACCATGCCAGTTTTTGATTTTGACCATATGTCCAAAACACAGGATCCTGAGCAGGCAGAGAGTGCCTGGGACGTTTTTTATTCCGATGCCTCGGAGGCGACGCCGGAGAACCCCATACTGATTCTGGATAATCAGGGGGAACAATGGGATCATCATACCTGCGGGCTTTTTACCAGCCCGGTTCGGGGCACGGCCTTTGAATTTAAGGATGGAAACCGTACGGTCAGAGGTGATATTTTAAAGATAGATGCCCGTTTTGTAAGTCTGATCCGCTGGCTGGGAGAGAGCCATATCAATGTGCGCCTTTCCGGTGAGAACGGTAAGGAGGGATATGCGGTCTGCCGGATCAGGGAAACCGCCTTCGGCAAGGGCGCCAAGCTTTCTGCCGAGGACGGCTTTCTGCAGTTTATGATTGAGCGGCTTTTTGCCAGCAGCGCGCCTTCAGAGACAGAGGAAGAGGAGGAAACGGAAGAGGGGGATGATATGAAGCTGACCAGCCTGCAGAGCATCACAGATTTTATGACCTGTGCCGGAAAGACGCTGCCGGATCATATCCGCCTCTGGGCCAGAAGAAACCTTGCAGTGGCAAAGTCCCATGAGGTATCGCCTGAGGAGCGCCGCCATGCACAGAGAGCCCTGTCTATTATGATGAATGTGCGGTGGAAGCATGATTACTTTGAGGCCATCGATCCAGTGGAGGCCAGAAAGATCCTGGATGAGGAACTGTACGGTATGGAGCGTGTGAAGCAGAGGATTATAGAGACGATTATCCAGATTAACCGTACCCATACGCTGCCTGCTTACGGCCTTCTTCTGGTAGGGCCGGCGGGAACGGGAAAGTCCCAGATTGCCTACGCGGTGGCGCGGATCTTAAAGCTGCCCTGGACTACGTTGGATATGAGTTCCATCAATGATCCGGAGCAGCTTACGGGAAGCTCCAGAGTTTATGCTAATGCAAAGCCAGGTATCATTATGGAGGCCTTTTCCATGGCGGGAGAGTCTAATCTGGTGTTTATTATCAATGAGCTGGACAAGGCTGCATCCGGCAAAGGAAACGGCAATCCTGCGGATGTGCTTTTAACCCTTCTTGATAATCTCGGATTTACGGATAACTATATGGAGTGCATGGTGCCTACTTCCGGTGTGTATCCTATCGCAACGGCCAACAATAAGGAACAGATCAGCGCGCCGTTAATGTCGCGGTTTGCAGTGATCGATATTCCTGATTATACACCGGAGGAAAAGAAAATTATTTTCTCAAAATTTGCCCTTCCAAAGATCCTGCGGCGTATGAGCCTGCGCCCGGAGGAGTGTATACTGACGGACGAGGCTCTGGACATGGCAGTAAAGCTGCACTCCAATACAAGCGGGATCCGGGATCTGGAGCAGGCGGCGGAGCATCTGGCTGCCAATGCTCTGTACCAGATCGAGGTGGATCATCTGGAGAAGGTGGTATTTGACGGGAAAATGGTTCGGGAACTGCTGGGATAAAGAGGGTGCCGGATGAGGCTATATGTCGGATGAGCGGCTCACGCTATTCTTTTTCTGCCTGTTTTTCCGGTTCCAGCACGTTTGCCAGCTTTTCTCTCAGAACCTGAGCCTCATTCCCCAGTTCCCGTATATAGGCTGCCTCAGGAACCTCGATATCGTGGATCAGGGCATTTCTCATCTTCCGAAGGAACGCGATCTGATTCAGGCTTTCCCTGTCCAGAAGGTTAAGACGTTTTAATGCGTTGATATTGAATACGCTCAGGGAACGGGAGCTGCGCTTGGTGGTACGGTTTAACAGGGCCTCCAGGGGTACCCACTGGCTAAAGAAGGAACTGATGGCTTCACGGCGCTCCTCATCCTGGTCGGATACTGCGGCTCTCAGGGACTGATAGGCCAGATAGCGTTTTTCATTGCCGCTGATGATCTGGTCGATGATCTGTTGGGAAATGTTTCGCTTGTCCTTTTCAAACTTGACCGATTTTAAAATTGGCCCCATGTGCTTTACATCCAAAAGCTTCAGATTGAGCAAAAGCCGAAAAAGAAGCTCGATATTTCCCATCCGCAGTTCGATATCCTCTGTGCGGAAGTTGCTGCTCAGGTAATTGTAAAGATAGGAGGCCAGCTCATACTGGTTATCAAAGACCGCGTTCTTGCTGCGGATTCGTTCGTTTCCCGCAGCCTGCAGGCGTTCCAGGGCAATTTCACCGGCAAGGACAAGGCCGTTGAGCTCGTCCAGGATGGCAAGCTCTTCCTCAGAGAGCGTTCCCTGGAGAGGCTTGTAGATCAGATCGTGTTCCACCTCGGACCAGGCGTGCATCAGGACAGACGCCACCTGGATCTCAATGCGGGCCCGGCAGTAGCGTTTTTCCGACGGCTGGGCAAACTCCTCCCGCAGATAGACGCGGTAGTGGTTACCGGGCCAGCCGGAAAAACGTTTGTTGTAGGTGGGGGGCTTGGACTGTTCCGGGAACTGCTTGCTCTCCAGGATATGAAACTGATCCCGGATCAGCTGGTCGGCCTGGAGACGGTCTCCAGGGAAGTAGAGGGAGACACGGACACCGCACAGATCTGCGATGTCCTCATAAATCTCCTTCATATTTTTATAGGGAACCGGGCGCTTTGCATTGCGGCGAAGTACCTTGCTTTTTAAACGGCCCGGATTCTTGGCCCGGTAGGTGACTATGGCGCGAATACCGGAGGAGCGGAGTATGGCCTCCAGCTGACCGGCGGCCAGGCGGCCTACGGATTCGTAGTAATTGAATTTCTTTTTGTAGTTTTCGATAAACTGGTTGATCAGATCCACAGGCTCCTCCTTCTCGTGGGGCGGCTGCCCCGGAACCGGTTGTTGTCTTTGGGGTTGAATACTTGTTTCATCATACCATATGGGCGCAGGGAGCGCAAGCGGTGCGGCTACCGGCTGATTTTCTTTTCTGCACAGGCAATGGCCTGATACAAAAGCCAGGAAAGCAGGCACAGAACCATAATGGATGTCATGAGCACTGTCATGGTGAAGGTCTGGGCGGAATAGGTGATCAGGTAGCCAAGTCCCGCCCGTGCGGAGAGAAATTCCCCAATGATGACGCCTACCAGGCAGAGGCCGATATTGACCTTCATATTGTTAATGAGCAGCGGAAGGGAACCGGGCAGCAGGACTTTAAAGAGAACGTCGCTGCGGGTGCCGCCCAGGGAGCGGATCAGCCGGATCTTGTCATCATCGGTCTGGCAGAAACTGCTGTACAGAGTGAGAATGGAGCCGAATACAGCTACTGAGACGGCGGCAGTGACGATGGTGGTCATGTTATTTCCCAGCCATACAATGAGCAGAGGCGCCAGGGCCGACTTGGGGAGACTGTTCAAAAGGACTAAAAAGGGTTCTAAAATACCCGCCGCGGTGGGGCTTGCCCACAGAAACAGGGCGCAGGCCAGACCTGCTGCGGTGCAGACGGCAAAGCTTACCAGCGTTTCCGCCAGGGTGACGCCGGTATGCACAAAAATGCTTTTGTCCTGGATCATGGAGATCAGGCATTTTACGATCAGGGTGGGACTGCTGAAAATAAAACGGTCAATGAACCCCAGCCGTGCGGACAGCTCCCAGAGGCTTAAAATCAGCACAAGAAGCATAATACGCCATGTGCGGATCATGTTTTTTTGGCGGAGCTGGCTGGCCAGGTATTCCTGCTGTGCCAAGGACGGGGCAGCCGCTGTGGTAAGGCTTTTACTCATGGGTTTTCAGCTCCTTCCATACGGTGTTGAAATATCTGGAAAATTCAGGACAGTTTCTGCGCTCCAGGGGGCTTTGGCAGTCCTGGGGAAATGTGATGGTCAGGATCTTTTTGATCCTTCCGGGCCTGGGGGTGAGAATTATGATGCGGTCTGCGGTGCTGATAGCTTCGGACAGATCGTGGGTTACAAGGATTGCCGTTTTTCCTGTAGTTCGCAGAATAGAGCTGATATCATCGCACACAGAAAGTCTTGTCTGATAATCCAGGGCGGAAAAGGGTTCGTCAAGAAGAAGAAGATCCGGTTCCAGAGCCAGCGTGCGGATTAGAGCAGCCCTCTGGCGCATCCCGCCGGACAGCTCCGATGGTCTGGCGTGCTCGAATCCTTTCAGGCCATAAGAGGCAAGCATTTCCTTTAAACGGTTTATACTTTTTGTATTCAGGCGGTGCTGGATCTCAAGTCCAAGGGAAACATTTGATAAAATATCCCTCCATTCAAACAGATGATCCTTCTGGAGCATATATCCGGTTGCAGAAGGGGAATGGGAGAGCGGAAGTCCGTCTATGAGGATCTGTCCTTCATCCGGCTGAGTCAGACCGCATAAAAGGGAGAGAAGAGTGGATTTGCCGCAGCCGGAAGGCCCTACGACAGCAGCAAATTCACCGGGGGCCAGAGTAAACGATATATTGGAAAGAGCCAGCGTTTCGCCGTCCAGAGTATGGTAGGAGTAGCTGACTCCGGTCACATCCAGTTTGGGTGTCATTTTCTGGAAACTCCTTTCATAAGATGTGTCTTTGGTATAGTATACGCATGGAACACACAAAAAGAAACGCTTTTACCGGCCAATCTGGCGGGCAAAAGCGTTTCCTTCTTTTACTGGGAAGCAGTCGCTTGGGAGGCCGCAGTATTCTCAGACGGGGCGGTAGCCTGGGAGGGGGCCGCGCCGGATGTCTCATTTTGCGTGTGGTCATAGCTCCACGTTACCGGCGTAGGACGGGAGGAATCAAAGATCTGGGAAGCGTCAAAGAGATCCGCCAGCCGCTTTTTGGAAGGATCCGTCTGGATCATATCCTGGTACAGACGATAGCCGTCCAGGTTCCGCCGGGCCATTCTCAGGTAGTCTGGACCCTTCTGGATCCAGGAAGGCTTGCTGGCGTCTACATTGCAGAAATACCGGAAACCTTTGGAGCGGAGGTACTGATAGCGGTAGTTTTCATCTGAATACGGCTTCCAGTCGGCTACATCATTTCCATTAGGGAAAATGTATATGTCCGTGGGACCGATCAGGGATTCCACTTCCGTTTCCCACTTATCTGTGTCTGCGTAAAAACGTTCGTCGCTGATCTGATAGGTCTGTCCAGGGACGGAGGACACACCCATCCACAGATGGCCCCAGCTGTGGCTTGCAAGCTCCCAGCCGTTGTCTCTCAGACATTGCGCCACTTTGGCGGCCTGTTCCCGGTCACTTTCGTAAGTAGGGCTGTCGCTGTAGGAAGCGGCGGTGCGGTATCCTAAGATCCCCTCATAGCCGGTAAGGGCAATGATGGCTCTGGCCCCCTTATAGGAAAAATCAGGGTGTTCTTTAATAAAATCCTCTAAAATCGGGATCAAGTCATAGGAGCCGGTGGAAACCGTGCCGTCATCCAGCGTCATTTCACAGGTGGGTTTCCCGTCATTTCCAATGATGATGCGGCTGGCAAAGCCGTCATCCTTCATATAGGAATAGTAGCATACATCATCCTGGGACATGACAATGGGCTTTTTTCCTTCTGGAAGAAGGATATTTCCCCAGGTGAACACAGGATTTCCGTTTTCGTCCGTGGTTTCATAGGCAATGTCATGGATGCGGACTAAAACATAGCCGTCATTATAAAGTGCATCCAGTATTTTTAAAAACTCGTCCTTTGTAGTCATTACGGAATTGTAGCCCGGGGTTCGGCTGTCGCCGTCAAAGGCCTTGGCCGTGTCCATGATCAGGGAATGAAAAAATACATGGGGAACGTTCTTCACGTCCGCAGGCACAAGGGCAGCTTTGGCCGCCTCATAGGAGGAAATAGCTTCTGCTACCGCCGGTTCCTCTGCCGCAGAAGCGTCCTCTTTGAGGAGGGAAATGGCTTTGTCATAGTCATAGCCTGCCGCCAGGAAGGCCGCCTGACTTAAAAGGCTTTCTAACGAATCCGCGGGATTCGCTGAGACGGGAAGGCCGCCGGAGGGCTGGGGTTGGGACGCTGCATCAGAGGAGGAGGCAGCGACGGCCGGCCGGGGAGGCTGCCGCTTTAATACAAAGCGGGTCAGTGCAAATATACCTGCGCCTAACAGCGCCAGGATCAGGATTACGGCGAAAATAGTAGGAAGATGCCGGGACAGGCCCACAAGCTTTCTTCGGTGTCTGCGGGCCTGACGGCGTCTGAAATCTGTTCGGCTCATAAATGGTTTCAATCTCCTGTTATGTATTGATATTTTTAGGGTGTACCGGCAGCTGTGTATGGTACTGCCTTATTATAACACAAAAAAGCGGCCTTCGGGTATGGGCAATCATAACGATTTTCTTAAAATACGTTGTAACTGTTCAGAATGGCGAAAGGCATTCCCACGTCCCGAGTGGTTACAATACTTTGAGGACATCGGAAACTGGCAATAGGAAAGCTGTTGAAATTTGGCTGCATCCGTGGTATCTTTAAAGCAGTAATGATTCAATACAGCCCTGGCTGTACGGCAGCTGGGCGCGCTATGAAAAGGAGAAAAACGATGGCAGAAATAGTAAAAGATCCAAATTGTGCATATTGTATGCAAGGAGAACTGGCAGCAAAGTTTGCCTACCCGGTCTGTGAGATGAAAACAGGCTTTCTCTATGTATTTAAGGAGCAGAGCAAGAAGGGAAGAGTGATCCTGGCTCATAAAAAGCACGTGAGCGAACTGATCGATTTGACCGACGAGGAGAGAAATGACTTTTTTGCCGAGGTGGCCCAGGTGGCAAGAGCTGTACACAAGGTATTTCATCCCGATAAGGTAAACTACGGCGCATACGGCGATACTGGCTGTCATCTTCATTTCCACATTGTTCCCAAATATAAGGGCGGCGAAGAGTGGGGCGGCACCTTCGAGATGAACAGCGGAAGAACCATTCTTACAGATGCTGAGTATGAGGAGATGGCAGAGGCCTTAAGAAAAGCGTTAAAAGAGGTCTGAGCTGCTATAGGTGTTTTTGGACAGCGGAAAATCCCGATCCAGGTCAGCTGCACATAAAGAGCCGGTCCGGTTTCATATATTAGGCAGAGAACGTCTTTTTAAGGAAGTGCGCCTATGAAAAGGACAAAAGCAGCAGGATGCGCGCTGGCGCTTGTGATCATGGCGGGGCAGGTCCTGACGGCTCTGGCTACAGAACCGGGGATCGCCATTCCGGTGAATGTGCCGGCTCAGGAGGTAAGCGGGGAAACGGCCAGAATGCAGGCAGAGACGGGGGAAAATACCGCCCTTCAGGCGGCGATCCAGATATCGGCTCCTTCCGCAGTGCTGATGGAGGCATCTACCGGCCAGGTCATCTATGAAAAAGGGGCGGACGAAAAGAGAAGTCCTGCCAGCGTTACCAAGGTAATGACACTGATCCTGATTTTTGATGCTCTGGAAGCAGGAAAAATACAGCTGACGGATGAAGTGGTTACCAGCGCCAACGCAAAGTCCATGGGAGGCTCTCAGGTGTTTTTGGAGGAGGGAGAGGTTCAGACCGTGGAAACCCTGATCAAATGTATTGTGATCGCCTCTGGAAATGACGCCTCTGTTGCGATGGCCGAGTATATCGCAGGAACCGAGGAAGCCTTTGTGCAGCAGATGAATGAGAGAGCAAAGGGGCTTGGTATGACCGAAACACATTTTGTGGACTGCTGCGGCCTTACAGAGGATCCGGCCCATGTGACCACAGCCAGGGATATTGCCAAAATGAGCCGGGAACTGATCAATCGTTATCCTCAGATCCATAATTATTCTACCATTTGGATGGAAAATATTACCCATGTGACGAAGCAGGGAACCAAGGAATTTGGGCTGTCAAATACAAATAAGCTTTTGCGTATGGCTACCAGCTTTCAGGTTACCGGCTTAAAGACAGGCTCTACATCCCTGGCAAAATACTGCCTGTCCGCTACTGCGGAAAAGGATGGTGTCAGGCTGATTGCGTCTATCATGGCGGCTCCTGATTTTAAAGCGCGGTTTGCCGATGCACAGACCCTGCTCAATTACGGTTATGCAAACTGTAAGCTTTATGAGGATAAAGAGGGGATTCCTCTTCCTGAGATCCTGGTGGACGGAGGGGTAAAAGACCGGGCCAAACTGGCTTTGAACGGAAGTTTCCAATATCTGAGTCTTAAAGGAGAGGATCTGTCAGCGGTGGAAAAGAAACTGGCGTTAGAAGACGCTCTTCCGGCTCCGGTCACCCAGGGGCAAAAAGCCGGAGTGCTGGAGTACTGGCTAAACGGCGAGAAGATCGGAGAGGTGGATGTGGTTACAGCAGAGGAGGTGCGAAAAGCACAGTATGGGGATTATCTGAAATGGCTTTTGAGCGCGTGGAGATTTGAAAAACAGGCTGAGGGATAAAACACGTCAAATATTTTAGCAATCAGGAAAAAAAGAGACGCTTTTGGCAGGATTCATTCCCAAAGGCGTCTCTTTTTACAAATCATATCTTTACGGATCTCTGTCAGAGTGGATTATTTCACCGCTTTCGTGGAAAACTCTGTGGTTACCAGTTCTTTATAGGGCACTGTTTCTTTTAGCTGCCCCGCTTCTTCTAAGATTCGTTCCAAAAGTTCAAAACTGCTTTCCTCAAACACCGTATCCTCTTTCCAGGTATCCTGCGCCTTATAACGCTCCACGATCTGAGTCAGCTTATCTAAAGGCGTTTCCTTAAACTGCGGGGAAATGGTTTTTGCAATTTCTTCTGAAGAATGGGAATTTACATAATCAAGTCCCCGCTGAATGGCATTTGTAAAGCTCTGGATCACCTCCGGGTGCTGTTTGATATAGCTTTTTCTGGCGCTGTAGGCTGTATAGGGAACATAACCGGATTCCGTTCCCAGGGAGGCTACGACTGAACCGTTTCCTTCCAGTTCCAGAGTGGTGGCGAAAGGTTCAAATTCGATGGTATAATCCGCGTCGCTGCTCGTAAATGCCGCCGCCGTCAGTCCAAAGCTGATGCTCTGGTCAATGGTAAGATCGGTGGAAGGGTCAAGGCCGTTTTTCTTTAAAATGTATTCAAAGACCATCTGAGGCATACCGCCGGTCTAACCGGCCTCAATGAAGTTTTTTTCCACATCCTGCAGTATTTGACGGGAAACTGTAATCCGGTACGGATGATGATAGATATCGGTTCGCTCCACCAGGCCCAGTGCAAGCAGTTTCTCCATATAGGGAATAAATTTTTTCCTGTGCATGGGATATCCCATGGATTTCAACCGGTCAGCAAGAAATTTAACAGAGGTAAACCCCGTCTGGTCCTGCTCCAGGAGCCGGATTGCTTCAAGCATCATGGTTAATTTCAGATTTTTCTCACCTGCTTTAAAATCCGAGGCGGCAGGAACGCCAAGACCATGCTTTAAATAGATATCGGCATTTCCATCCTTATCCACAATGATCTTATCGGCCAGAACTTCAATATCAGACCGGGTCAGGGACTGACTGCTTAACAGGTTATCCAGAATATCTGGTGCGGTCTGGGGGGCGGGTTTTGGGGAGGAGATTGTCATAGGGGATTTCCGGGACAGATCCCGTAAGTTTTTTTCGATGTCCAAGATGCGGGTCATTTTTTCTTTCTGTAAAGCCGCATAGGCATCTGCGATTTGTTCACTTATAGAAGGATCAGCTGCGATTTCCTTTATTTTCTGAGCCATCAGGGTTTTTAATTCACCCTTTTCCCGCTCCAGTTCCCGTCCCAGCCGCTGCTTCCTGTCGGCATCCGAATAATGCCCGGTCTTTAACCGGGACAGATCAAGCGCCTGTATGGCATCATTCAGGTTGTGGCGGCAGAACGCCAGATACTGAAGGAAGGCTTCTGTTAAGGTGTGTTCTGCAATAGAATGTGCATGGCCGCAGAACTGCTTTCCTTTTTTGTTATAGGTACTGCATATATAATATTTTTCACGGTTTGGACGGTTGATGGCAGTCAGCTTGTGTCCGCAGTCCTTACAGTAAAGACAGCCGGAGAAAAGATTGATATGTTTTTTCTGACCGCGGTACTGGCTGTGGCTGCGGCTTTCCTTCACTTCATGAAGGAGCTTCATGGTATCATCATCGAAAATCTTCGGATGGTGATTATAAAAGATATATTGCTGATCCCTGGGAACTTTTTTGTCTTTTCCGTTTATGGTGGTGCGCTCTCGCTTGTGGGTGCGCAGGATTCCGTTATTATAATCATTGAACAGCGTATCCTTTACCATAGAGTAGCTCCATTTACAGGCAATATGCCGATGGTAGGGAAGTCCCAGAGCCTCATACCGTTCCCTCTGCAGCATGGTGGGAGTTGGCACTCCCCTTTGGGATAGGATTTCTGCCGTTTTCCTTATTCCGTTCCCCTCCAGATAAAGCTCTTTTTGAAGATTTAAAATAGCAGCAGCCTCTTCATCAATGAGGATCTTCTGTTTATTAAGGGGGTGTCTCACATAGCCAAAAGGCGGAATGGATTTTAATGTACCGTTTTCCTGCTCCATCTGTTTGATCCGCTTTACCTTGCGGCTGGTAGTTTTGACGTGCCGTTCATTATCCCAGGTCTTGATCCCGATGATATCGTCGTCTGAACAGAAGGAGTCATAATTATCATCAATGAGAATCACTCGTTTCCCTTTTTCTTCCATTTCCTCCAGAAAGAGAAGAACCTTTGCATTGTGGCGGCCAATACGGGAGAGATCCTTTGCGACAATGACCTGGATGGACGACAGGTCAGCCATCATTTCCCGAAACTGAGGGCGGTCAAACGAATAACCTGAAAAACCATCGTCCTCATAAATACGGCGGACGGTCATATGGTGTTTTTGGGCATATTCCTGGATAATCCGTTTCTGGTTCTCAATGGATGAGTAGCTGCGTTTGTTATCATCCCTGGAGAGCCGGACATAACCGTCTATGACCATAGGGATTTCTGCATTTGTTAATGTCATAAGCAACAGCCTCCTTTGACTCTGTAATGACTCCGGTGTGAGGGGAGGAAAAAGAATCATGCAGCGCACCTGCCGTTAAGGCAGATGTTTTTTTATGAGTTCCCTCAGCCCATCCTCCATAGCTCTCTGGCCTTCGATGATTGTGATTACAAGACAGCCCTGCTTTTTTAACAGTTCTTTTTGCCTGACGATTTCTGCAGCATCCGTTTTCTGGCTCTGGAGCAAATAATAGATTTCTCTCTGCTTTTTTATAATATTCACCTCAACCAATACTTTGCAATCATCCTATGAAGATGTCTGCTTATCCTATGACTGCAGAATCCAAAGCAGGCCAATGTGAAATTAAAAACTGGAATGTGGGGCAGGTCTGGCTGCCGTTACAGCAGGTTCAGATTCGCCTGACATTCCAGTTATGAAAAACGTGTTTTTAGCAGAGGTTTTAAGGCTTTGATGAGGAAAATACGGGATTCTCTGTCTGCTCCTGTTTTGCTTTCGATGTCAGTATACGGCCAGGCAGTCTTGCGATTGATCCAACAAGAAGAGCGGCGATCACGGTACCCTCCCGGACGCCGTTAAGTCCACCGAAATATCCGAAGGATAAAAGGGCGGCAATTCCTGTCATGGATACGTCAAAAACTATCTTGGTTGTTCCAAATTCTGTATTCCAGGTGGCAGCCACGGCACGCACAAAGGATTCTCCCGGAAGCATCGCAACATCTGCCGCCATTTCCAGATATACTCCGAAGCCCAGGATCACACAGCCGCACAAAAGGCCCGCAATTTGTACAAAATAGGATCGAAGATCTATAAAGGTAAGCAAAACCATGGACAGATCAATAAAGTATCCGAACAGAACAGAGATCGGAATCTGCAAAAGATGTTCTGCCTTGAAATTTCTTCTGAGAATCAAAAGCTGCAGCAGAATCAGAAAAAGACTGAAAAAAATTGTAAATTCTCCCAGGGTAAAGGGGAATTTAAGGCTCAAAACATAAGGGATAGAAGAAATCGGCGAGGTTCCGAGGCTGGCTTTTGTGATCATGCTGACGCCAAGAGAGTTTACAAACAGCCCGATCAGAAAGATGGCATAGCGCTTTCGTTTACTCATGGTTATTCCTGTGCTCCTTTGATATTTGTGCTGAGTTTCATGAAATATTTCATGAATTGTTCTTTATCCTTTTCGGAAAAGCCTTCAAACGCCTGCTCTTCTAATTTTGCAAACGCCTGCGTTGTTTTTTGAAGCATTTCCGTTCCAAAGGGGGTCAGAAAAATATGAAAGGTTCGGCGGTTGCCATTTAAGATCCTTCGTTCAATCATATGTTTTTCTTCCATACGGTTTAAAACAGAGGTCAGTGATCCGGCTTCAATGCCGCAGGCACCTGCAATCTCCTTCTGGCTGGCGCCGTCATGTTCCTTTAAATAATCCAGAACCTTTGGCTGGCCCGGCGTCAGTCCAAAGTTGTCAATAAAAAAGAGCAGGGCCATTTAAATGTGGGCCTTGCTCTGTGAGCGGTTGCAACAGCAGGGAATCCTTAAATATACAGTTCATTATGCTTGCGGACAGAGCAAGCTTTTTTTAATGCAGTGCCTACGGCAAATAATAATGCCTGATTTATTTTCCGTGCGTTTTGCGGGCACAGACGGACGCAGCGCATACATGAGATGCATTTTTTTGAATCGGTCTTACTCGGATGATGTTTATCGATTGCCTGAACCGGACATTTTTCCGCACATAATCCACATTCATTGCAGTCTTTGGAAACATTTGGAATCAGGGTGCTGTTTCCCCGCTTTTTATATGGCCGGTTTCCAGGAAGATTCAGACTGCTGTATACCTGACTGTTTTGTTTTTCGAGAATTTTACCGGCAAATATACGAAGCTCTGTTTCATCAGCCAGATCAGGCCTTCCAGAAGCATATTGCCTTACGATGGAATGCTCTGCAATAGCGGCGATAGCGGCAGTGACCTGAAATCGGACAGCTTGCGCCGTATCGTAAGGCTCTATTAAAGTATCTTCATATGCACGGTTTCCATAAGCGCAGATAAGGATCGATTTACAGCCGTTTCCGTTCATTTGAGAAATACGGGTTACGGCGGCTTCAGGCACACGCCCTCCATATGAGGGAACGGCAATGACCGCAAGATCCTCTTTGGAAAATGAAATATCAGAAAAATTATACATACTGTCTGTTAAGTCAACGGATTCAAAACTGCGGCTTAATTGTCGGCACAGCATATCCGCAACCTTCTTTGTTCCTCCCGCAGGACTAAAACAGATTTCAACTACACGCATAAAAATCGTCCTCCTCCTTTTATTTTTCAGCTGCCCATGAGATCATATAGTAAAAATCTTCGGGTGCCATGTCGGATGCCTCTGAGATTTCCTCAAACCTCCCTTTTAAGCCTATTTCCAACGCCGTCTGATGGAAATGGGAAAGTCCGATTCCAAGATCGACCTGTTTGATCATAGCCTCGTCCTGTGAAACATTTTTCTTATGTGTTTCATAAAAGTGATATGCGTTCCCGGATTTTAATACTCTCCAGGGCTGGGCATTGGTAGCGGATGGAGCCAAACGCAGCATTTCAAGGGGAGCCGAATAATTTCCGGCACGTTCAGGCGTCAGAGGCGTATGAAAGCGTTCGTCAAAAAAGAGTTCTGCCCATGGCTTTCTTGAAGATGCTTTCAGCGTTTTCCGCATTAGCTTTTCCTTCACGGTCGGCCTGTCTGAGGGATAGCCAACTGGAGAGATGGCGATGAAATAATCGTCTTTTCCGATCTTCATTGCATTGGAAAAACTGTCTCTGCTGAAGGTTGCCGCAAGCCATACGGTTCCAAGCCCCATATTCGTTGCATATAAAATAAGGTTCTCAAACTCATAACCGGCCGCTAACAGTTCGGGTTCATTTTGGGGTATGGATACCCCAAGAAATGTATTTGCCCCTTTTATGACCCCATAAGTTCCCAGTTTTTCTCCCTTATCGTTTAGCCCCTTTTCAGCAATGTGCAGATTTACCGCTGCACCAAAAGGATTGGACAGTGTGTCCATATAATGAAGGAGTTTCTCCTTGTCTGCGGGCAAAAGACTCTTAGGCTCAAAGGTTCTGACACTACAGCGTTTTTTAATTGTTTCTTGGACTGGAATGGATAATTTCATGTGTTTTGTTCTCCTTTCAATTGGTTCAAATGATAATTCAGTAATAAAAGATCCTGTTTTTCTTTATATTTTTTCGTTGCAGGCGTATCTTTAAAAGGCAAAGAATAAACACTTGCAAACATCAGGAAACAGATATATCATATAGATGTAAAAAATAAAATTACATCAAAAATAGTAGCATTGAATTGATGTAATGTCAAGAGTTACATTTGAAAGGAAAACAGTATGCAGTTAAGTATGAAATGTTCGATTGCAGTTCATTGCCTTATATTTATACATGAAGCAAAGGGAATTGCACGGGTTACAAGCCCGTTATTAGCCGAAAGTACAGGATGTAATCCTGTGATCATCCGAAATGTTATAAGCTCTCTGAAAAAAGCGGGAATTATAACCGTTGCACGGGGAACAGGCGGCGCAGAGCTATGCATGGATCCATCAGAGATTACATTGTTTATGATTTATAATGCACTGGAACCGAAGGGGCTGTCCTCTCTGATTGGAATCCACCCATGTTCTGAGCGTGCCTGCCCTGTGGCGCAGAATATCCAGAGCGTCCTTGCTGTGCCGTATCAAAAAATCGAACATTCCATCAGAAACACGATGGAAAGCATTACGTTAAAATCTATGATTCAGGATTTTCACTGTAAGACGGGAAAAAGTTAAGATGGTTAGGGTGTGAGATTTTTATAAAAGCGGCTGTAATCAGGCGTATGGATGAGAACATCAGGGACATACTGCCTGAGAAAGCCTAAAAAGAGCCTAAGGCTGAACGCCGCTTTTATATGTATGCGTTTAAGAGGCGGATTTATTTTTGGATTCGTCTTTAAGAATGTTATGGCTCCTAAAATCAATGGTTTCCCGGAGGTAACTATGCCACAAAATTGTGCGTACTTCACAGTATAAATGGTTGCTGGTACAATGACTTCAACAAAGGCAGACGCCTGAAAGAAAAATCAATTTAATGGAGGTATTCAGTATGAAGATCGCAGTTGTTTGTGCAAACGGGAAAGCAGGTAAGAGGATTGTTAAGGAAGCGGTGGGCCGCGGACTGGATGTGACGGCTGTTGTGCGGGAGGAAAATCATTCCGCAGCTCCAAAGGTGATTCAAAAGGATCTGTTTGATCTGACATCCCATGATCTGACCGGCTTTGATGTGGTAATTGACGCATTTGGCGCATGGACAGAGGAAACTTTGCCGCTGCACAGCACGTCTCTTGGACATCTGTGCGATGTTTTGAGCGGGACGGATATCCGGCTGCTGGTAGTTGGCGGCGCTGGCAGCCTGTATGTAAACCCGGAGCATACGGTGCAGGTTGCCGACGGGCCGGATTTCCCAGATATTTTTAAGCCCCTGGCAGCCGCAATGGCAAAGGCTCTGGAAGAACTCAGAAAGCGCAGGGATGTAAAATGGACGTATATCAGTCCGGCAGGTGATTTTCAGGCTGAAGGGGAGCGCACAGGACAGTATATTCTGGGCGGTGAGGAACTGACTCTGAATGACAGAGGAGAAAGCGTGATCAGCTATGCGGACTATGCGATCGCTATGGTGGATGAGGCTGTAGATGGAGGCCACATTCAGCAGCGTATTTCCGTAGTTCAGAAGTAAAATGGATGAAGGATCCCACGGCTTTGTATCATGCCTGCGGGATCCGTTACAGAGAATACAGCCTGTAATTCAAAGAAACAGCCGTATCTAAGAACAGGAGAGTCCGTATGAACCGTATGGAAAAAATCCATTTTTTGATTGATGTTTTACTGGAGGAGATACCTGAGTATCGCCCGATTGCTCTGCCCTTTGCACAGGATGAAGTCAGTCAGAGAAGACTGCTCCGCAGCTTGATGAATGTCCGTCCGCCCATGCCCCTGACTTCGGAATTTTTGAAGATACAGGATGAAGTATTGTCAGAGGAACGGGAGGAGAAGGGGGTCATCCGAGCAGAGGAACTGCCTTCGGTAAGTGCAGACCCCAGGATCTCCCTTTGGCAGGGGGACATCACCCGGTTAGATGCAGACGCCATTGTGGATGCGGCTAATTCCCAATTGCTGGGGTGTTTCTGCCCCTGCCATGGCTGCATTGACAATGCCATCCATTCAGCGGCGGGGCTGCAGCTTCGTGAGGCGTGCCATCAGATCATGAGCAGGCAGGGCCGCCTCGAACCTAATGGACAGGCGCGACTGACTCAGGGCTATAATCTCCCTGCAAAATATGTTTTGCATACAGTAGGACCTGTCATCCGGGGGCGTGTGAGCAGGCAGGATAGGGCTGAACTGGCGTCCTGCTACCGCTCCTGCTTAGAGCTTGCGGCAGGGCACAAGCTGTCCAGTGTTGCTTTTTGCTGTATTTCCACAGGTGAATTTCATTTTCCGAATCAGGAGGCGGCACAGATTGCTGTGAAAACAGTGACTGAATTTCTGCAGGGGGAAACATCTATAAGGAAGGTGGTATTTAATGTTTTCAAGAATATTGACAAAGAAATCTACCGAACCCTGCTCGGAGCAGATAAAACAGCTGAGACAGGCGCTGAGAGAGGCTGACGCGGTGGTGATCGGAGCCGGAGCCGGGCTTTCTGCCGCGGCCGGCTTCACTTATTTTGGGGAACGATTTGAAAAAAATTTTGCAGACTTTATGCAGGCATATGGAATCAGTGATATGTATTCCGGCGGTTTTTATCCGTTTCAGACGCTGGAAGAATATTGGGCATGGTGGAGCCGTCATATAATGCTAAACCGTTATGAAAAAGCGCCAAAGCCGGTTTATGATAAATTGCTGAAACTGGTGAAGGAAAAGGATTATTTTGTTCTTACCACCAATGTAGACCATCAGTTTCAAATGGCAGGCTTTGATAAAAAGCGTCTGTTCTGCACTCAGGGAGATTATGGGCTGTGGCAGTGCAGCAGGCCCTGTCATCAGAAAACCTATGACAATGAAGAAACTGTACGCCGTATGGCAGCAATGCAGCGGGATATGAGAGTGCCGACAGAGATGGTTCCCCATTGTCCGGTCTGCCAGGCGCCAATGACGATGAATCTGCGCTGTGATCATCGGTTTGTTCAGGATGAGGGCTGGTACAGAGCGGCCCGGAGCTATGAGGATTTCATACGCCGCCATGAGGCTGTTCGTGTGCTGTTTTGGGAATTGGGCGTAGGAGAGAATACGCCGGCTATCATTAAATATCCGTTTTGGAAATACACGGCTCAAAATGATCTGGCAACCTACGTATGCGTAAATATGAATGAAGCATTTGCACCCCATGAGATCATGAAACGGTCTGTTTGCATAGAGGGAGAGATTGAAATGGTACTGGAAAGCGTCTGACAGGCGCTTTTTTGCTGTAACAATAAAATAAATCTCATACAATGGCAAGTCCATGGATGCTTTTAATGTGCGCCTTCGTTTCATCCTTCTCCGGGCGGCCGCCGGCCCGCCCGCCTAAGACTTTCCTGCCTTTTAGACTGGCCCAGTCAAAGTTTTCCTCGGCCTGCCGTCCTACCAGGAAATTTCCGGCCCTCTGGGTCAGCTGGGCGAAGTTAACGGCAGGATCCTCAGAACCTTCCTGGTATACATAGATGCTGGCTTCGGAACCCATAAAACCGATCTGGGCATCGCCGGAGATCAGGGAGGTCATAACTTTGTCAGCGCCGCCGGCATTTACAAGAGTCAGATTGATCCCCTCTTCTTCAAAATATCCCAGCTCGATCGCCGCATACTGAGGGGCGTAAAAAATGGAATGGGCCACTTCGCTTAAGGTTACAGGGGTTCCTCCGTTCCCGGAAGAACCGGAAGAACTGCAGGCGGAAAGGGATAGGGCAGTAAGGCTTCCAGCCATAAGGAGGGATAAAAAACGTTTTGCAGTTAAAACATACATAATGGATAGCTCCTTGCATATGCGTTCATACTGTTATTGTATTATTGATTTCCTCTTATGGTGCGGTGTGAGCGGGAAATGTCAGCAGACGGCGGCTTTGGTCCCTGTCAGGGCAGAAGGGCTATTGATTGCCCCGTATCATTTCACGGTACTGACTGGGAGTCATGCCCTTTTTTCTGCGGAAGATCTTTGTAAAATAACTGAGATCCGCAATGCCGCACACAGACGCGATCTCCTGAATGGGCTCGCTGGTAGTATTTAACAGATAAATCCCGTGGCTGATCCGTCGGTCGGTTACAAAGTCTGTCAGAGTGGAGCCTGTTTCACGCCTGAAAAGGGTGGACAGATAGGTTTTGTTGACGGAGAGCCGGTCTGCCAGGGTACTTAGGCTTAGGTCATCCCGGAGATTCAGGCAGATGAGATCCACGGCCCTCTGGATCAGAGGAGAATAGGAGCGTGTGGAGTGGTTCTGAACCAGAAGGCTGTATTTGTAGATCATTTCTGCAGGAAGGGCCTCCAGACGCGACACGCTGTAGAGCGTTTCCAGCTGTATGGCGAAACGGGAGGACAGTTCGTCTAAATAGACCGGATGGACGCCTCCGTACTGAGCCGCCTTTCGGCAGAGGGTATTAAAGATGATGAGATAGTTTTTTTTGTCGCGTGTGGTATCTGCAAGCCGCTGCTCCATACCGTAGGAGTTGCCGGTGTTCAGATATTCCCTGGCCGAGGTATAGTCGCCGCGGGAGATGGCGTCCATAAGTGCCTGTTCATTTTTATAACGCAGCTCAATGCTGTCGGATACATCCTGATTCCGGCCAAAGGAATCTTCGGTATCGTACTGCACCGGGAGCTCTCCGGTACACTCCTGAGGCAGGATGCGGTAGGGGCCATCATAAAGACGGCTGCACAGACAGGTCAGGATGCTGCGTATGCAGCTCTTGTCCCGAAGAACGGGAAGTGAGGTGTAATACTGGGAAAGGAAGGGAATGTGAATCTCTGGGATATTCAGCCGTCTGGCCAGAGACTGCACAAAACCAAGGGTAGCGTCCTCCATGGCAAAGGGGCCCACGGTAAGTACCCGTTTTTGTCCTGCTTTTGGAATGGGGATGCACAGATAATAGCACCAGAACAGGTCTTTTATGAAATAGACCAGGTGTTTTTCATGGAAATTCTCCTCCGGCCGGAAAAAGGTGGAGATCACATTGCTGCAGTCTTTTAAAAGTGTGCGGCGCAGATTCAGATCAAAGGCATCGTCCCATTTGTAGGGGGCATCGATGAGCCTCGTATGGATACGCATTTCTTCAAAATAGTTTCTTACAAAGTTTAAAAGTTCGTTCTGATCCATAGGAACCTCCCGGTTTGCAGCATAATAGAAAATAGTAAAATATTCAGTAATAGTAGTATAATATATTTTTATTGCA
>OBWM01000543.1_pt1 | contig 29068 bp, 26 predicted proteins | sample 1538041 | NCBI WGS metagenome assembly OBWM01 (sample SAMEA2580049, study PRJEB22360) | human gut metagenome | biome: human gut; feature: human-associated habitat; material: faeces | place: Denmark | collected 2008/2010
ATTTCAATGAAAAAAGAAAAATATCCTATATTTTTTCTTTAAAACATATATTATACTAGCAATATCAACAAACGACGGAGCGAAACGTCGATAACAGAAGGGAGAACAAAAGTTATGAAAAGAAAATTAGCATTATTAGCAATGGCAGGATTACTCGTTGTATCTACAGCAGCATGTGGATCAAGTGGAGGAGACAATGGAGGATCTGACAAAGGCGGAGACAAATCCACATCAGACGTTGCGAACAAAGATAAACCTTTAGTATGGTTCAACCGTCAGCCATCTAACAGCTCTACAGGTGAGTTAGACAAGAACGCTTTGAACTTTAATAAAGATACATATTATGTAGGATTTGATGCTAATCAGGGTGCTGAACTTCAAGGAACAATGATCAAAGAGTACATTGAAGAAAATATTGCTACAATCGATAAAAATGGTGATGGTGTAATCGGTTATGTATTGGCAATCGGTGATATCGGACATAATGACTCTATCGCTCGTACAAGAGGTGTTCGTAAAGCTCTTGGAACAGACGTTGAAAAAGATGGTGCAATCAACAGTGACCCAATCGGAACTAATACAGATGGTTCTTCAAAAGCAGTAAAAGATGGTTCAATCGAAGTTGGCGGAAAGAAATATATTATTCGTGAGCTTGCTTCTCAGGAAATGAAGAACTCTTCAGGAGCTACATGGGATGCGGCAACAGCAGGTAATGCAATCGGAACATGGTCTTCTTCATTCGGTGATCAGATCGATGTAATCGCATCTAACAACGATGGTATGGGAATGTCAATGTTCAATGCTTGGTCAAAAGACAATCAAGTTCCTACATTCGGATACGATGCAAACAACGATGCAGTTGCAGCTATCGCAGAAGGATACGGCGGAACAATCAGCCAGCATGCAGACGTACAGGCATATTTAACACTTCGTGTTCTTCGTAACTCACTTGATGGTGTAGATATTGACACAGGTATCGGTACAGCAGATGAAGCTGGAAATGTTCTTTCAGAAGATGTATACAGATACAGCGAAGAAGAACGTTCTTACTATGCATTGAATGTAGCAGTTACAGCTGAAAACTATAAAGAATTTACAGATTCTACAAAGGTATTCGAACCAGTTTCAAATCAACTTGATGAAAAAGAACATGCAAAGAAAAAAGTATGGTTGAACATCTACAATGCTTCTGATAACTTCTTAAGCTCAACATATCAGCCATTACTTCAGAACTATGATGATCTTCTTAACCTTGATGTTGAATACATCGGTGGTGATGGACAGACAGAATCTAACATTACAAACCGTCTTGGAAATCCAAGCCAGTATGATGCGTTCGCAATCAACATGGTTAAGACAGACAACGCAGCTTCTTACACATCTTTATTGAATCAATAATAACAAAAAAGAAATGAAAAAGAGCAGATTATTGGGAAGAAGAAATTCTTCCCGATAACCTCTTTTTGAGTAAAAGAAAATAATAATACGTGTAAACAAAACAGGAGTAGAGAAGAATGGCAGATAAGAAAGAAGAAATCATCTTATCGATATGTGGCATGAGCAAGTCTTTCGGAAGAAACCGGGTTTTGGATCACATTAATTTAGATGTGAAAAAAGGAACGGTTATGGGACTGATGGGAGAAAATGGTGCTGGTAAATCTACGATGATGAAGTGCCTTTTCGGTACATATCAAAAAGATGAAGGAAAAATTTTCCTTGATGGAAAGGAAGTAAGTTTTTCAGGTCCAAAAGATGCACTGGAAAACGGAATCGCAATGGTTCACCAGGAATTGAACCAGTGCTTAGAAAGAAATGTAGTTGACAATCTATTCCTCGGACGCTATCCGCGCAACTCAATGGGAATCGTGGATGAGGGAAGAATGAAAAAAGAGGCTTCCGAGCTTTTTAGAAAACTTGGAATGACTGTCAACCTGACTCAACCGATGCGGAATATGTCCGTATCACAGCGGCAGATGTGTGAAATTGCAAAAGCGATTTCTTACAATGCAAAAGTAATCGTTCTCGATGAGCCAACATCCTCATTGACAGTTCAGGAAGTTGAAAAGCTGTTTGAGATGATGAATATGTTGAAAGAACAGGGAATTTCCTTAATTTATATTTCGCATAAAATGGATGAGATTTTCACGATTTGTGATGAAGTATCCGTACTACGGGATGGAAATCTTGTTATGACCAAACGGTCAGAAGACACAGATATGAATGAGCTGATCGCTGCGATGGTTGGACGTTCTCTTGAGAATCGTTTCCCGCCGGTAGACAATGAACCAAAAGAACCGATCTTGTCTATCCAGCATTTGTCAACGAAATTTGAGCCTCATTTGCAGGATATCTCCTTTGATGTAAAAAAAGGTGAAATTTTTGGATTGTACGGTTTGGTAGGAGCAGGACGTACAGAGCTTTTGGAGACAATTTTCGGAATTAGAACCAGAGCGGCAGGACGTGTTTACTTTAACAACCATCTGATGAACTTCGGAAGTGCAAAAGAAGCGATGGAGCATGGATTTGCGTTGATTACAGAGGAACGTAAGGCAAACGGATTGTTCTTAAAAGGAGATTTGACATTTAATACAACAATTGCAAATCTCAGTCAGTACAAATCCGGACAGTTGTTGTCTGACGCAAAGATGACAAAAGCGACTTCGAATGAGATTAAGATTATGCATACAAAATGTATGGGACCAGATGATATGATTTCAAGTTTGTCAGGAGGAAATCAGCAGAAAGTTATTTTTGGAAAATGGCTTGAACGTGAACCTCAAGTGTTTATGATGGATGAACCGACACGAGGAATTGATGTTGGTGCAAAATATGAAATCTATGAATTGATTATCAAAATGGCAAAGCAAGGAAAAACAATCATTGTTGTTTCGTCTGAAATGCCGGAGATTTTGGGAATCACAAACCGTATTGGTGTTATGTCTAATGGACATCTTGCGGGAATTGTTAATACAAAAGACACAAATCAGGAAGAGCTCTTAAGGCTCAGTGCAAAATACCTATAATGAGGGAGAATGATAGATATGGCTAATGGAAACAGTAAGATTCTTACGGAAGAGCAGGAGTTAAAGCTCCGCAAACCGATTGAGGATCATGTGGGTAAAATTCAGGAAAAAATTGACAGCCTCAGAGTAGATGGTACAGAAAAAGTTGTTCATCTTCAGGGCATTATAGACAGAATGAAAAAAGACCGAAGCCTTACAAAAGGGGAAAAAGAGAACCGGATTCAAGAGGCGAAACGGGAGCTGGAGAAAGCAAAAGCTGTTGAGGCAAAAAATAAAGATCAGATTTCAAAATTGATTTCAGAAGCAGAAGCTTACTTGAAAGAACATTTTAACAAAGATTACTACAATGCGGTTTTAGAAAGCTGTGCACAGCAAAAAGTACAGGCAAAAGAAAACTATAAAGCAAGACTTGTAGAATTGGAAAAAGAGCATCAGGGAATTGTTGCAAAACTTTCTGATCACAATGAAATTAAAGATGAGAAGTACGTTTACAAAAACCGTCTGTTTGATGCGAAGATTCAATATCAGAAAGAGCTTCAGGAAATCAAAGACAGAAGACATGCAGCTTACAATTACAAATATCATTTGATTGATTTACTGCGTATGTCAAAATTCACTTTCCTGGAGACAAGAGCACAGAAATGGGAAAACTACAAATATACATTTAACCGCAGAGCATTTTTCTTACAAAACGGTTTGTATATTGCGATTATTTTAATCTTTATCATGTTATGTATTATTACTCCAATGGTAAAAGGTTCACCGTTACTTACTTACAACAACGTATTGAATATTTTACAGCAGGCTTCGCCTAGAATGTTCCTTGCGCTTGGTGTAGCAGCATTGATTCTTCTTGCAGGTACTGACCTTTCTATCGGTCGTATGGTCGGAATGGGTATGACAACCGCAACAATTATCATGCACCAGGGGGTCAATACAGGTTCTGTATTCGGACATATTTTTGATTTTACAAAAATGCCGCTTGGAGCAAGAGTGATATTAGCACTTGTAATGTGTATTTTGTTATGTACAGTGTTTACAACAATTGCCGGTTTCTTTACCGCAAAATTCAAAATGCACCCATTTATTTCAACAATGGCAAACATGCTTGTAATCTTCGGGCTTGTTACATATGCGACAAAAGGTGTATCCTTTGGTGCGATTGAACCAGCGATTCCGAATATGGTAATTCCGAAAATCAATGGATTCCCAACAATTATTCTTTGGGCAGTGGCTGCAATCGTAATTGTATGGATCATTTGGAATAAGACAACATTTGGTAAAAACCTGTATGCAGTAGGTGGAAACCCAGAAGCAGCATCTGTTTCAGGTATTTCCGTATTTTGGGTAACAGTTGGTGCATTTGTTCTTGCAGGTGTTCTTTATGGATTTGGTTCATGGTTAGAATGTGTGAGAATGGTTGGTTCCGGTTCAGCAGCTTATGGACAGGGATGGGAGATGGATGCCATCGCAGCCTGCGTAGTAGGTGGTGTATCATTTACAGGTGGTATCGGTAAGATCTCAGGAGTTGTAGTTGGTGTATGTATCTTCACAGCACTTACATATTCTCTTACAATCCTTGGTATTGACACAAACCTTCAGTTCGTATTCTCAGGAATCATTATTCTTGTAGCAGTAACATTGGACTGTTTGAAATATGTTCAGAAAAAATAATTTTATTTTTACAAAAAGAGAGTCAGAAGCTATTCTGGCTCTTTATTTGTTCGGGGTATGCATTGCATTTGAAGTGACATCTGATATAATAAAAATTACTATATAGACATGGAGAAGAAGGATATGAAAACATACACAGTACTTTTAGTAGACGATGAAGAAGATGTAATACAAGTCATTATGAAAAAGATCAACTGGGAAGGGCTTGGTTTTTCTGTGATCGGCTATGCGAACAACGGTGTAAAAGCACTTGAGATGGTGGAAGAATACCAGCCGGATGTGGTGATGACGGATATTAAGATGCCATATATGGATGGTATGGAACTTGCACATCATATCAAAGAGGAGTTTCCGGCCACAAAACTGTTGATTTTCACCGGATTTGATGAATTTGAATATGCAAAAGAGGCGGTTCATTTAGAAGTTGAGGAGTACTTGTTAAAGCCGGTAAATTCAGTTGAACTGACCAATGTGTTTACGCAGATGAAGATAAAGCTTGATGAGGAGATCAGCGAGAAGAAAAACGTTCAGGTGCTGCAGAATTATTATCTGGAGTCCTTGCCACTTTTGCAGGTCAATTTTTATTCCACGCTGATAGAGGGAAGAATTCAGGCAGGGGAACTGCAGAAGTATCTTTCAGACTATCAGATCTCGTTGGAGGGACCTTGTTACTGTTGTCTTGTCATCCATACATCTTCAAGCAGGATACAGCAGGATGTGAACCCATTGCTTTTATTTGCATCAGTTGAAAAACAGGCAAAAGAGCGCCTTGGAGAAGCTTGGAGAGGAAAGTGCTTTTCTTATTTGGGAAATAGTATTTTGCTCGTGCAGCTTCAGGATGAGCACGAGGTATCAAGGCTGACAGATGAGTGCGACCGGTTCTGCAGATATGTCAAGCGAATGGTCGGAGCTGTTGTGACTGTTGGGATTGGATTTGTCTGCGACAATATTTTGGACCTTGCACAGTCGTATGCAAGTGCAAGAGATGCGGTTTCATACCGCGCGATTTATGGGGCGTCAAGAGCGATCAATATCAAAGAGGTTGCGCCGCAGGAGGTAAGTGAACCGGATTTAAAACAGGGGACAGATTCGTTTAATCAGCTGTTTAAGATGATTCGTTTGGGCACGGAAGAGGATATTGAAAAAGCGATTGATGAATATTTGGAGCAGATATCCTTTCAGAGAAAATCCTTACAGCAGCACTATATTTCAGTCATGGAACTGGTAAGTGAATTATATCGTTTCTCTGCAAATAACGAGATTGTGATGGATGAATTTTCCGGAGATATGAGAAAACTGTATGGAAGGCTTCTTGATATGGAGCCGCAGAGCTTTCGAAAATGGCTTTTGGATATAAGTTTCTCTTTCCGTGAGAGACTGTTAAATTCAAGAAGCAGATCGACAAAATCTTTTGTCTTAAAAGCACAGGAGTATGTTCGCAATCATTATGCAGATGAAGAGTTGTCTCTGGACAGCATCTGTAGAGAACTTGGAGTATCCAACTCTTATTTTTCTACAATTTTTAAGAAAGAGACCGGCAATTCTTTTATCGGGTATCTGACAGAGTATCGTATGGAGCAGGCTGCCCGTATGCTGATCGAGACGGGGGAAAAGAGTTATATCATAGCGAAAAAAGTAGGCTATACAGACCCGAATTATTTTAGTTATGTTTTTAAACGGCAGTTTCACACATCGCCGTCAAAATACAGAACGGAGTATATGGAACGTGAAAAATAAGTGTTTGGCATATTTGAAAAAATTAAAGCCGAAAGGGATACAATCAACCCTTATGATTGCCTTTTCTGTGGTGTCGATTTCCATCATGCTGATATTGGGGGTTGCACTCTATCTTCGATTTTCAGGGATTTCAAAAGATGAGATGGTTGGAAGCACACAAAAACTGATGGAACAGGCAAGTGAATATTTAGAAGACTATCTGGTGAGTATGAGACAGATCTCAGACACGGTTTATTATAATGTAATAAAAGAAAATGATTTTTCCAGTCAGGCTCAGAGTATTCAAAGTGGAATGAATCTTTTGTATGAAGTAAATGGAGACAATCTACAGAGTATTGCTATCTATAATGACTATGGACGTCTGATGGCAGCGGAGCCTGTGGCGGCGGAGAAGGAAGATCCGGATGTCACAGAACAGGATTGGTATAAGAAGGCGATGGAGATTCAGGAAAATATGCACTTTTCAGTGCCGCATATCCAGAATCTGTTCGACGATGGCACGTTTCGGTATTATTGGGTGATTTCGCTGAGCCGGGCAGTGGAGATTACCGACAATGGAGTGTCGCGTATGGGAGTTCTGCTTGTAGATATGGATTACTCAGGAATTGCCCGCATGATGAAGCAGATCAATTCGGCAAACAAAGGACAATATTACTATCTGTGTGATGGAGACGGACAGATTATTTATCATCCGCAGCAGATACAGATTGCAGACGGAACAAGGAAGGAAAGCAGTCAATCTGTGGCAAAATATAAAGAAGGAGTCTATGACGAGGAATTTGAGGGAGAGCATCGAAAGGTTGTTGTAAATACAATCAGCTATACAGGCTGGAAGCTGGTTGGTGTAATTCCTCAGACGACCTTTGTTGACGGCACGATCGATATCCGGTATTTCATTGCCATGCTGATGCTTTTGATGGCGATGATGTTGATGATTATTAATCGTATTGTCTCTGTGAGGATTTCCAGCCCGATTCTGAAATTAAATCATTCTGTTATTGAATATGAAGCGGGAGAGAAACCGAAGATTTATATTGGAGGCTCCACGGAGATCAGGCATCTTGGAAACTCTATTCAGAACTCCTATGAGCAGATTGACATGCTTATGAAGAAAATCGTACTGGAGCAGAACGAACGGAGAAAAAGTGAATTGGATGCATTGCAAAGCCAGATTAATCCACATTTTCTCTACAATACGCTGGAGTCTATTACCTGGATGATTGAGGGGGAGCGAAATGACGAGGCATCGTTTATGATCACCCAGCTGGCAAGGCTTTTCAGAATCAGTCTTTCGAAAGGGCGTACGGTAATCAGTATCAAAGAAGAACTTCAGCATGCGCAAAGCTATATGAATATACAAAAAGTACGCTATAAGAACACGTTTTCAGTCATATTTGATGTACAACCTGAACTGTATGAGTATTGTATTGTAAAGCTGGTGCTGCAGCCGATTCTTGAAAATGCAATCAATTACGGTGTGGGTTCGATGGATGATTGTGGAGAAATCAAAGTGACAGGCCGCATGCAAGGAGAAAATATTATTCTTTCTGTTACAGACAATGGTCTTGGGATGACGGAGGAAGAAGTTGATTTGATCTTGACGGACAGTAAACGGATTCGCAAGCATGGTTCCGGTGTAGGGCTTGTGAATGTGAATAACCGAATACAGATTTTGTTCGGAAAAGAGTATGGTCTGGTTGTGGAGAGTGAACCAGATGAAGGGACGACAGTATCCATCTGTATTCCGGCAGTTTTGTACACGGAAGACAACCGGGAGGATCTTGAAAAAGGGCGTATGTTCCGAAAGGAAGAGACGGCAAAAGAAGTGCAGGTGAAACGAGATGATGAATAACAAAAAAGGATTTGTCCTGACAGAAGTGATTCTGATGATAATGGTCATCGGACTGGCGTTGATGATGATTTCGGGACAGAATAAAAAAGCACTGGATAAGGTTTCGGTAATTCTTGAAAATGCAGGAGACAGTCAGTGGTCTGCTTTGAAGTATGGTCTGAAAATGGCTGCAGAGGAGCAGGGCATTGAACTTGCGGTTGTGGATGTAGAAGAAGGATTGGATGCAGAAGCTCAGAAAAAAGTTCTTGAACGTGAGATTGAGGATGGAGCGGATGCGTTGATCGTGCAGCCGGTGTTAGACAAGAATGATCAGGAGGTGCTGAAGAAGATTGAGAAGAGAGTACCGGTTATGCTTGTGGGTTATGAAGCGGAGAAAGGGGAAACAAGGTATGATCTTCCGGTTATAAAAGAAGATAATTATGAGATGGGACAAGCTTTGGCGGAAGAAATGCTCAAAGATTTTGAAGGTAATATAGAAGAGAAAAAAATAGGACTTCTTTTGGCGTCGACGGATTCCAATATGCTCAGCAGCCGAGAGTGTGGTTTTAAAGATGCGCTGGAAGATAAAAATGCCAATATTTTAGAGCTTTCTTTGGATTCGTTTTTAAACAGAGAGGAAAACACGGAATCGAAAGTGGATATTGTGATTGCTTTGGATGATAGCAATCTGACTGCAATTGGCGAATATTTGGCGAGCAGTCAGCCGCACGGAGAATTACTGTATGGAATAGGTCAGTCTACAGAAGCTATCTATTATCTTGATAAAGGGATTGCGGAGTGTGTTGTAGTTCCGGACGAGTTTAACGTTGGCTATCAGAGTCTGAGCGAAGTTGCAAGAAAGCTGGACCATTATTTTGAAAATATGAAGAAACAGACGGTATCATACTCGGTAATCCGAAAGGAGACGTTGTTCAGCAAAGAAAACCAAGAACTGCTTCTTACAATGAGCCAGTAGAGGAAAGGGGGAGAAAAGTGAGAAAGAAGAAAAAATGGTTGGTTGGAATGCTTGTCATCGTAAATGTATTTCTTTTGTTTGGCTGTGGAAAACGTCAGGAAACACGGGACGACAAGGTGCATATCGGGGTTACTTATTACAACCAAAGCGATACGTTTTTGAATGAGCTTCTTGCCCAGTTCAAGGAACAGTTGAAAAATCCCGAACATGAGGAGCTTGAGGCGACGGTTACGATATTAGATGCAGCGGGGTCACAGCGCACACAGGATGATCAGGTGAAAGAATTGATTGACATGGGGTGTGATGTGCTCTGTGTAAATTTGGTGGATCGGGCAGATCCGTCGGAAATTATAGACCTTGCCAGAGATCATGATGTTCCGATTATCTTTTTTAACCGGGAGCCGGTAGAGGAAGATCTAAGACAGTGGGATGAACTTTATTATGTAGGAGCAGAGGCGAAACAGTCCGGTGTGATGCAGGGAGAGCTTGCGGCTGAAGTAATACAGAAAAATACTCAGATTGACAAAAACAGAGATGGAAAGATCCAATATGTTGTATTGGAAGGGGAGGCAGGACATCAAGATTCAATCATCCGGACAGGAAATGCGGTTGATACGATAAAAAACAGTGGAATAGAGCTGGAAAAACTAAGCTATCAGATTGCAAATTGGAACCGTGTTCAGGCACAGAACAGGATGGAGCAGCTGATTAGCCAGTATCAGAACAAGATTGAACTTGTTCTTGCAAACAACGACGATATGGCGCTTGGAGCAATTGACGCTTACAAAAAGGCGAATTATACGGAATCGACATGGCCGGTATTTTTTGGGATTGACGGCACGGATGCCGGACTTAGAGCGCTTGCAGATTCAGAGCTGTCGGGAACAGTATATAATGATAAAGAAGGACAGGCAAAGGCGATGGCGAAGATGGTTGAGGCAATTGGAACAGACGAAGAGATTGCCGAGAAATTTGTTTATCTGCCATATATAAAAGTGACAAGCGAGAATATTGGAGAATTTCTTGAGAAATAAAAAAGAATAAGGGGTATAAAAGAGCATGAAGACATTGACAAAGGATATGAAAATTTTTTCATATCGCACGGAACCTTTAAACGGCATGGAGGGAGATGACGGAGGTTTTTCGATAGAACTTTATGGAAATGGAAATCTAAGGTATTGTGTCTATCGCCTTTTTGATGACATCAGGCTGCTTCAGATGTTTAAAGTGAGTAAAGAGGCAGTGTACGATATTTACGGGATTATTGAGAAGGCGAGAAAACGCTTGGAGCGAGTGCCGCAAAAGCTGGACAATGGTTCGGAGGATGGAATGCTGAATGAATTTTTGTTTAGCGACTTCAGCTGGGTTACTGCGGTGAATATTCAAGAAGTATTTGTCAAAGGTATGATACTGACCAATTATCAGTATTATCAGCAATATAAAGAAAATATGAAACATGAAAATACAGTCTTAGGTGTTTTTAAGGAGATTTGCAAAGTATTGAAAAGTGCGGGAGTTGAGCTTTCTTTGGATTCCTGTGAGATTTGGAAAGACTGCAAATTAAAAGTGACATGGTAGACGAGTAAACAGATGAAAAGTATCATAGTGAACAATATAAAGGCACTCAGCGCAAATGATTGAGTGCCTTTGTATGTTTGGATTTTAACCTAAAATCGAATATATTGCACACTGTAAGGTGGGAGTGTGATTCCACCATTTAATGAGAGTTCTGTGCCGACTATCAATTCTGTTCCGTTTCCATTTAGTTCGTCGTGGTAAGCAGTGTATGGTTGATCAGAAGCATTGACGGCAATAAGAACTCTCTCCTTGTCGGTCTTTCGTTCAAAGACAAGCTGATGATTTTGAATTACCACATTCCGATAATCTCCATTACAAAGCGCATCACTTGACTGGCGAAGCATGATCAAGCGGCGAATCCAATCGGTCAGTTCGTTTGGTTTTGGATTTTCAAAACATGGACGGAGTGCGTAATCATTATTTGCTTCTTTGACTCCTTCTTCGCCCCATTCACTGCCGTAGTAAAGACAAGGAACTCCCGGCATTCCAAGTAAAATACCATATGCAATGCGGATATGTTCTTTGTTTTTTAAAATGCTTGCAAGCCTTGTCACATCATGGTTATCTGCAAATGTCATCAAATGTTTTCCGCGGTAAATGCACCATGGCTCTGCTCCAAACTGACGGTGCAGAGAGTGTGCGATTTCGAATAAATTCATATCATTTAAGCTGGAAAATAATCCTTTATAACATTCGTAATTTGTGCAGCTGTGCAGCATGTCGTCGTTTACAATCAGGTTGTAATCGCCAAAGAGCACTTCTCCAATCAGAGCAAAATCCGGTTTTAATTCTTGACAAAAGCTGCGGAGTCTTCTCATAAAGTTGTGGTCTAAACTGTAGGCAACGTCCAGACGAAGCCCGTCAATATCAAATTGTTCAATCCACTGTTTTACACACTCCAATAGATAATCGGAGACGGCAGGATTTTGTAGGTTGAGTTTGACAAGTTCAAAATGTCCTTCCCAGCCCTCGTACCAGAAGCCGTCCTGATATGCATTGTCACCATCAAAATTGATATAGAACCAGTTTTTATACGGGGAGTCCCATTTTTTCTCTTTCACATCCTGAAATGCCCAAAATCCGCGTCCTACATGATTGAATACGCCGTCTAAGACGATACGGATTCCATTTTTGTGAAGGTGCTTGCAGACATCGGAAAAGTCTTCGTTTGTTCCAAGACGACAGTCAATTTTCAAAAAATCCCGTGTATCGTAGCCGTGATTGTCAGATTCGAAAATCGGGTTCAGTAAAATTGCATTTACGCCAAGTGATGTCAAATAATCAGTCCATTCGATGAGCTTTCGGATACGGGGCATACAAACCCCGTCATTTTCGGTTGGGGCACCGCAAAATCCGATTGGATATATTTGATAAAAAACACTTTCATAAGCCCACATAGTTGTAATTCCCTCCTCGGTGTTAGTATTTCCTAATGCTTATTTTATCATACAGAAGAAACATTGTCGATTGCATAAAAAGAAGGAATTTTTATAAAGTTGACGAAAAAAGTAGGAATTTGAAAAAACATAGAAAAAATCATTGATTTTTGGAAAAAAGTAAGATATAATTCGCTGGAAATTAAAACGAAATAAAGGAAAAGGAGAAACGAAAGATGATGAAAGAAACATATGAGACATTGGAGTTGGAGATTGTGAAGTTTGCAGGAGACGACATGATTATGATGAGTAGTAATGATAATAGTGGAGGTGTAGATGAGATTAATCCGGATCTTGGAGGAGAGGATTTAAGCTAGTCCAGTATTTCAAATTAGACAGAGGTATTCAACAATGAAAAAGAAAACAGGAATTATTTTGACTGTCGTTGTTTTGTTGTGTGTGGCAATAGCTGTTTTTGTGTATGGCAATGGCAAGGGAAATTCTGCAAATCAAGGAAACTCAAATACGACACAAGATGGAACACAGACAGAGCAATTGAAAGAGGACGAGAAGTCAGATGAGGAAGAGAGTTCATCTGACGTAGAAAGTAATGTAGAACAGGATATCGAGGGAAACGTAGACACAGAGGATTTTGACAATGAGGCTGCAGTTCCGGAAGATTGGTCAGAGTAATGAGAGAAGGAGAAAAAGAATGAGAAAAGTAGGAAAGAAAGCGTGGCTTGTATTACTGCTTGTGTTTCTAATGGTATTTGGAAGCAGCGGTTATGCGATGGCGTCGGAACAAAGTTCGGTTGTTTCGACAGAGTCTATGGAGATTCGTACAGAGGGGAAAGTAGGGCTTCGTACGATTTCAGCGGTAGATAGAGCATATGTGGAACAATTGAAAAAAGAGGGAAAGACAGTGACTTATGGAACCGTTGCAGTTCCGGCTACCGTTTTGGAGGCAGTAAACGGGGAACTGAAAATTGGTGGAAGTTATACTTATAAAAACAAAGTATACAAAGCATTGGATATTCCGGCAGAGAGAAACTGGGAGATTACAAAGGACAAGATTTATTTTACGGGAGTACTGACAGGGATCAGTGGAGCTGGATTTAATACAAGATATGCAGTGCGCTCATATATTAAGGTTGATGGAAACGTGACTTATGGAAATGTGTTGAAACAATCTTCTTATGCGACAGCACAGGAGATGACTAGATCTGAGAAGATTGCAACAAGTCAGAAATCATGGGTTGCTAAAAATGTAATAGATGCGTGCGATGATGCAAAGAAAGTAACAAAAGATACATTGACGATTACATCAGCTAATTTACAAAATGGTAGTTATACAGTAAAAGATACACCACAAGTAAGAAACTACAAAAAAGTGATTGTAGACAGTTCTGTAAAGAATGGAGAAATTATTTTAGAAAATATTCGTGTGAGAGAACTGCAAGTTGCGACAGATGCAAGCTGTACGATTACAGCAAACAATGTGTCATTTGATAAGATCAGCAAAGGAGCGGCAGTAAGCCGTGCAACAGGAAATCTTGTACTGAATCTTGGAACAGGTTCAAACGTAACAGAACTGAGTGCGTCAAGCAATATGACAGTTACGGGTAATTTGAAAATTGCGAAAGTAACAGTTGCGGAAAAAGTAAGCGGTTTTGAGATGAACGTACCAGCAGAGAAGCTGACAGTTGCAGAAAACGCGGCAGGTTCTATAATTGTTGTCAATGAGGAAGTAGAAGATGCCGTATTAAGTGGTAATGGTTCTACAATTTCCGGAAAAGGAAAGATTGATAAAGTAGAGGATAAAGGAAATAATACGGTAGAGGTAGAGGTTGTAGAACAAGTTCCTACAAACAGCATCAAATCTGTGGTAGTACGTGGCATGAATCGTATGATTGTGACTTTGGAGAAAGCAACAGAGAAACCACTTCAAAAAGAAGATATGACAATTCTCTGCCATGGCGGAAAAGATATGACTATCGTGAAAGCAGAGACATCAGATAATCAAGTTTATACGGTTACGACATCTTACTTTGCAAAAGATGATACATATACATTTTCAATTGGGTTGGGAAATGGAAAAATTATTCAAAAAGAATTTGGTTATAAAGTAGATTGCCCAACAGTGAGTGATGCAACTGTTTTAAGAAGAGAAGAAACGGTAGCGGAGTTGAATTTGTTTGACGTAGATGAAGGTGGATATGTCTATGTATATATTCCGGGACATACACAAGTTGGAAGAGCAGCAGATGAAATTTCTGTTGAGACTGTGAAAAAAGGGTATAAGCAGGAAATGAAAACAGGATTTAATCAAGTATTGATTAAAGGATTACAGAAAGATGTGAAATACCAATTATATTATGTTTTGGAATCCCATGTTGGAGGAAGAACTTCTGATGTATTAGGACCGATTGAGGTTAGTGGAAAAGTGCAGGAAGATCCTAATCTTTCTAAAGAGTATAGAATTGAGTCTGTTGAAGAAAGCCCGAAAAATACAATCACAGTTGTGTTAAATAAGGCACCACAAGAGAGACTGACGTTGCAAAACTTTTCGTTTATTTGTCCGACAGGTTCTGATATTACTATTGATAATGCACGATTAGAAGTCAGTGAAGACGGAAAAACATATAAAATTATCATTCCGGAAAATTATGGGCATAAAGATAATCGTTATATAGCAAAAGTTACATTTGCCGATGGAACAGTAGCGACAAGTTCATTTATTGTAGAATATAATCCACCGCGTATTACAGAAGAAAAGGTAGAACGTATTTCTGCAACTAGAGTAAAATATACTTTTACATCTGATGAGAGTGGTTATCTTTATTATGGAACATATATCTGGAATGGAGAAAATGCTGCTTATAATAATACACCAAAAGGTGATGATTTGATTAGTGGAAAAAGAAAATCTACAAAGATTAAAATGAATGCAGGATTAAATACTGTAGAATTTGATTTTAACGGAACAGATAAAGATATTTTTGCGTTACATGTGGATGACAAAGGAAACTATGCAGGATATACAGCACGCAGTGTTATTCCAGCTTATGAACCTCCAGTAGTTCCGGAAGAGCCGAAAGTTGCAATTGAGTCGATTGTGTATAATAAAGCATGGTCTGACGATTGGGAAACTTATTTTGATGTTACATTTACAAAGGGACTTGATGACTTTCCAAATCAAAGATATATTAAAATTGAAGTGATTGAAGGGACATCTCCAGGAAACAGAATTATGTGGTTTAATACATTCAAAGATTCTGAACAAAAGCATCTTGAAATGTGTGCAAAAGTAAAATTTAATCCGGGAAAATATAAAATGCAAATGCAGGTAGTAGTAGAAGGAAAAACTTATACAGTAGAAAAAGAATTTACAATTAACTAATCGGAAAGGACTTGGAATAGTAGCCAAGTCCTTTTTCGGCAAGAAGGAGGAGCTATGCGTTACAAGATTGCAGATTGTATTACAGAATATGAACCGCATTATGAGATGCTCCGGCAGAAGATGGAGTCGTACCGGTTTGAAGGGGAAGGAGAGGCAGAAATATCTCTGCAGCTTACGAAATCATTTTGCGAGGAGAAACAGAAAGAGCAGTCGCATCTCACAGAAGCACAGTGTGAATATATTTTTGCGGGTTCCGAATTTTATCGAAAATTTATTAGAAAAGGCGGAATGATGCTTCATGCTTCGGCGGTGGAAGTGGATGGAAAGGCATATCTTTTTTCGGCGGACAGCGGTACCGGAAAATCGACACATACAAAACAGTGGCAAAAGTATTTCGGTGAAGACAGGGCGTTGATTATCAATGATGATAAACCGGCGATTCGTAAAGAAAGATCCGGCTGGACAGCATATGGAACGCCGTTTAGCGGGAAAACAGATGAGAATTTGAACCGTAAAGCGGTGCTTCAAGGGATTTGCATGCTGGAGCGGGGGGAGCAAAATACAATCGAACAAATCGGAGTATGGGAGGCAATTCCGCTTTTGATGAGGCAGACAATCGTTCCAAGAAATGAAGAACTGGCAGGAGAATTGTTGGAGATTTTAGACCAATTACTTAGTGAAGTTCCTATTTACCGATTGAAATGTAATATTTCAGAAGAAGCAGTGTTGACAGCGTATGAGATGATGAGAGGAGAAGCAAATGAAGATTAGAGCAGGATTTATGATGCGAGAAGTGGCAGGGAAATTTGTAGCGGTTCCGGTTGGAGCCGGAGTAGGCGATTTTAAAGGAATGCTGCAAACGAATAAAACAGGGGCATTTCTCTGGAAATTATTGCAGCAAGAACAGACAAAAGAATCTTTGGTGGAAGCGATGCTTGAGCATTATGAGATGACAGAAGAGCAAGCGAACAAAGATGTGGAGACATTTACAAGTCAGCTGTTGCAAGAAGGAATTCTAGAAGTGTAAAGGTGGGCATGCGAAATGGTAAAAAAAATGGAGGAGATTCTCGCTGAGACGGGAGAACTTTTTACAACGGCGTCAGGTGTCAGTATGCTTCCGTGTATTCGTCCGAAACGGGATATGCTGCATCTTGCAAAACCCGAACACGATATCAAAAAATATGACGTTCTTCTTTATAAAAGAAAGAATGGAACTTACATTCTTCACAGAGTGCTGGAAGTGAAATCCGACAGTTATGTGTTATGTGGAGATAACCAATGGGTATTAGAGCATGGAATTACAGATGAACAGGTACTCGGTGTTCTGAGAGGTTTTTACCGTGGGAAAAAATATATAGACTGCCAAAAGAACCGTCTGTATCATTTTTATGTGAAACTATGGTGTTTTTCGCTTGAAATTCGTAAATTGTTTCTGCGAGGAATGAACTTGATGCGGAGAATTGGCGGGAAATTGCGAAAATCAAAGCAGAATCAAAGCAGAAACAGGAAAAATAGACTTGACATCAGTCGATAATGATAATATAATAAATCAGTATGAAAACAGAAGAAACAGTTTACACCAAAGCCCCGGAGTGGACTGATTCTAATAGAAAGAAGATATTAACTTGATAAAAATTATTAGGAGGTCACCCAATGAAAACTTACATGGCTAATCCAGACAAGATTGAAAGAAAATGGTATGTAGTTGATGCAGAAGGATGCACATTAGGACGCTTAACTTCTGAGATCGCTAAAGTTTTAAGAGGAAAAAATAAACCGGAATATACACCACACATCGATACAGGTGATTACGTAGTTGTAATCAACGCTGAAAAAATTAAAGTAACAGGTAAAAAATTAGATCAGAAAATCTACTATCATCACTCAGACTATGTAGGAGGAATGAAAGAGACTACATTAAGAGAAATGATGGCTAAGAAACCTGAAAAAGTAATTGAACTTGCAGTTAAAGGAATGCTTCCAAAAGGACCTTTGGGAAGAAGTATGATCAAAAAATTACACGTATACGCTGGACCAGAGCACGAACAACAAGCTCAGAAACCAGAAGTATTAACATTTTAAGGAAAGGTTGAAAGGAGGAAGTTATAATGGCTAATGCAAAATTCTACGGAACAGGAAGAAGAAAAAAATCAATCGCAAGAGTATATTTAGTACCTGGAACAGGTAAAATTACAATAAACAAAAGAGATATTGATGAATATCTTGGATTAGAGACATTAAAAGTTGTAGTTCGTCAGCCACTCGTTGCTACAGAGACAGTTGACAAATTCGACGTATTAGTAAACGTACACGGTGGAGGATACACAGGACAGGCTGGAGCTATCCGTCACGGTATCGCAAGAGCTTTACTTCAAGCTGATGCTGATTACAGACCAGTTCTTAAGAAAGCAGGATACTTAACACGTGATCCACGTATGAAAGAACGTAAGAAATACGGACTTAAAGCAGCTCGTAGAGCACCTCAGTTCTCTAAACGTTAATTTCAGTTCAGCAAGAGATAATCTTCGGAACTCGGATTTACGTTCAAATCCTTGTTTTACAAGGGTTTGGGGAGTTGTCAGATGTGGTGAAAAGCGGTGGAATTTACTCAGTTCGCAACGCATTTGCAACACGTTTGCAACAAAAATATCTAAAAAATATAGGACACTTTTCGGTGATAGACACTGGAGAGTGTCCTTTTTGTTATGCAGATTTTGTATCGGCAGTTACGCTGTCCTCATTTTCTAAGGTTTTGTTGATTGCGTCTACAAGAACCTGCATATCTAAGTGAGTATAAACTTTTTCTGTCAAAGTCATAGCACCGGAGTGCCCCACAATTTTCTTGATTGTTGTATCCTGAACACCAGCTTCTGATAACATGGAAATACATGTATGCCGGGTACAATGTGGTGTACGGTCAATTCCAATCTGTTCCACAAGAGGAGTCCAATAGCTGTCATAGTAATTGCGATAAAGAAATCTTTTGCCATCCTCTGTATGAAGAAGATATTCGCAATCAGGACAAGAATTATACCAGTCTTTATAGTAAGGCAGGAGCTTATCAGCAATCGGAACTTTTCGGATTCCGTTTTCTGTTTTGCTGTCAATTACATCAAAATACTGTTCTTCCAAATGCACATTTTCTTTCTTCAAATCAAGAAATTCGGAGATACGTGTGCCATTATAGAGCAGCATGAGGATGATCTGATAGTATTTGTCCTCTTTCATTGTCCAGACTTTTGCAACTTCTTCTTTCGTGAATTTTGTACGTGTATGCTTGTTTGGATTGCGGTCTTTGTACTGGGCGATTTCAACAAAAGTAGAATAATCTTTGTTGCAGATGTCATTCTTCAATGCAAATTCATATAACTGGTTGAACAGGATTTTGATTTTCTTCAATGTGGGAAAATTCTTTCCGCAGGTGTCAATAACCTGTTGTAAGTCTGCCAGTTTTAAATCTTTAAAAACTCGGTTGTAAAGAATGCCACATGTTTTGTAAGATGCCTTATATCCTTTGATATTGCTTTCGGATACCGTAGGAAATTTTTTCTTAGACCATTCCTCATACACTTCATCAAAAGTCATTTTGGCTGCCTTGGTATCATAAGGATTCCGATTATAATCAGCCAACATTTGCAATCCCTCTGTTTTTGTGGCGGCATATCCAATAATAATATATTCATTTACTTTCTTTTCTTTGACTGGATCAATGCGATAGCCTGTGGTTTTACGAACCATCCAAGGTTTTCTTCTTTTTCCAGATAGTTTTACTACACTTCCGTAGCCGTTCGGTAATTTCATATTCTAAAAATCCTCCTTAAAAATTAGGACTCTTTTTTACCGTACCGTTCGTTCATGATTTTTTGAAATCTTCGTATTCGTTCTTCGTTTGAGATCTCTTCTGTTTCTTTTTCAGTCAGTTTTGCATTTGCGTAATATGCAAGTGTTTTATCCTGCCACTTCTGATAAGATTCAAGACTTGTCTGATAGTCCTTGACTTCGTTTCTTTTATCCTCAAATTCTTCCAAGAATAGACAGAGATCCTGATTTAACTCCGTAGAAACATCTTTGCCATTAAAAGTAATAGCACATTCCCATCCATCATAATGTGGCGGGCGTTTGACTTCGATATTGAAGCCAAGTTCCTTTATCTTATCTAACTGAAATAAGAAATTCATAATATCAGAAAGATTTTCTAAAGGTTTTCTCTCAGCATCATACCCTATAAGATATGTGGATTCGCAGCTTAAAACTTTTGCGATTTCATTGAGCATAGCAATGGAAACTTCGATTTCTCCGCTTTCATATTTTTGGATTGTACGAAGCGATTTCCCCAACAAATTTGCAAGCTCTGTTTGGTTGATACCTTTTTCTTTTCGAGCAGTACGGATTCTAAGTCCGATTTGATTGTTATGTAACTTCTCATTACTCATCATTATTCACCTCACGCTTATCATATCATAGAAAAATACGAATTACAAGTACATATTTATATGGAATAGTATTGACATGTGCAGAATAAGTGCATATAATAAAAATACGCATTAAAGGTGCATATTAAAAAAGAAAGGAGAAACAAAATGAAGATAAACGTATTTAAAATGCAGATTTTGATGGGAGAAAGAGGATTAACAATTAAGAAATTGGATGAGTTAAGTGGAGTGTCAAGGCAGACGATTTCCTGCATTATATCAGGAAAGAGCTGTACACCACAGGTGGCATATAAAATTGCTACAGCTTTAGATCAAGAACTTAGTCAGATTGTAAAGGAGGATGTGGAAAATGGATAAAAGATTATATGTAGAATTACCGCCATTTACGGGAAGAAATGTGCCAATTACGGAAATCGCAAAAGCAATCGGAAAAGATGCTCATTACGTTCGTATCGGAATACAGCAGGGAATTTTGAAATTTGGAGTGGCAACGAAGATGGGCGATTCCAATGAATTCAGTTATTACTGTTCTGATCGTAAAGTATGGGAGGAAACTGGATATTTCAATGGAGAGGCAAAAAAGCAGGGAAAAGAAAAAGCCCTTGCGTAACACAAGGACAACTTCTCAGAGCTTTTGATAACTCTATCTCGCAAATTCAGTATATCAAAGGCTCTGAGAGAATACAACGAAAATTTTAAAGGAGTCGAATTGAATATTTTTCAAGTAGTAAAAGAAAACGTAACTGCAAGGCAGGCAGCCGAGCAGTATGGGTTGAAAGTCAATAAAAACGGGATGGTCTGTTGCCCCTTTCATGATGATAGGCATCCCAGTATGAAAGTAGACAAAGAATTTTGTTGTTTTGCCTGTGGTGCGAAAGGGGATGTAATCACGTTTGTGGCAGATTTCTTTCATTTTGCACCATTGGAAGCAGCAAAGAAACTGGCAGAAGATTTTCAGATACCTATTTTTACAGATAACGCAAAGAAAAGGAATACCAGTAAGAAGAAAGAAAAACCGAAAAGAACATTGTACCAGACCGAAAAGAAATTTGAAGAATGGGAACAGGAAAGTATCCGCATTTTATCGGATTATCTTCATTTATTGGAAGAATGGAAAATAAGATATGCACCAAAAACACCAGAGGAAGAATGGAAAGCAGAATTTATAGAAGCCTGTCAGCAGATAGAAAAGATAAATTACGATCTGGATTTACTGGTGTTTGGAGAGTTACAGGACAGAATTGAATTTTTACTGGATAGTGGGAAGGATGTGAAAAGAATTGAAGAACGAATGGAAGAATATAGACGAAACAACAAGGAACAGACTGGAAGAAGCATTGGATCAGAGGGAAATGAACTCCAAGACGTACTCTCAGGAATGGTTTGAGGATGGGCAGATTGATGAAGTAGCATTTTGTGAAAATTTCCTGCAAAGAATGCCATTGAAGTGTATCAACGGTATCTTTTTCAGTTATGATGGAATGTTGCCAGACAGTGAAGTAGAAAAAGAAATTTATAGAATGGTAAAACCGGTTCTTACGAAAGGAATTTCCAAGAAAGTAAAACAGCTTTTGGAGGTTCTAAAACTGGAAGCCTATTCAGAGGAACTTCCGGTGCAAATGGATCGCATCCATGTGAATAATGGAACTTATTTTTTGAATGGAGATTTTACAGAAAATAAGGAGTTTTGCCTGAACCGCTTGCCTGTAAATTATGAAATGAAAGAAACAAAGCCGGAACGGTGGATGAAATTCCTTTCAGAACTGCTGGAGGAAGATGATATTCCTACCTTGCAGGAATATATGGGATATTGTTTAATTCCATCCAACAAGGCACAGAAGTTATTGATTATCTTAGGAAAAGGCGGGGAGGGAAAATCCCGTATTGGTCTGGTCATGAGAAAAATTCTCGGAACGAATATGAATGTAAGCAATATTCAAAAGGTAGAGCATAACCGTTTTGCAAGGGCAGATTTGGAATACCGACTTTTGATGGTGGATGATGATATGAAACTGGAAGCATTGAAAGACACCAACTACATTAAAACCATAGTCACTTTGGAGGATAAGATGGATTTGGAAAGGAAGTCAAAGCAGAGCGTACAGGGGAATTTATATGTCAGGTTTCTTTGCTTTGGAAACGGAAGTCTGAGTGCTTTACATGACCGTTCCTATGGATTTTACCGCAGACAGATTATCCTTACGGTCAAAGATGTGCCGCCGGACAGAGTAGATGATCCCTATCTGATTGAGAAACTGCAAAGAGAAGCAGACGATATTTTCCTTTGGTGTCTGGAGGGATTGAAACGATTACTGAAAAATAAATACCGTTTTACCATCAGCGAACGTGCAAAGAAAAATCTACACGAAGCTATGGAATCTGGGAATAACATTATCGCTTTTATGCAGTCATCCGGGTATATCCGACTGGAAGAAAATACAACGGCAACTTCTAAAATTTTATATCAGGCATACTGCCGCTGGTGTGAAGACAATACGGAAAAACCTATGAGTGCAAAAAGTTTTTCGGGGTACTTAAAAGAAAATGAAAAGAAGTATCACATTCATTATTCTACGAATATTCCCTCAGACAATGGGAAAAATGCCAGAGGCTTTCAAGGAATCCATACGCAGATACGCATAGACAACTATCGTTGATACGGATGAAAAGCAGATAAAAAAGAATTTTCCAAAGAAGCGTATATGCGTATATCATCAGGGAAATCAAGGGATTACAGGTTTCTGAAAAGTATGGAAAATACGTTTATACGCTTATACGTGTAATTCTTGAATTTATTTTATTTTTTAGCAGAAGGGAGTGTTGGAGATGTTAAACCAGCCCGGATACGGGCAGATCAAAAGGGCGGATACGCCCATAAATGGAATCGCAAGTCTGAGTAATAATCAGATTATGTAATACAAAAACAGCCCTCGGCGATTGAGAGCGAAATACACCCATCGCACAAAACTAAAGTTTTATGCTCAGTGTATTTCGCCCTGCCGGGAGCAAACCGCCGACAGGCGGATAGGTTCGTAAACAGGTGCCTATGCACCTACTCACAATGAAGTCAGCGAGAGCTGGGGAAGGAGGATGCTTATAGGCAGACATTCATTTATCAGACAAAGCAAGCTGTCCGATGTGGCAGGAAGGATTGATTATATCTCCAATCCGAAACGGCAGGAATATCTCTATGCGACCTATCAGACAGAAGGAGTAACACCGGAGTTTTGGAAAAATCTTGCAAGAGAAAATCAGTTGGATTTTAAGGCGAGTGGTTCAGCAGGGAAATGTATTGAAGGGCGTGAGTTTATCATTGCACTTCCCGAAAGTTTTGTTCAGTACAGGTCAGATGATGTGGTAAGACTTTTTGCGGAGACTTTTCATAAAAGATATGGTGTGGAGTGCATCGCTGCTCTTCATCATAACAAGACAAAGACGAATTATCATATTCATTTAGTATTCAGTGAACGGAAAATGTTGGAACAACCCGAAGTAAAGATTGCTACCCGAAATATGTTTTATAATGAGCAGGGGAAGCATAGACGCACAAAGAAAGAGATTTTAGACGAGCAAGGCAATCTTCGGGCGGGATGCAGTATCATCCCCAAAGGAGAAGTTTATGAAAGCCATATCTTCACGAAAAAGGATGAATGGTTTAAGAACAAAGCATTTACTAAAGAAGTCAAGGAACTGTTTACCGATACGATCAACCGATATGTAAAAGAGGAATCAGAAAAACTATCCGTATTCCAACAGGGCGGCATATATCTGGCAACCAAGAAAATAGGAAAGAACAATCCGAAAGCAGAGGAGATAAAGGCAGACAATGCGGCAAGGCAGGAATGGAATCGGACAGTTGATGTAGCATTAGTCGAGGGCGTCCCTGAAGAAGATATTTTGAAGATCAAGCAGGAAAAAATCACAGACAAAACGCTGCAATCTATCAGGACACACGGTTGGCTGCCGGATATGTTCCGTCAGATTATCCGAGGTGCGAAAGACTTTTTGCAGGAAGTAATTTTCAAATTTAAACTACCGCCTAAACCTATACCAAAGATTGATTTGCAGGAGTGGAAAGATATGCAGAAGCTTATGTACGAATTGCAGAGACAGTCAATGGAGATAAAACGCACACAGAAGGATATTTCTTCTTTGAAAAAGCAACTGTCAGAGTTACGAGGGTTATTTAAAGGCAAAGAGCGAAAATCACTGGAAGGGCGAATTGAACTGTTAGAGGATTTGGAAAAGCGTCTGCACAAGAGTTTGGAACAGATAGTAAAACGTGAAGGCTATCCCAATGTGCAAGCCTTTCAGAAGGTTTATAACAAGGCAGAAGACCTGATTATAGAATACAATGAAGAACTAAGGGCATGGAAAAATCAGACGGAACAGAAGAAAGAAAATCCGTTAGAACAGCCGAAAAAAGCAAGCGTACTGGAAAAACTGCACCGCTATCAGCAGGAAGGTAAACAGCAGCCGAAACGTTCAGTTAAGAAGAAATCTATGGATAGGGAACGATAAGAAAGGTGGAAACGATTATGAAGAAACAATATTTGAAGAAATGGGTGGCACTTATATCAGACATGGGGATTATCTTATCCTCTGTCTTACCTTGCCGGAGGAAGAAGAACAGAGGTTTATAGGAGTATAGGGACAATGAGAGGATTTATCAATAAGAAAAGGTTAATTTGTAACTAAAGTGATGTGATTTCTTGGGGATAAGATAAGATTGTAATTTAGTGAGAGTTTATCTTTAGTATTTGTAAAAATCGCAATTTCTTGCGAATTTTGCTTTATATAATGGGGAAAGTTATTGCTGAAATTGTCAAAAAAATGTATAATAAGTTATAATATCGAATTGGAGGCGCAGTATGAGGATAAATTATAAAAAGTTGTGGATATTACTTGCTGAACGTGAAATAGCTCCTGCTACGCTAAGGAAAGATTTGAATATTGCAACAGGAACGATGACAAAGTTGCGACGCAATGAAGAAGTTGCAATTTCAATACTTCTACGTATATGTGAATATTTAGATTGTAATATTGGTGATATATGTGATGCGATAAAAAATAATGTGGAATCAATATAAATATTATATTTAATTGGAGGGGCAGACATATGGTAGGTTTACAAATAGGAAATGATGAAGAAATTCTCATAGAATCATCGGGAGTTTGGTGGATTTCTAAATTAAGAAATTTAAATCAACATTTTAATGTGCTTGTGCTTACTAATAAAAGAATATATGGAGTTTATCAAAAAAGTAATGGGATTTTTAAAAAAGCTAGTGAAGAATTAGTGGAATTAGATTTGGCTGATATAAAAATAAGTAATAATCAGCCAATGGTATCAAAAAAATGGGATTTTAATAGTTTCAGTTGGTCTCTGGAAATACAGTCAATTCAGGGATTACATACATTTATGTTTCAAGAATCGGGTAAAAAGAATGCAGCATTATGGGAGACAGAGATTTTCAGAGTTTTTGGGTTAGAAAAGGAGAACGATTACGAATCTAATGCAAAGGCAAGTAGTTTTTCGGGAATTGCAGCAAGTTTAAAAGGCGCTGCGGGAGCGGTTTTGAATAAAACAACTAATCAAGGTAAACTGAATAATGCCAAGTCGGTACTAGGTGCTGAAGAAAATAAAAATACTGACGAATTCTCGGGAATTCCTCCTATTCCGAATGCTCAACCAGCAAAAGGATCATATTGTTCGAATTGTGGGACAAAACTTAATGTAGGAGCCAAATTCTGCCATAGCTGCGGTGCAACAGTTACTGGAGGTACTTCGCCAACACCACCGACTCCACCTAAGCATAGTAGCACAGGAAATTACTCTTCTCGTGTTCATGAATTTGCAGGTACGGTCTTAAAATGCCCAAATTGTGGTAATGTGATTAGTGCTATTGATGCTGTTTGTCCAGCTTGTGGGATGCATATTACAGGGAAATCTGCGAGTGGAACTGTTCAAAAGTTCTCTGATGCGTTGATGAAAATAGAGAAAGTTAAAATGGTAGAGAACAAAGGAGGGCTTTTTGCACAAGTAGGATATGAAGAACGAGTTAGAAATGCGTATGCTACATATTACAGTCAAAAACTTACGTTGATTCGTACATTTCCGATTCCTAATACAGTAGATGAAATTTATGAGCTAATGTTATTGGCAACAACTAATATTGATGTGAAATTATCAAAGAATACGTTATGGAGCAAAATTGATAATTCTGGTGGCTCTGGAAAAGAAGTTTCAGATGCTTGGATACAAAAAATGCGTCAGGCATATCAAAAAGCTGTTATTTCATTTCCGAATGATCCAGTTTTTACTCACATACAAAAAATATATTATGATAAAATGAATGAATTGAGAATAGAACCTTAAAAATAGATGTTTTCAGCAGGAAAGGGAGAGAGATTATGGCATTGTTTGGAAAGCCTAGAGCAGGCGGATTTATGGATGAAATAAGATGTGATGAACCTTCGTATTTGATTTGGAAATGGCATCCACAAGGCTCTCGAGTTGGATACAATAATAGAGAAAATGCGATTCGTTGGGGATCTTCGTTAAGAGTTAAAGACGGAGAAGTTGCAGTTTTTGTTTACAAACAGAGAAATGGTATGATGCAGGATTTTATAGAAGGACCGTTTGACAAACCTATAAAAACTGCGAATTTTCCCGTACTTGCAAGTATTATGGGATTAGCTTATGAAGGTGGCACGCCATTTCAGGCAGAGGTTTACTTTATTAACCTTTCACGTATTATACAGGTTAAGTTTGGTGTTCCATTTTTTGATATTTATGATCCGAGATTTATGGATTTTGGTGTTCCGGTAGCAGTACGCGGGACTATAAGTTTTAGTATTGCTGATTATCGAGAGTTCATCAAATTACATAGATTGAATAGTTTTAGTTTGGATGATTTTCAAAGACAAATTAGAGATGCTGTTAGTAGATATGTGAAAGATGTTGTCGCAAATGCTCCTGCACAGAACAATATTCCGCTTATCCAAATTGAGACAAAGACTGCACAAATTAATGATGTAATTGAAAGGGATATTAAAGAAAGGTTGAAGGATAGTTTTGGTGTTAATGTTTCAGGTGTTGATATTGGAGCAATAGAACTTGATAAAACAAGTGAAGGTTATAGACAATTGATGGCTGTAACTAAGGATATGGCGACAATTAAGACACAGGCCGAGATGGAAGACTATGTTGAAAGATTACGCATTCAACGAGAAGAAGGGCAGTACGCACAACATAAAGCTACGCAAACTGTTAATATAGGGGCTTTTCAAGTTGAAAAACAAGCAGAAGTTGGTGTTGCTGGTGCAGAAGCTCTTGGACAGATGGGGGGAAATGGTGCAGGAAATATTAATTTAGGTGGAAACGGTAGTGGAGAAGGTTTCAACATGGCGGCTATGATGGCAAGTATGGCTGTAGGTGGAGCTGTTGGGCAAAATATTGCAGATTCTATGAATAATATGATGTCAGGTATGAACCAGCCAACTCAAAGCGGAATGACACCACCGCCAGTACCTAATGTAATGTATCACGTTGCAGCAAATGGACAAGCAACAGGTCCATTTGATCTTAATGCTTTAAAACAGATGGCGGCTACAGGACAGTTTACATCAGAAAGTTTAGTGTGGAAAGTGGGTATGGCTGAATGGGAGAAAGCGGGAATAATCGATGAATTAAAGTCAATGTTTGTGACTATTCCGCCGATACCACCGATGCAATAATTATATTTACGTGAGAAAAAGAGGAATGAGATGAAAACGGGAAAAGCTTTTGAGATATTTGTAAAGAGAGTTCTTATAAGTATCGGATTTTCAGAAGTTAAATCAGATGGTTTGTATGTATTTGAGGCTTCGCCGGGACAAATGATACAAGGGCTAGGCGAAGCTCATAATGCAGACGTTTTATTAGAACCACCAGTACAAACTCCATTTTTTTATAAAACAAGATTATTGATTGAATGCAAGGATTACAGTAAAAAAATAGGATTAAACACTATTCGTAGTGTATTGGGATTGCGAGAAGATATTAACAATTTTGAGATGGTAGATGTTAATAAACTTGAGTTGAGGAGAGGGCAACGTCGCAAAGGGATTATAGATACTTATGACAGATGTACATATCAGGTTGCTATAGCTGCGTTAAACGGGTATACTAAACCGGCACAACAATTTGCTTCAACACATCGAATTCCGCTGATTGAATTTAATAAACTAACTTTTTGGAATGATTTAGAGGAAATATTACATGAAATAACGGATAATGACCAATTAAATGATGAAGAAAAGGAAATGAGAATACATGAATTTGCAGATAATGTAGGAGAAAGAATGGCAGTTGCAATAACGAATTCTGGACAGATGTTATTTCTTCATAGAGAGGTGGGGCATAAAAATGCTTTTTCTGATGAATATGAATTGTTTTGGGTTTCGCCTAGGTTATCATGGAAATTAGTTTCGGGAGAAACTCAATATTCATTCCAACTTCCAGAGTGCATTTTGGAACAGTGGTTAAACAATGTGGAAAATGAATTCGAATTAAAGAAAGAGGCGATTAATTGTAAAGAAAAACTTTTATCCAATATGATTGTTTATTATAGGGATAATGGTCATCCAACGATTAAAATGATTTCAATTGACAGAAATAGGTTGAATGAATTTAAAAGGCGGTTGAAATATTTTTAATTGAGGCCGGATGATTGACTTGTTTCAGGCAGACAATTTTCGCATTATGATAAATTTGGATAAAGTGGAGAGGTGGAATTTAAAATCCACTTTTGGTTGGATAAAGTTTTGGAACATGGCAGGACTTTTAGAAAATTTGATGGTATAATATAGATAAGATTAGAAGCGTGCTTAGATTGAGAAAATGTGGAAGGGAGGATTTTATGGATAAATTATATGACTATTTAATAAATAAAGTATTTACCGTTCCATATATTGATAAAATGATTAGTGGCACAAATAATAGAGAAACATTTGTAAAGTGTGTTAGTAGGTATGTTAAGACAGATAAAGAAATAAC
>OBWM01000550.1_pt1 | contig 28885 bp, 26 predicted proteins | sample 1538041 | NCBI WGS metagenome assembly OBWM01 (sample SAMEA2580049, study PRJEB22360) | human gut metagenome | biome: human gut; feature: human-associated habitat; material: faeces | place: Denmark | collected 2008/2010
TAAGGGAGAATATCAGACATGGCAGAATCTACCGGTATGAAAAACCTCAAGTCCCGGCGTCTGTATTTACAGGTTTACGACGAAATCAAAAGCTACATAGAAAAAAATCACCTGTTGCCAGGTGACAAGCTTCCATCGGAGATGAAGATGTGCGAGATGCTGGGAGTCAGCCGTAATGTGCTCCGGGAAGCCATTAAATCCCTGGAGATAACCGGGGCGGTCCACTCCACTCCCGGCGTGGGTATCGTGATTCAGGAATTTAATACAGATTTCTTCCTGAGCAATCTCATATACAGTATCAGTGATGAGGACCAGCTCCACAAGGAAATTGAGGAACTGAGGCGCGTCCTAGAACTGGGATTCGCAAAAGATGCATTTGACCGCATGACAGAAAAGGGCATTGCGCTTCTGTCAGAAAAGGTGGTTACCATGGAGGAACTGTTTAATCAGATTAAACGTTCCCACTCCTCCGTATACGGCGTGAAATTTGCCGAAACCGACGCCGCCTTCCATAAAATCCTGTTCCAGGATGTGGATAACCGGCTGTTAAAGTCCATTATAGAGTTTTTCTGGGCCTGTGACCGGTACTATAAAGTAAAGACTACCCACAGCAACATGGAACTTACCGTTGAAAAACACCAGCGTATCTTCAACGCATTGAAAGCCGGCAGTTATTCTGATTTTTATGACGCCATGCAGTTCCATTTCAATGTAGGATATTTCAAGCGCTGACCATACCGGGCCAGCGGCTCCGAACCCACGACCGGAAAATGATACCTGCCAATAAACGTAAATACGATGGAGGCTGTCCATGAAAATGAAGATACACACCGAACTCCCGTTCGACATACTGGTAGACGGAGCAGGACTGGCTGGCATACGTGCAGCGGTCAGCTGTGCCATGAAAGGTATGCGGGTTCTTTTAGCCACGCCTTCCAGGCTGTGTTCCGGTTCCAGCTTTTATCCAATGATTGATACCATCCACTGCCTGTGCACTGCCGGGCCGGATGACCGGGAAGCATTCATGAAGGATATTAAGGACTGCAGCTGGTCTATGAACGATCCGTGGATGAGCCGGTATTATGTGGAGCACATTGAAGAATGCCTGAAGCACATGGCTGAGACCGGCATCCGCTGCCATAAACTGCCCGAGCGGAAACTGGCCTGCTTCGGCCATACAGAGCGGGACCTATACTATTGGAACGATTGGGACAGGCTTCGCGAGGAAGTCAGGAATGTCTTAGACCGCCTGGAGCGCATTACTGTGGCAGAACACAGGGAACTGGTACAGCTCCTTACGGCACAAGACCGTATAAACGGCGCCATCCTTCTTGGCCCGGACGGTCTGGAAGCCTTGTCTGTAAAGGCAGTCATCCTGGCCAGCGGTGGTATGGGGAATCTGTATCTGCACAGTCTGAATACCGCTGACATATCAGGAAGCACCCATGTAATTGCATTGAAGGCAGGAGCCAGGCTCATCAATCTGGAATTCAACCAGTTCATCCCCGGATTCCTGTCTCCTGCCTATAAAACTGTATTCCGTGAAGGAAGCCTCCGGTACTGTACCGGACTCCTTGGACCGGACGGCCATGACATCTTAAGGCAGCTGCTGCCCAACCAGGACGCCTGTGGTGAATGCCTGCTGCTCAGAGAACCTCACGGCCCATTCACCACAGCAGACGCTTCCAAGTATTTCGACATAGCCCTCATGAAATCCGCCCTTAAGAACATCGAATCCAGGGGCGGTGCCATGGACCAGTCCATAGGATGCATCATACGGTATTCCCCTGATATCCTGAATGACAGCCGTGGCTATGTCCGCGATTACATCAGCTAGCTCTTAAGGGAGCATGACATACATATCGAGCGAGATCCCATTTCCATTGCCCCATTTTTCCATGCTGCCAATGGCGGCATACAGGTGGACCATAATTGCTCCACGTCCGTAAAGGGACTGTACGCCTGCGGCGAGGCAGCAGGCGGCATCCATGGCGCTGACCGATTGGGGGGCATGGCCTCAGGAAGCTGTCTCGTATTCGGCACCCTGGCGGCAGAAAGCGCCAGCTCCTATGCGTCGGAAATATCCCACATATCAGTCACGCTGACCCAGGCCGGCACGCAGATGAAAGAAGCCTATGCAGCCTGCCGTCCATTCGGTACTGACAGGAACCGGCACACTCCCCCCTATACCAGCGTCCCTTTCCCAGCCTCCTGCTGTCTTTATATGCAGACGGGTCAGAGAGCTTATGTGGCAGCATGCAGGCATCCTCCGCAGCATGGAAAACTTGAAAAATACACTGGATGAAATCAACTCCCTTGCCCTCCTTGCAGATACATGCTGCAGGCCAGACTCCTGTGCCGGCCCCAGGCAGCTTCAGTCCTTCCTGAAAGCCCACCAATATACGGACCTGAGCCGCGCCCTCCTCATTGCCATGATGGAAAGAAATGAAAGCCGCGGCAGCCACTACAGGGAAGATGCTCCGGATACAGATGACGCCCATTATCTGCACCGCATCAGTATTGGCCTTAAAGAGAACCAGTATGATGTCAGGAAAATGCCTCTTCCATCTTCCTCCGGATAGACAGAAGCATACAGGCGGAGGATTCAAGTACTTTATTTTTAAGTGAAACGCCCCCGGCCGCGACACTTCGGTGATACTTTGTATGCTTATAAATACCGCCAACTACCAATTTTCCAGCTATTAGCTGCCTCTACCAAAAGGTACAACTGACATGATTTTATATATTTATACAAAAGAAAAAGCCCAGAAACCTTATAAAATAAGATTCCTCGACTCTCTTCGGGTTGGGCTATTCGTTAAAATAGTCAGCAGGGGAAGAGGGGCTCGAACCCCCATCTACGGTTTTGGAGACCGCTGCTCTACCATTGAACTATTCCCCTTTTTTGTTTGGTGCATTTCTGAACCTCAATTAGAATACCACAGGTTTGAGAAAGTGTCAACTGTTTTTTCAAAAAAGTATTTTTCCTGTCCTGATGGTCCGGCCCGGGCCGGGAGGGAACTCCTCTTTACAGACATCGGCCCCTCCCTTCCCATCCTAATTCCCATCCCAAGCCAGGCTCTTTTACATAATTCCAATGGCCTCCCGCACATTGGACACCCCAATCAAACGTATGCCCTCCACAGGCTTCATCTTATCCGCGCATACTCTTGGCAGCACACAGGCTGTAAAGCCCAGCTTGGCAGCCTCATTCACACGCTGGCTGGCCTGGGATACGGCCCTGACCTCCCCTGACAGGCCCACCTCCCCGAATATGAGCATTTTCGGATCCACGGGCCGGTCTTTGTAGCTGGACATAAGGGCCATGATAATGGCCAGATCCAGGGCGGGCTCGTTCATCTTCATACCTCCCGCTATATTCACATAGGCATCCAGCCGCGACATCTCATAGCGGCAGCGCTTCTCCAGAACTGCCATCAGCAGATTCACACGGTTGTAATCCGTACCGGCCGCCGTCCGCCTGGGCATACCGAAATTCGTCTCCGTCACCAGGGCCTGTACCTCTAAAAGAATGGGCCTGGTACCCTCAAAGGAACAGGATACCACTGCGCCGGAGGCTTCCTCCGGACGGCCGTCCAGCATGTATTCAGAGGGATTCTCCACCTCTGCCAGCCCCTGTTCCTGCATCTCAAATACACCTATCTCATTGGTAGATCCAAACCGGTTTTTCACACTGCGCAGAATGCGGTAGGACGCATTCCTGTCTCCCTCAAAATAGAGTACCGTATCCACCATATGTTCCAGTACCCTGGGGCCTGCCACCACGCCTTCCTTTGTCACATGCCCCACCACAAAAATGGCGATTCCCCGGCTCTTTGCTATCTGCATCAGGATTCCCGTGGACTCCCTTACCTGGCTGACGCTTCCGGGAGCAGAGGATATCTCCTCCCTGTACATGGTCTGTATGGAATCAATAACTGCAATCTGGGGATTCTCAGCGTCAATGGCCCTCTCAATATGCTCCAGGCTTGTCTCACACAGGAATTTCAGCTCTCCGGTTACAGGACCGATGCGGTTTGCCCTCATCTTAATCTGTTTTAAGGATTCCTCCCCTGATATGTACAGGACCCGCTGGCCTGCGCCCGCCAGATTCCGGCATACCTGAAGAAGAAGGGTGGATTTTCCGATACCCGGGTCTCCGCCCACCAGCACCAGGGAGCCTGCCACGATTCCGTCTCCCAGCACCCGGTCCAGTTCCCCAAAGCCCGTGGATATACGGTCCTGCTCCTCTATGTCAATCTCTGACAGCAGGGATGGTCTGGCTGCCGGAACCGGGGACTTCTGGCTTCCCGAAGCCAGGCGCCCTAACCCGGCCTGACTGCCTACCGGCTTTGACACCGGTTCCTCCACCATGGAATTCCAGGCCTTGCAGGCAGGACACTGCCCCATCCATTTGGATGATTCATATCCGCATTCCTTACAGAAAAATGCGGTGGTTCTCGCTTTTGCCATGTTAACCTCCTCATATTCATGGAATCAATATTTAAAAAACTGACAGAAAAAGGCTGGAATCGCTTCCAGCCTGTATGATACTTAAGTTTTATGCTCTCTTCACAGCCTTAACCTGAACCGATACCCCTTCTTCCAGCTCCACGCTTACGCTGAGCTTACCGCTCATGTTTGTCTTCATGCTGCCTACGGCTGCACCGTCAACGTAAACCTCGTAATCCGTATCGTTCTCTAGCTGTATGGTAATCTGTGCATCCCTGCTGCCTTCCACCGCGAATTCCACGTCCTCATCCGTAACCTTGAAATGCTCTGCAGCTGTTCCGGGTACAGATTCATAAACAAACATGTCATTGCGCTCCAGTTTGGTAATCTCGTTGTAGGTCTTGACCTTGTACATGTCTCCCTGATATTCGAAATCGGACTTCTTAGCCTTCTGTCCTAACTTGTAATTGCCAAAACTAATGGTGCCATCCTGCTCTATGCAGATTAACTCTTCAATGACCGGCATCTTCTTATCCTCCTGCTAATTGTGCTTAAGTATAACCTCTTCATAAAAATTATACAACAATTACCGAAAAATAACTAGTGAAAATATTCTTAATTTGTATAAACTGCTACAGATGCTGTTAAGCCTTGGGTGCCGGGGTCTCCTTCTTCTTACCGGAGGCGCGTCCGGCCCTGCTTTTGCTCCCCGCCGCCTTGCTTTTATCCTCAGAACCTTCCCCGGATGAGGCTGGTTTGGCGGCTGATTTGGCGGCTGGTTTGGCGGCCGACTTTGGCCTGGCTGTCTTTGCTTTCACGCTGAAGGTAAGCTTTTCCCCGTCAAATCCCACTTCCACCAGGGATCCGGCTTTGATGCGGCCATCCAGCATCTCCTCAGCCATCCGGTCCTCCACCAGGTTCTGGATGGTGCGCCTCAGAGGCCTTGCCCCGTATTTATCGTCATACCCCTTATCAATCAGGTGCTCTCTGGCGCTGTCCGTTACCTCCAGCCCTATGCCCAGCTGTTCTTTGCAGCGTTTTCCGATGGTGCCCAGCATGATATCCGCGATTCCCTTTATATGCTCCCTTGTCAGCTGATGGAACACGATAATCTCGTCAATACGGTTTAGGAACTCAGGCTTAAAGAGGCGTTTCACCTCATCCATAACACGGTCCTTCATGAAATTATAATCTGCCTTGGCATCGCTTACCATGCCGAATCCCAGACGTTTGGGTGAAATGATATTCTCCGCCCCTGCGTTGGAAGTCATGATGATGATGGTATTCTTGAAGTCAATCTTGCGTCCCTGGGCATCTGTGATATGACCGTCGTCCAAAACCTGCAGCAGAATGTTGAACACATCCGGATGGGCCTTTTCTATCTCGTCAAAAAGGATGACACAGTAGGGATTGCGGCGGACTTTTTCGCTGAGCTGACCGCCCTCGTCATATCCCACATATCCTGGCGGCGAGCCTATCATTTTGGACACGCTGTGCTTCTCCATATATTCGGACATATCCACGCGAATCAGGGCATTTTCCGTACCGAACATAGCCTCTGACAATGCCTTGGACAGCTCCGTCTTTCCCACGCCTGTGGGGCCCAGGAACAGGAAGGATCCAATGGGGCGTTTGGGGTCCTTAAGACCTACCCTTCCTCTACGGATAGCCTTGGAAATGGCTGTCACCGCCTCCTCCTGGCCCACCACCCTCTGGTGCAGGATGCCTTCCAGGTTCCTCAGACGCTCTGATTCCTCCTCAGCCAGCTTTCTCACCGGAATCCTGGTCCAGCCGGACACCACGTCCGCAATCTCATTGTCGCTGACAATGAGCTTTCTGGTCTCCTTGTCCTTCTGCCACTTTTCCATGGTCTGGGCTATCTTTTCCCGTATCTTTTCCTGTTTCTTCTTTATCTCTCCGGCCTTCTCGTAGGCTTCCTTCTTAATGGCCTCCTCCTTGGCTTCCTCCAGACCATCAATCTCAGCCTCGTAATCCTTAATCTTAGCCGGCTTTGTGTAGTTCTGGAGACGTACCTTGGAAGCGGCCTCGTCAATGAGGTCAATGGCCTTATCCGGCAGGAACCTGTCGTTAATATAACGGCTGGACAGCTTCACGGCCGCCTCCAGGGCATGGTCCGTTATCTCTACTTTGTGATGCTCCTCATAACGGCTTCTGAGCCCCTTAAGTATGGCAACAGACTCATCCTCTGTAGGCTCATCCACGGTTACCGGCTGGAAACGGCGTTCCAGGGCAGAATCCTTTTCTATATACTTGCGGTACTCATTGATGGTAGTGGCTCCAATCAGCTGAATCTCGCCTCTGGCCAGGGACGGTTTTAATATATTGGATGCATCCAGAGCACCCTCTGCCCCGCCTGCCCCGATGATGGTGTGTATCTCGTCAATGAACAGCAGCACATCGCCGGATTCCACCACCTCGGAGATAACCTTTTTAATGCGCTCCTCGAACTCACCCCTGTATTTGGATCCTGCCACCATGCCGGACAGGTCCAGGGTCACTACCCGTTTGTCTGCTATGGTTTCAGGCACATTGCCGGATGCAATCATCTGGGCCAGGCCCTCCACCACGGCTGTCTTGCCCACGCCGGGTTCGCCAATCAGACACGGGTTATTCTTAGTACGGCGGCTCAGTATCTGTATCACGCGCTGAATCTCCTGCTCCCGTCCTATGACAGGGTCCAGTTTTCCCGCTGATGCCAGCTGGGTCAGGTTCCTGCTGTAACTGTCCAGGGTGGGTGTGGCATTGCCCCGCTTTCCGGCCCTGGCTCCCTGAAGGTCATCCTTGGCAGCAGGAGCGTCCTCACCCATGGCTGCCAACAGGTCGATGTAGAGCTTCTGTATATTGACCCCGATGGTGTTGAGAAGACGGCTGGCCACGCAGTCCCCTTCCCTCAGCATGGCAATCATGATATGCTCTGTCCCTATCTGGGCTGCCTTAAAACGGACAGCCTCCCTGTAGCTGTTCTCTATGACCCTGCGGGCCCTGGGGGTATAGGCCGTCCTGTCCGCGGTCTGTACCGTTGGATTGGGGGCAATGAGCTGGCTAACCAGTTCAATGACACGGTCTTCCTCCACTCCGTTTTCCTCCAGTACCTTGGCCGCCACTCCGGTCCCTTCCTGCAGCAGGCCGATGAGCAGATGCTCTGTACCCACGTAACCATGGTTCAGGGTCTCCGCCACGCCCACTGCCAGCCCAAGCGCTTCCTGGGCCTGCGGTGTATATCGTTCCATCATAATGTCATGTCCTCCTTGCAAGTGTGTTAAACCCGGCGCTGCCCATGGCAGAGCTAGATTATCTCAGGCAGGTTCTGCCTTATATAAGCTGCCCTAGCAGTGTCCAGCTCATCCTTATCCAGGGGCCGTTTGGCCCACAGATTTAAATTGGCTGGCTTAATTCCTATAATCAGACTGTAAAGGGAGCATTCCTCATTAAACTTCATCAGTCCATCCTCTTCCCCTGCCATGAGCTGGGAAATGAATATCCTGGCATCTTTCTCCGTTATCTTCCTGGCGTACTTTAAGACGCCGTAGGACTTATATGCCTCATCCTCCCGCTCCAGACGCTGGGTGTTAAGGGTGGCGCTCCTGACCCGTATTTCCTGGTTGTTGAGCTGGGCCGCTGCCTTTGTAACCAATTCCACAATCTCCTTCTCGGACTGCCCCAGGGTTCGCTGGTTGGATACCTCATAAAGACTTCCATAGTTGTCGCTCCCCTCTCCGTACAGGCCGCGGATGGCAGTCCCGAACCGGCTCATATCCGCCACAATGCTCTGGAACTTTCGCACCTGGGATAAGGTGGGCAGGTGCAACACCGCACAGGCCCGCAGTCCTGTTCCCACATTGGTGGGGAAGGAGGTGAGATACCCGTACTTTTCATCAAAGGCATAGGAAAACCGTTCATTGACATAATCGTCCAGAACATCCGCCTTCTGCCACAGCTCATCCAGTTTAAGTCCGGGCGACAATATCTGCATGCGGATGTGATCATCCCCGCCCAGGACAATGCTGCCCGACTCATCGGCTGACAGCAGCAGTCCCGACGGCTCCTTCCTGCTGACGCAGGCCATGTTAAGGATTCTGCGCTCCCTGAGGGCCATCTTCTCCAGCTCCTGCATCTGGTCCAGCTGGCTATAGCTTAAATCCCGGCCATCCTGGTCCTTAAGCCCCTTAAGTCCCTCCCTGAGGCGTTCCACCATCTCGCTGCACTGGGCGGCGGTCATCCTGGAGGGAAACACATATTCATCCCAGTTTCTGGCCAGACGGACGCGGCTGTATATCACATTGGAGTTTTTGCTGTCTATTTCCTCAAACCATTTACTCATGGATTCCAGCCTCCTTTTTCAGTTCTTTAATCTGGTCCCGGTAACTGGCCGCCAGTTCATAATCCTCCTGGCGCACTGCCTCCTTTAGCTTGGAGTCTAACTCCTTGATCTGCTTTCTGGCCACAGCGGTCTGGGAATCCTGGGTACCGGCCTCCGCCAGACAGTCTGTGCTCTCTTTTGTTTCCTCCCCAGAGTTCCCGGCTGCCTCCGGGTGTTCCTTTTCAAATGTACTTCTGTATTTGGGATGCTTGCCCTTATGGCTCTCGCTTCCCTGAAGCTGCTTCATCTTATCTTTGATAAATAAATCAAATACGCCATAACAGTCAGCGCATCCGAACCGGCTGTTCTCCACAAAGTCCTCAAAGCTGGTACCGCAGGTAGGGCAGACTACGTTTCCCCTCACATCGGTCTCCTCCTCGTCGTCCTCCAGACCCAGCAGGCCGGAAAGAAGCTTCCCCAGGGGGAACTCCCCATCCAGGAGGGCGGAGTACTGGCCAAAGTCCATCTCCTTCGCACAGTGAGAGCAAAGGTTATGTTCCGTCTTTATGCCATTGATTATCTCAGTGTATTTGATCGTGGCTTCCCGGATTTTACATCTTTCACATAACATACGAATCCTCCATTAATATCCAAAACCATACCCGTACATTCTGCACAGCACGGTTCTGGCCTTTTTACAGAACATGTCTGAATATACGGCCGGACATCCGCCGCTCATGTTCCGGCAGTTTCTAACCTTCCCCGGTCTCCTGGCCGTCTTTTGTCCCCATACACCCGCGGGTGTATTTATCATAAATCTCATCCACCAGATGGTGGATTTCATCACGGCTTATATTCTTACAGATGCCCCAGGCCAGCACCACATCCAGGTCCCCCCGCATGTCGTCAATGGCCTGTATCTTATCCACGTCCAGGCTGACCACAGCGCCCCTGCGCCGGTCCAGCTTTACAAAACCTTCCTGGCGCAGCACAGAATATGCCTTATTAACTGTATGCATGTTGATGCCGATATAATCAGCCATTTGACGGACAGAGGGCAGAGTATCCCCCTCCCGTATCATGTCCGTGGCGATCCCCATGATGATCTGGTTGCGCAGCTGTATATAGATTGCTTCATCGCTGTTGAAATCAATCTTCAAGAACATAAAACCACCATCTTTCGTTTTGTGTAACAAGGAAAGTTATATTTGTTCTACAAGCAATATAACACTTGTTAGTATTATCATAGCAAGGGAACATGATTTCGTCAAGCGGAAATCTGTGACATTTCCCCCTCCCCTGTGACCTCCCGCCCCCTTTGCCCAAAAGCCAATTCCTAAAAACAGCGTTAAAGGCAAGCGGAAAAAAAGAGCGCCGTCTGACGCTCTTTTCTTCATCCTGGGATGTTTTCCAATGAAGCTGCCCGGAAACCCTTTTTTAATTTTTGTATCATTATATGAATTGGCCGTGATAAAGCACAGGCAGCCATTGACCAGGCAATGCTCTTCGGCATCAATAAAATCACCGGCAAAATTCAATATCCAGCACATCGTCAAAGCTGATTTTCGTATTTACCACCTGAAGGACCCGGCTGCTGATATTGAACCGGGCAACCATCCCGGTCACCTTCAGGTATTCGTCTTTATGAAAATAAACCACACCGATTATCATTCCCGGCTCAATCTGCTGCATTTTCCGGTTCAGTTCTTCAGACATGTCCTCTGTCAGAATGATTTTGGGCACCACTACCCGCTCTTTTTCCGCCAGTGCTTCCGGCAGTCCCTTAAGGGCTGCAAACGGAAGGAATTGTTTTGCCCTGTCCTGAACAGACATCTTTGCCCTTGGTCTACCTGCCATCTCTCTTCCCTCCGGCTTTGTGTTCTGCGCCTTCACGCTCTTTGCCGCGCTCTTTGCTTTTGTTCCCGCCATCCTTATAAATCCCGCTTTTATGGCCTCCAATCTGCTGATTCCGTTCCTGCATGGTGGACGCCTCCTGCAGATTTATCCCTTTAAGGATTGCATTCTTCCCAAACTTCTTCTTTATATCCAGCATGGCTGTCTGCAGTTTACGGTTCCGTTCCAGCTCCCGCACATCGGTAAACATGCTGTATTGCCTGTACTCCTCCTCAATCACGTGGTTCACAGAAATGTTAATGCGGTGTATGGCCAGCTCAGGATTGGCAATACGCTCAAACAGGGCGGACACTGCGGGTACCAGGATGATATCTGCATTTGTCTTTGCGTCCAGGGACGCTGTCCCTCTGGAGGACTCAACTGCCAGCTGCCTGGAATATCCCACCTGTAAGGTCACTGAATCCGACACCAGGTTCTTTTCCACCATCTCCAGACACAGCAAATCCATCATTTCCTTCACAATCAGCTTTGCATCTTCAAAGCTGTAATCGCATCCCAGGACCTGTCCGCTGGTGAGGCAGTTTGTTCTGGCCTTATAAGACCTGATAGCCGCAATGGTGGCTGTCTCCCTCCCCCATGCATGGTCGATCAGCAGCTCCGCATCCACGCCAAACAGTTTATACAAAAAGTCTTCATCAGTCCCGGCAATGTCCCCCACCGTATGAATCCCGTACTTTTCCAGCTTTGCGGCAATCCCCCTTCCAATGCGCCAGAAATCTGTCAGCGGCTTGTGGTCCCAGAGAGTTCTTTGAAAGGTTTCCTCGTCCAGCTCTCCGATAAAATCCGGGGAATGCTTGGCCGTTATATCCAGGGCAACCTTGGCCAGGTAGAGGTTGGTGCCAACCCCGCAGGTGGCCCGGATACCATATTCCCGCAAAATATCAGCCATAATGGTCTGCCCCAGCTCCCTGGCCGTCATCTGGTAAAGGGGCAGGTAATTGGTTACATCCATAAAACACTCATCAATGGAATACACATGAATATCTTCCTTTGAGATATATTTCAGATATATGCCGTAAATTCCGGCTGCATAATCAATATATAGCTGCATACGCGGCTGAGCCATGATGTAATCCGCACTCTTTGGAATCTCAAAAACGCGGCACCGGTTATGGATTCCCAGCGCCTTCATGGCAGGGGAAATGGACAGGCAGATAGTCTTCTCCGTCCGCTCCGGGTCCGCCACCACCAATCTGGCTGTCATGGAGTCCAGCCCCCGCTCCACACATTCCACAGAAGCATAAAAGGACTTTAAATCTATAACAATATAGGTCCGCTGTTCCACGATTACACCTCCTCTCCGCAGAATATCCAGTCCGGTTTTTGTTTATTTTCTTAATCTGTAATTTTATTTTATCTATTATTGGGTTCTGGTACCCTTTATTATACTGCTTCTGTCCGTAAACCGCAATATTATATTCGAACATTCGTTCTTTCGACTTTTTTCTTACATATAAAAAGCGGGCTTCTGCTCATTGACAGAAGCCCTGGAGGTCAATATCTTTTTAATATCTCCCTGATATGCATCTCATCTGATTTTTCAATATTTAATGCAAAAAGAAAGTTCTTGAATCATCTTTCTATTTATCCGGTCACACAAACCATCTGCTAATAGATTCCATATCCCGCCTTAACAGCTCCATCTGCCTGCCTTCAGGCGCAAGTTCCCTCAGTGGTAACAGATTGTAATAATTTTCAATGACAATCCATCCTTCAAATCCATGTTCCTTCAGGAACCTCATCTGTCCCTCAAAGTCTGTATTACCCCGGCCCAGCAGCCGGTCGCCCGGTCCGGCTTCTCCGTCCTTTGTGTGAAGCACGCTGTCCATCAGGGGATACAGGTGTTCCAGCTGTTCACACTGGTCCATATCAAAATTAAACTTAAAATTCTGGGTGTCATAATGGACCTTTAAGTTATCCGCCCCAATATCCCGCAGCAGTTCCTCCTGTTCCTTCCAGCCCAATGCGTTCTCCGTGAGAATCAGGATTCCCTCCGGAGCCGCCAGCCTGCAGGCAAAGGAAAGGGCGTCTTTGGTATGTTCCACATGGCGTCCGCATGTAATCAGATTCTCAATAAAGTTGGGAATCATGATTCTGTCAATTCCCATACGTTTGGCCGTCTCAACCCCAAGGGCTATCTGGTCATATGCAATTCGTCCGTGTTCCGTATTCCTGCCGTTGATGAATTCGTTGACCATCACATCATTGAGCACCAGGGCCGGATATTCTATGCCGTACCTCTCTTTATCCTCCAGATACCCTTCCATAACTTCCCTCTGAGCCAGCGGATATCCCGCCTCATAGCTTCCCAACTCCAGCTGGATTCCATCCAGGCCCGCGGCCCTGGCTGTCCTGGCAGCGTAGGTTCCGCCGCCTGGCAGTCCCCAGGCCACCGCCCCTATCTTAACCTTCTTTTCCATTCTGACCTCCTATCATCACTCCAAATTGCTGTGATTCCGGTACATGTCATCGCTGCTGATACCATGTTTCTCCATCAGACACAGAACAATGATATCCAGCAGGATGGCTATACTCTGCTCAAACAGGCTTCCCATAGGCTGCACGGACGCGTCGCTCCGTGTGGTTTTGGAGGAAGCATCAATCGTTATCACAAAGTCACTAAGCACTGCAAGTGAGGATGTTTCACTGGTAGTAATCAGCATAACTGCCGCCCCCACTTTTTTTGCCTTGGCCGCGTGTTCCACCAGCATGGGAGTCTCCCCTGACGCGCTGCATATGAGAAGCATGTCATCCCTGGTAATGGCCGGAGTGGTGGCTTCCCCGACCACCAGAGCCGTAAACCCCATCTGTATTAGCCGCATAGCGAATCCTTCCGCCTTCAGCCTGCTTCTTCCCACACCGTCACAGAATATTCGTTTCTCCCGGTTCACCGCATCCACCAGCGCTTCCAGGCTTTTGTGGCTGATACCTGACACACTGCGGTTTATCTCCATTAATACTGTCTCGATTATTTTTCCACTGTCCATACGTTTTACGCCCGCTTTCCGACCATTGCCTTAAATGCAGATAACGCAGACCCTTCCGACTTGATATAGTCGATGTATACGGCTATGAGGATTACTATTCCCTGTACCACATACTGCCAGGAGGAGTCGATTCCCAGAAGGTTCATACCGTTTTTCAGGATACCGATTACAATAACACCGATGACCGTACCGGAAATGCTGCCTTTGCCGCCGCTCATGCTGGTTCCGCCCAGTACAACCGCAGCGATGGCGTCCATCTCAGCTCCGTCACCCATAATCATGGTAGCGGTAAATGTCCTTCCCACGGTCAGCACACCTGCCAGGGAAGCCAAAAATCCGCTGAGTACAAACACGAAGAATGTAACCCTTTTTACATTGATACCTGAATATTCAGATGCAATTTTGTTGCCGCCTGTGGCATAGATATGTCTGCCCAGACCGGTCCGGTTCAGTATAAAGGATGTGAGCACCACCACCGCTATAATCAGGTACAGCTGGATGGGAAGCCCCAGAATACTGCCCATTCCCCAGAAGGTATAAGGGTCATCCAGTACTGCAATGGTCTGAGCATGGGTATAAATTCTGGCAATACCCCTGCCGATATTCATGGTGGCTAATGTGACAATGAAAGCCGGTATGGTTGTTCTTGAAACAATGATTCCGTTCAGCGCACCTACCAGGGTACCGCACAGAATACCGATGAGGATTCCCACCGGAACAGGAAGTCCTACCCATGTAATCATGCCCGCGCTGACACATCCGGTAACAGCGATGACAGAGCCTACAGACAGGTCAATGCCGCCCAAAAGGATGACAAAGGTCATGCCGCATGCCAGGTAGAGGTTGATGGTAATTTGACGCACCACGTTAAAAAAGTTTGTAACTGTTGCAAACTTATCCGTCAGGACAGTCAGGCCTAAGCACAGGATGACCAGTCCCATAAGGATACCAAAATTCATTTTGACCGTATTTTTCATTGTTTGTCCAAATTTGTTCTTCATGGCTGCTCTCTCCTTATAATTCCATCGTTGCTAATGACATAATCCGTTCCTGTGAAAACTCTTCCCGCTCCAGGACACCGGTTGTATGCCCCTGGTTCATGACTACGATCCGGTCACACATGTTAATCAGTTCCGGCATTTCAGATGATATGAAAATGATGGATAAGCCCTGTGCCGTAAGCCTGTCAATCAAGTGGTAAATATCTGATTTTGTCTTTACATCAATACCTCTGGTGGGTTCATCCAGAATCAGTATGTTTTTGGTTGCCAAAAGCCATCTGCTGATGATTACCTTCTGCTGGTTTCCTCCGCTGAGCCTTCCGATAGGCTGCTCCACCCCGGCGTATTTGGTTTGCATGACATCATCCACATACTCCCTGGTCAGTGCCAGCTCCTTATCCCAGTCATATCGTCCGTTCTTTAAAAACTCTCTCAGCACCTCGATGGTGGTATTGAAACGGATTCCCTGGATTGCGTAAATCCCTTCCTTCTTCCTGTCCTCGGGCACAAGCCCGATTCCATATCCCATGGCATCCCTGACGCTGTTAATCTTAGCCTCTTTCCCGGAAATATAAATTTTTCCCTTTTCTTTCTTCCTGAGGCCGAAGATGCATGTCATTGCTTCCGAACGCCCGGATCCAACTAACCCGGAGAAGCCCAGCACTTCTCCCTTATGTAAGTCAAAGGTTACATCCCTCACTTCCCTGCCGGACAAAAGATGCTCTATCTTTAGTACAACTTCATCCGTGGCGTGGTTATGTTTCTCATAAAGGTCTCCCAGAGAACGCCCCACCATCAGGCTGACCAGTTTGTCATGGTCTGTCTCCTTCGTCACCACGGTGTCCACATATTCGCCGTCACGCATAACCGTTATCCGGTCCGCAATAATATCCAATTCCGACATTCTGTGGCTGATATAAATGATGCCAACGCCATTTTCCTTCAGTTTACGGATTGCCTTAAATAATACTTCCACCTCGGTGTCCGTTAGGGATGAGGTAGGCTCATCCATGACAATAATCTTGGCTCCAAAGGAAATAGCCCTTATAATCTCTATCATTTGCTGCTGTGCAATATTCAGTTTTCCCACCAGATCTGTGGGCTTAAGCGACAACTCCATTTCAGCCAGGAATTTTGCTGTCTCAGAATTCATTTTATCCGTATCCACGGTTCCCAGCCTGGTTCTGGGTTCCTGTCCCAGGAAAATGTTCTCGGCTATGGTCATATAGGAGATCAACATAAGTTCCTGGTGTATTATCCTGATTCCGTATTTCTTGGCGCTCTCCACATTTGTAATATCCGCCTTCTGCCCGTTTACATATATCTCACCGCCATCCCTGGTATATGCGCCGCCCAGTATCTTGATTAAGGTGGATTTGCCAGCACCGTTCTCACCCAGCAGGGCATGGACTTCCCCCTGGCGCAGTTCCAGCTTTATCTTGTTTAATACCCTTACTTCAGAAAAAGATTTACAGATATCTTCCATCCTCAGCAACTGTTCCATATCCCGTCTCCTTTGCTATGAGCACTTTGCGTCCGTCTTTCGGTCGCTTACGTGCGATGCATGTTAAACTTCACCCCGTTAAGGATCTGTGCGGACCCGGTGGCGCGGTCCGCCCCTGGAAGGGGGCGGCATTATGCGCCGCCCCCTGCCGGTATTACTGTTTTATTCTCTCTTCATTTGTTCTAACATTCATTCCGCTGTCTGCACGCCCTGATGTTATATCCTACTGCCATCCTGCGCCCAGGTACTCCTGAATGTTGGTGCTGTCGATGGTAAATGCGGGAACATCAATCTGGAACTGCGCTGGCTTCTCACCGGAAAGGATAGTCATGGCCACATCATAGCAGTTGGTGCCAATCTTGATTGGGGACTGTGCAGCTGTCATCCTGTAAATGCTGCCTTCCTTGGCAATTACCTGCTTGGCCTCCGGAGCGCCGTCCACACCATAAATGGATACATTGGCACCTGAAGTCGTACACGCTGCATATGCGCCCATTCCTGCCTGATCATTGATAGAGAAGATAGCCACGATGTCCGGATGCGCCTGTAAAATGTCGCTTGTGATGTTCTGTCCCTTTTCAACAGTACCTTCCGCGTCAAAGGTTGCTACCACCTCAAAGCCTTTGCCTTCGATGGTTTCTAAGAACCCTTTCTCTCTGTCCAGGCAGGCGCTGTTGGCCGGATAGTTAAGAACCGCAATGGGTCCTCCTTCCGGAAAATCCTTAATCATTGACTCTGCACAGAGCTTGCCAGCCTGAAGGTTATCCGTTGCCACATAAGCGTCAACCAGGTCTAAATTTGCTACGGATGAGTCAAAGTTGATAACCGGGATTCCAGCCTCTTTTAACTTCTGGAGAGCCGGTGCAACGGCATCCCTGTCAACCGGGTTCAGGAAAACTGCGTCCACATCCTGGGCAATAAAATCCTCAATAATCTGGATCTGCTTGGTGCTGTCCTGCTGTGCGTCCACCACAACGGTCTTATTGCCGTCGGCTTCTGCTGCTGAAGTGATGGAATCTGCCACAGTTTTAAAGAAATCAGATTCAATCCAGTATGTAACGCCAAAGGTCTTTCCTCCCTTGTCGGAAGAAGCATCTGCACCGGACGAAGCTTTTTCGCCGGCTGCTGCTTCTGTGGTACTTCCTGCTGCTTCTGTGGTGTTTTCTTCTGCGGCCGCGGCAGCTGCCTGGGTAGTCTGCTTGCTCTGGCTTGCGCTGTTTGAGCAGCCAAATATAGAAGCGGCTGCTAAAGCAATTGTAACTGCTGTTGCAAAACGTTTTTTCATCATAATGATTCCTCCATGTGTTTTATTATTTTTCTTACTTTATAGTTCCAGCCGCACGTGCGGCGTACTACCTGCTGCCTGTACTGTATCCAATGTTATTTACCCGGCGCGGTACCGTACCTTTACAGTTCATACAAATCATTAAAATCCTGTTTCATGTGGTCATACAACCGGTCATACAGTGCATGGTACCTCCGGTATACTGCGGCCTCCTCCTCATCCGGAACCGTAACCCGTCCGCACCTGGCCAGCTTTTTGCTGACATCCCTTACGTCATCATACACCCCGGTACCCACTCCGGCCAGGATTGCAACTCCGTAAGCAGGTCCTTCTTCCTGTTCCAGCTGGATGATATTGCAGCCATACAGAGCTGCCATGATGCGCCGCCAAACCGGGCTCTTGCTTCCGCCTCCGCAGACCTTCATATTATCCACAGCAATTCCGAGATTTTTAAGGATATTGTTGCAGTCTGCCAGGGAATATGCAACACCTTCCATGATGGCCCTGAGTAAATGCGCTTTGGTATGAATGATATTCAGTCCCACAAATGCCCCTCGGCATCTGGGGTTCATATGGGGCGTCCTCTCCCCCATCAGGTATGGCATGAATATAAGGCGCTCACTTCCCGGCCCTATATCTGCTGCCGCTTCATTGATTAAATCGTATGTACTCCTGCCATCCTTTTTGGCCTTCTCCTTATAGTCCTGGCAATAGTTATCCTTAAACCATTCCAGAGAAAGTCCGGCTGCCTGGGGTCCTCCCATGGTGAACCAGCATCCCGGCACGCAACTGCAGCACAGATGGAGACTTCCTTCGGGAATCGGGGTGTAGTGGTCCATGTGAGTATATACCAGGGCTGAAGTACCGATGGATGTAAATGCATCCCCATCCCTCACAACTCCGGTACCGATAGCCGCGCCTGCATTGTCCGCAGAACCGGCCACTACCTTTACATCTGCGGTGAGACCGCATTTCTCAGCCACTGACTGCAGCAGCCGGCCAGTAACCTCCTGGGACTCATATACCTTTCCAAGCATATCCTTCTGCACACCAAGCACTTCCAAGACTTCATCTGACCAGCATCTGTTCTTAACATCCAGCATCTGCATTCCGGACGCGTCCGATACATCCGTGGCAAACTGTCCTGTAAGTACATAGCGGATATAATCCTTAGGCAGCAGGATATGTCTGCACTTTGCATAAACTTCCGGTTCATGCCTCTTTACCCACAGAAGCTTTGCCGCTGTCCAGGCCGCAATGGGGGGATTGGCTGTAATCTCCAGCCATTTTTCATATGGAAGGAGCTTAAGCATCTCATCCACCTGCTGTCCGGAACGCTGGTCACACCAGATAATGGAACGCCGGATGGGATTGCCCGCCTCGTCTAACATCACAAGGCCGTGCATCTGGCCGGACAGGCCGATTCCCTTAATGTCATCACCATTCACGCCGGACTGCTCCACCACCTGCTTCAGAGTTTCCAGCGCGGCCTGCTGCCAATCCTCAGGCGCCTGCTCCGCCCAGCCGTTGTCCGGCTGATATAAGGGATAATCCCTGACAGCCTGGGCAGCCACGTTTCCCTCTTCATCCATCAGAATGGTCTTGGTGGCGCTTGTCCCGATATCAATTCCTATTAAATAGCGCATGACGTTCCTCCCCTTTGTTATTCATGATAGTAAGATATTTTCTTAGATTATCTTCCAGGCTTCCAACAAACAGCCCTTTTCCCACAACAATAATATTGGCCCCCGCTGCCATGACCAGCCTCAGGCTGTCCGGGGTGATGTCCCCATCCACCTCTATATCAATATCCCTTCCAATCCCCTCGGAAAACTGTCTTGCCTCTGCAATCTTTCCCAGCATCAGCGGATTGAAATGCTGTCCCTTCAACCCCGGAGCCACAGTCATGACCTGAAGGACGTCCAGTTTATTCCAGACAGCCAGCGGTATCCTGCCTAATCCGGTTTCCGGTTTCAGCACGATTCCCGCTTCCTTTCCCACTGCGTGGATGGCGTCCAGCGTATGTTCCATGTCCCGGCACGCCTCAAAATGTACTGTTATCACGTCGGCTCCCACCTCCGCAAATGCCTTTATAAAACGTACCGGCTCATCCACCATCAGGTGGACATCCAGCTTCATATCCGTGTAACCCTTAAGCTCCTTTACAAAGTCCGGCCCAAAGGAAAGATTAGGGACAAAACTTCCATCCATGATATCCACATGAAGACAGGATACGCCGGCCCTTTCCATCACACGCAGCTGCTGTTCCAGTTGCATAATATCCGCCGCATAAACCGATGGCGCCAAACAGTACATCTCTTATCCTCCTACATGATTTTATTACAGTCAATTGCGCCCTGGGTCCTTTTAAGACGCTTGGAAAAATCCTGCTTTTTCTTTGTTATGTATCCCAGGTACAGTACGTCCAGTATGAACTGGTCTGCAACGCGCCGTGTCACCTTGTCTCTACCCACCGTAAGGTCGCTGATGGATATAAATAACGGGATGTCCGTGTATCTGAGAAGCGGCGATTTGTTCATCTTCGTAATGCTGATGGTTGTGGCTCCCCGCTTTTTTGCTATCTTCATGGCCTGGACTACATTCCTGGACCTTCCCTCATAAGAGACGGCCAGCGCCACATCCCCGGGTCCCAGATTATCTGCTATGGTATACTGAAGCATCACATCGCTGTAGGATGAACAGGGGATTCCCAGGCGGCAGAACTTCATAAATGCGAACTGACATGCTGCAAACGCATCCCCAACCCCGAAAAAATGGATTGCTTTAGCATCAATCAGGGCGTCCAGCGCATCCTTATAACGTTCATTGGCCAACACCATGGTATTCTGAAGCGTCTGCACGTTGCTCTGGAATACCTTTTTTAAGATATCGTTTACATCGTCGGATTCTTCAATCTCCTCCTCATGGACTTCATCCCCCTCGGCGATTGCAGCCGTAAATGCCTGCTTCAAATCAGAGTAACCGTGATATCCCAGCCGTTTGCAGAACCGGATGATGGATGCGTCACTGCTGTTTGATTCCCTTGCTATATCGGCCAAAGTGAGATGGGTGATTGCCTCCGGATTCTCCAGAAGAGCCTGTGCAAATGCTTTCTCCGCCCTGGGAAGGGATGGAATCAGAAACCTAATTTTGACTAATAGTTCATTCATGCCCTCACTCCATTCCCGGTTATCACAACTGAAGTTTATCTTTAGTTAAAGTATAGTATTTGTGACAACCGAAGTAAATATATTATGGTTTTTTTATACATTTTAACCTATTTTACTCTTGAAATAACCGTATTTCAAGTTTTTAATTCGACATTTTTAATAAAATTTCAAAATTGAACTTTTATTTTGAAGTATTGCTTTTGAATTTTACTTCATTTTTATATATTTGTTTCAAAATCAAATTCATTTTATGACTGCATTTGACCGAGTTTTATATGCTTTGCTTCACACATTTTTCATTCTCTTTCCTACAGGCTATTCAAAAATTTTGTTAGCAAATGGCGCTGTCACTGTCAGGTACTGCGCCCCTTATCAAACAGCCAGTGACTTTGGACTAATTTTATGTTATTCTAAAATCAGAAAAGGGCGTGTGATTTCCCGCAAGAATGACAAATCAGAAAATGTATTCCCAGCTCCGGCGCATATGACTACAGAGGTGTTTCAGATTGTAATGTTTTACATAAACCTCAAACATAAAATTGGCAGATGAAATGACAGCCCTGCTCTGCTTTATAAAAGTGAGGGAAAACTTCAACTACAGGAGTATAAAAATGAAATATTTTGGTCATGGATTAAGTGAACAGCACAAAGAATTAAACAGCATCATCCGAAAGCCTTCGGAGACCCAACGCTCCAAAGACCTGTTCCTGCAGATACATGCAAAGCTGCACCCTTCTGTGGTATCTGATACAGACAGAAACGAGGTGGATAATCTTTTATGTGATTTGAAGCAGAACGAATATGCCGTCATGCCCACCCGCAAAGACGAAACCATTGCGTGGGTTTTATGGCATATCGCCAGAATCGAAGATTTGACCATGAATATCCTGGTTGCCCGGGAAGAACAGGTGTTTAACCAGGACTGGAGGGAACGGCTGAACAGCCAGATTACAGATACAGGAAATGCACTTACTGATGATGAAATTATGGAATTAAGCAGAACCATCAATACAGAGCAGCTGATTTGTTACAGAAATGCGGTGGCGCATAAGACAAGGGACATAATCCGTAGTTTAAGTGCCGCTGACTTAAAACGCCGGGTACGGCAGGATGATATAGACAAAATCCTGTCCGTTGGCGGGGTTACACAGCAGGAAAACTCCATATGGCTCCTTGACTTCTGGGGTAAAAAGGATGTGGCGGGTATACTGCTTATGCCGCCTGCCCGCCATGTAATGCTCCACCTGAATGACTGCTGTAAATGGAAAGAATATATCCGGACTAAAAAAACGTTTTTCAGAAGCTGACGTGCAGGCCTTATTATAAGATAAGGCCTGCCTTTCTTCCTGTCAGGCCTTCTTTCCGGCCAGCATCTTCATAAATCCAAACAACACCATGCCGATAATGGCTGTTGTCACATAAATCTGTATTCCGGCCACCTGCTTCACCCCATAGGCAAGTACCTCGTTTCCAATTCCCGCCAGATAGGAGCCGGCTTTGGTGGAGGCCACCACACCGATGGCCATAGGGAAGGTGAGACCCGCAAATCCCGGAGCAAACGGCACGGAGAAAAATCTTGGCAGCTTCACCAGGATGAACAGCAGAGACAGAATCACACAGACATAGAGAATCATCACCACGGCCCGGACAGGCTCCTTTACTATATTCAGATAGCTTACCAGGCACAGGCTGCAGGGAGCCAGCACAATGGCCTGGGTGTGCAGCATGCCCGGCTTTACTTCACGGGTAATCAGACGCCATACCATGAAGGGAATGGTCACCGTGTAAATAAACAGGCCCCAGTACAAAACCGCCTTAGCCATGGCAGATGGCAGCATGTCGGGTCCGGCCACCAGGGACACCATAATCCCGTTAAAGGTGACAAACCAGCTGGGAACAAAGGTATCCAGGTTCACCCCCTTAAAGACGTTGCGGCACAGGAAAACCAGGATATGTACTGCGTGAACACACACAGCTGTTATGAAAATCCATTTGCAGGCAGTGGGAAACCACACCTTGTAATAGCTGCACAGAATCATGGTCACCATGGTGATTCCCGCGTAAAGGCTGGCAGGAACCGTGTTGGAATACTCTGCCTTCACGGCTGATGGATGGATGATTATTTTAGCTATGTAAAACAAAAGTACCAGGGTGGAGGCCCACATGGAAAGGTGCCTTACCCAGTCAAATCCCAGGGACTGATACACATTGCTCAGGGTCGCTGCGCCCAGCATGGTGGCAACCACGGGAACAGGCATGTTTTTTAGTCTCTCTCTCATCTCGTCACCTCATCGTAATAGAATTCAAAATTATCCTTCTCATGGAAGAAGTCAGAATAATCAATTCTGAACAGCGGTTTCTTTACCCTGGACACATCAATCCGCCTGGCTATGAGCTGGGTCAGAACGCCGCTGTAGGACAAATCCCCCTGAAGAATGGCGCCGTATATACGCCCTTCCTTGTGGATGATTTTGCGGTACTGTTCCCCTGTATCCTCCACCGTCTCGCAGTAGGTATCATCCGGCTTCACCGGCATTCCCAGGGACATAGTTGGGATTCCCAGAAAATTCATGGTGGATTTACTGGCAAAGAAATCGTCCATGGCCATGGAATGGCCTGCCATGTTGGCCGCCGCCGCCACTGCCTGCTTCACGGCAGCCGGCCATATGGGCGAGCGGCCGGTCACATCGCCCGCACCGAAAATTTCGGGAATATTCGTGCGCCCATGGCTGTCTATAACCAGTCCGAAGCGGTCTAACTCCACGCCGGTTCCTTCCAGGAATCCTATGTTCGGACGCACTCCTGCCGTCACGACCAGCATGGTGCAGGGAAGCTCCTGTCCATCTGAAAGCTGTATGGAAGCAATATTTCCGTCCGGTCCGCAGCACACCCTGGTAATTCCGGTTCCCAGGTGAAGCCGGATGCCCCGGTCCTTCAGCGCCGTTTCATAGGTGGATGCGCTTCTCTTATCCAGCTGCTTTACCAGCAGACGCTCCGCCAGCTCCACCAGCTCCACTTTTTTTCCCATGTGGAGGAATCCCATGGCCGCGTCCACGCCCGTAAGCCCGCCTCCCATGACCACAATGTGTTCCTGGGGCAAGGCTCTGTCCTTAATCTGCTCCACCTCGTCCAGGTTATGGAAGCCGTATACTCCTCCTGCTTGCCCAAGTCCCTCCACCGGCGGAAGGCTGGTACGGGAACCGGTGGCAATAAGAAGCCTGTCATACCCAATCCGGATACCGCCGGAAATGATTATCTCCCGCGCCTCTGCGTCCAGTCCGGTGCAGCTCATCCCTTTATACCATTTCACCCTGTACCTTTCCTCAAAATCAGGCTCTGCAAAGCAGATTCCTTCCTTGTCCCTGATTCCGCCCAGGTAGTGGTGCAGGATACATCTGGAATAGATTTCCCTGTCCCTGGAAACCAGTATGATTTCTGATTCCGGGTCAAGGCGTCTCAGTTCCCGCACTCCGTTAATTCCGGCTGCGGAAGCTCCCAACACTACATATCTCATACCTTTACCTCCTCAAGAGTTATGGCCTCCATGGGGCAGAGCTCCACGCACATGGGTTTTGGGGACCCGTCCTGTGTGCGGTGCACGCACATGTTGCATTTCATGATTTCCTTGTGTTCCACACGGTCGCTCTTTAACACACCGTAGGGACAGGCCATGACGCACATATAGCAGCTGGCGCATTTATCCCTGTCATATTCCACAAAGCCAGTGTCCGGGTTCTTGTGCATGGCTCCTGTCATACATGTGTAGACGCATTCCGGCCTGTCACAATTGCGGCAGAATATGGGCGCGCATTTGGATTGGCTGTCAATGACCACCCGGTTCCTGGCGTCACTGCTCTCATGACTTACCACACAGGCTGTTACGCAGGTCAGACAACCGATGCAGCGGTCCCTGTCTATTTTTATCCGATACATACGCCGGCCTCCTCTCCCATCTCATCATCCGTTTTTCCTGCCATCTTTTTATGCTCTTTCTCAAACCGCACCGGAGTCGCCTTGTAGGAAGGCTCCTTTGAATACGGGTCATACACAGACGGCGTCAGTCTGTTGCATTCGATGTAATGGATGGGAGCGTACAGCTCCTGCTCCCCCACCCGGTCTGATACCCTGACCCTGAATAAGGCATTCTGTCCGTTAACAGAATACACGCGTACCCAGTCATTTTCCTGTATGCGGCAGCACTCTGCCGTGCGGGGATTCATAAACAGATACGCTTCTGCGGCAGACACATCCTCCACAAACTGGACCTCCTTTGTCCTGGACTGGGTATGCCACTGCCCCACGCTTCCCCTGCCTGTATTGAACACATAGGGGAATTCCTCTGTAAGGGGAAGAGGGTTTTTAACGGGAGACTGGAATTGAAACCGGGCTTTCCCGCTGGGAGTATAGAACTTCCCGTCCTCATATAACCGGCGCTCATCCTCCTTTGGTGACTCGCCTTCCCGCAAGGGCCACTGGATGCCGTGGGAATTCTCCAGGCCTTCCCATGTAACGCCGGTGATGTCGCATGGCATTCCCCTGGAACATTCTTTCATAAGCCCGAAACAATCCCTTGGCGTCTCCCAGCCTTTCAGCATGTCTCCCATTCCCAGGGCACGTCCCACTCCCAGAATGGCCTCGTAGTCTGATATCTCATGTTCCCCTCTGGGCAGACAGGGACGCATGGCCGAGAGACGGCGTTCCAGATTAATGTAGGTTCCTTCCTTTTTAATACCAGGCACCACCGGGAAGAACACCGTACATTCCTCCGCGCTCTCAATGCTGTCATAGATATCCTGTACCACAAAAAGCTCCAGCTTCTTCACGGCGCTGGCAAAGGTCTCATTGTTGGTCCAGCTGTGGCGCGGATTGGTGCACAGAATCCACAGCCCCTTGATTCTGCCCTCATTGATTCCCTCTATGATTTGGTTGTAGGCAGCGGTTGGCTTGGCGGCCAGCATGCTTTCATCCACTCCCAGCACCTGGGATATCCTGGCTCTTCTGGCCGGATTGGTGAAGTCGCCGCCTCCAAAGAATACGGCCGTGTTGCTGTAGGCCCTGGAGCCCATGGCATTGCACTGGCCTGTGATGGAATTGGCCCCGGTTCCCGGCCTGCCTATGTTGCCGGTCATGAGTGCAATGTTGATAATGGACTGGGCGGTGCGCACGGCTTCATACCCCTGGTTTACGCCCATGGTCCACCAGAAGGAAACCCGCTTACCGCTGTGTATCAGCTCCGCCAGCTCTTCAATCTGTTCCGGCTTAAGGCCGCAGCACTCTTTTGCCTGGTCCAGGGTAAAATCCTTGACAAATTCCCTGAACTCCTCAAATCCTTCTGTGTGGGCCTTTATATATTCCTTGTCCGCATACCCCTTGTCCAGAAGCACCTTAGCCAGGGTATAGAACAGGAACAGGTCGCATTTCCATTTTACAGGATACCAGTAATCCGCATTCATGGCAGTCTCTGAACGTCTTGGATCGATGACCACGATTTTTTTATTGGGGTCTTTATTCATGCGGACCCTTCTCCACAGAATGGGATGCGCCACCACCGGGTTTGCCCCCACAAAAATAATGGTGTCGGACAGTTCCAGATCCTTTAAGGTATAGCCCGGCGCGTCAAAGCCAAAGCTCTGTTTGTGGGCCACCACGGCCGTGGCCATACACAGCCTGGTATTTCCGTCCACATTGGTCTTCAGGTAATTCCTCATGACATGGCCGAAAATGGCAAATTCCTCCATGGTCAGCTGTCCTGTGCTGATTCCCGCCACACTCTCCTGCCCATATTTGGCCTGCAGCTCCTTCAGCTTATCCGCCACATGGGAAAAGCCCTCCTCCCAGGACACCTCTTTCATGGTTCCGTCCGCCTGCCGGATTTTCGGCAGAGGGGACGTCTTTATAACGGTCTGCTGCTTATCCAGTGACAGTCCCTTGATGCAGCAGAACCCGTCATTCACCGGATATCCCCTGGCAGGCAGTACCTTCACGATCTTCCCATCCTCCACATAGAAATCCATGTTGCAGTCAATGGCGCAGTAGTTACAGGTGGATTGTATTTTCTTCATCCCGTTCATCCCTCCAGTCCTTTTCATCAATACTTCACGCCGCTCCAGTAAATACGTTCATTTACCTCTGCCATATCGGGCAGCTTCACATCCTTCAGGGCCCATCTCTTAAACTCCTCAAAACCGGTTCTGTCCACGATGTATCCGATATGTTCCTTACCCCCCGGCGCATCCTTATCTATGTATTCCCGCACATAGTCATAGGTATTGGTGATGATTTTTAATATGCTCTCCTCGTCCGCCCACTTGATAAAATCCTCTCCCAGACGCGGATTCTTCCTGCCGCTGCGGCCCAAAAGGGTCAGCCTGTAGTATTTCTTCTCACTGCGGACCCATGCCCTGGTGGGACACTGGATAACGCACTCGCCGCAGCCAATGCATGTTTCATGGTTCCTCTGCACTTTGTAGTTCACAGCCGACAGGGCTCCCACGGATTTCTTCTTACATGCCTTCACACAGGCGCCGCAGCTGACGCACCGCTCCCTCCTGTACTCAGGCTGCGTCATGCCCATGATTCCGAAATCATGCATCCTTACCTTGGCGCAGTCATTGGGACATCCTGTCAGAGCCACCTTCACATGAAGGTCGTCGGGAAACACGGCTTTTTCTATCTTAAACGCAAATCCGCTTGTATCGTAGCAGGCGTAGGGACAGACCTTATTGCCCACACAGGCCGAAATATTCCTGGTGCCGGAGGCGGAATAACCCTCCCCCCTCTCCGGCTGGTTGATGCCTATGCCCTCTATGATGGGCTGCAGCAGCTCATTTACCTTGTCCATATCCTCATACCGGATACCAGGAATCTCAAATCCCTGGCGCACCGTCATATGTACGGAACCATTTCCGTACCGCTGTGCTATGTCCTGTATCATGGACAGGTACCCGGCATCCAGATGGCCTCCCGGCACTCTCACCCTGGAGGCTGTAAGCCCCCGTTCCTTTGTGACGCGAAACGCATTTTTCTTTATTTTTTTAGTATTCACATCCATTCCTGCCGCCTCCTAATCCATCAGGTTCTTTGCCTCGGTATACAGGAATACCGGGCCGTCCACACAGACGTATTGATCACCGATACGGCAATGGCCGCACTTTCCGATGCCGCAGCACATCTTCCGCTCATAGGATACCCAGATATGCTCCTCCTTAAATCCCCGCTCCAGCAGCGCCTTCACGGAAAAACGCATCATGGCCGGCGGTCCCACCACAATGGCCTTTGCCAGGGAAGGATTTTCAAGTTCCAGGCCGGGTATATACCTGGTCACAAGGCCTACCGGCCCGTCATACTCCCCATCTGCCCCGTCCACTGTGAGAATCAGGTTCATGGTATCCCTCCACCGGTTGAAATCCTCCCTGAACAAAATGTCCTCCGGGCTCTTAAAACCGGCCACCAGCCACATGGCCCTGCGCTCATCCCTGTGGACTGAGAAATAGTCAATAACTCCCCTCACCGGAGATACGCCGGTTCCCCCTGCAATGATTACAAGCTCACTGCCCTTATAGTCCTCCACATCGAAACCATTGCCGTACGGCCCACGCATGAACAGCTGTCCGCCCTGGTAACGTTCAAACACTTCGTCTGTCACCTTCCCCACACGGCGGATGGTCAGGTCCACCTGGCCTTCCCGTATACCGCTTACCGATATGGGCGCTTCCCCGTACCTGGGTATGGACACCTCAAAAAACTGGCCCGGCTTTACCCGGCCCGTATAGGACATGGAAAATGTATATTCAATATCCGTATGCTTTTTCACCTTCAAGATCTGTGACGAAAACGGGGTGTATTCCTGTGCCTGCATCCTACCGGCCCTCCTTTTCCATGTCAGCCAGCTTGTTCACGCAGGCTGAAAATGATATATATTCCGGACAGATGTCGTCACAGCGTCCGCAGCCCACGCACATCTGGTAGCCGAATTTCTTCTTGAAATCTGATATTTTGTGAAGCACCTTAAAACGCATCCGCTCCCCGTTATTCTTCCGGCAGGAACCGCCTCCTGCCACATCCGAATAGCCGTCCACCATACAGGACGCATGGACCCTCCGGCGTTCCCCTGCGTTTTCATTGTCCTGATAAAAGATATCCTGCATGGTAAAGCAGGTACAGGTGGGACAGACAAAATTACAGCGCCCGCAGGCTATGCAGCGGCTGTCATATTCCTTCCACACAGGATGTCCTGTGAGTTCCGGTCCGC
>OBWM01000583.1_pt1 | contig 27882 bp, 11 predicted proteins | sample 1538041 | NCBI WGS metagenome assembly OBWM01 (sample SAMEA2580049, study PRJEB22360) | human gut metagenome | biome: human gut; feature: human-associated habitat; material: faeces | place: Denmark | collected 2008/2010
ATCATTTTTCGAACCCCCCCCATACAAAAACCTGCCATTGCGGCGGCCGCTGCCACGGGCAGGTCGTCTCCGGTCCTTACTGTATCCCTGGGGCCGGATCCAAAATGATATGTCCCTTTTCCAAACCGGCTGCCAACTTGATACACAGCAGTAATGCTTCCAATTTTCCTGACCGGCGGTTTTTCCTTCCAATTATATATGGTTACGCTTCCCTGCGTCACTGCTTCGCCCTGTATTCTCCCCTCTGCATCCAGCGTAAACTCATATACCTTATCAGACCTCTCATACCCCAAAGGGGCTTCTGTCTCACGAATGACATACAGGCCCGGTGTTGCCAAACGGCAGGTAAATGTACCATCTGCTCCGGTTACGGCTTCGGTTATAGTTCCAGCCGCAGATCCGTTTGTCCCCTTGCCCATATTCTCCGGCTCCTGGTCCCAGACACGGTTTTCTCCCTTCCCTATCCTGAACCTGGCTCCCATAAGAGGCAGACCGCTGTCTCCATCCAGCTTTGTAACCGTAAACTCCAATTCCTTGTCCACAACCTCATATGCGCCCCTTATGACATCACTTCCATTGACGGTAAAACTGAATATGCCGGGATTTAATGCATAACCGTCCGGCGCCTTTGTTTCCCGGAAGGTGTATGTACCATTGTCAGGCCTTCTTATGCGGAATGTTCCTGTACTGTCGCTGACAGAGGTGCCGATTGCACGGCCCGTCTGGTCATAAAATGTAAATTCTGCCCCCTGGAGTACCTTTCCTGAAACATCTGTTTTCTTAAATGTAATGTACTCTGCCTTTGGTCTCGGCCTGTTTCCCCCGCCTCCGCCGGATGAGGATGCTGTCCGGTTCTCAAACCTGAATATCTGAACCATGTTATGCAATTCATTCCCGGACTTCTGGTCCATCTCCGGTCCTTCTGTCCCTGACCATTCTTTTACCACGATTTCCCTGTCCTCTGTTCTCTCATAGCCGGATGGGGCCTGAAGTTCGTGGATGATATATGTGCCTGGTTTCAGACCGTAAAACTGCTGCCCCCTTCCCGCCTCGGATGTCCACTCCCGAATCACCCTTCCATCAGACTTATCAATGAGCTGCAATCTGGCGCCTCCCAGAAGTTTTCCTGTTTCTGCCGACGTTTTTTCCACATCTATAATGGTTGTATAATTGCGCATGACCAGATGGGGAATCTCGGTCATACCATCACTGATAGTAAACTCAATGGGCGTTTCCTGCAGTTTATATCCCTCCGGCGCCTTCACTTCAATCAGACGGTATTGTCCTTCACTCAGGTTCTTTGTATAATGCCCCTGCCTGCCGCTAACCCATTCCTCCGCTGTCTCCCATCCGGATTCTGTCCTGCGTTCGATTCGCAGCAGCGCGCCTTCCAGCATTTCCTCCGTATCCCCGGACAGCTTATCCGTGATTACCCGGTTGGAATCATTGGTGGGGTTATATTCCCAGACAATGATGTCTGTCAGTTCATTCCTGTAATGAAACTGGAACTCATATGGCTCAAGTGTCAGCATGTGCCCTGGGGCTGCCTTTGTCTCACTGCACACATAGGTATAAGGTTTAAAATTCCCATCCCGGTCCATGTATCCAATGGGTTGCGGTTCAAATTGCGCCTGTCCCAGCTGGTCCGTGATCACGGTACCGCATATGGCACCGGTTGTCTGGTTCACAAGGCAAAACTCAGCCCCCATCAATTTTTCATCCGGCTTATCTGAATCGCTTTTTATGATTCGGAGAATTCCATCCGGAATTTCATCTGTCATTTCTGTTTTTTGCAGGACCTGGCTGTCCGCAATGGTAAAGGGAATATCTGCAGATTGCAGGAATCCGTACGGGGTTATTATCTCCCTGAGTATATAATCACCTTCCGGGATATACTCCAGTGTATGGGGTTTTAAATCTCCCGGCTGGAAACCGGCAGGGATAAGCCCCTGTTCCCCATCCTCCTCCGTATATCTTCCGTCCAGCCCCGAAATCCATACCGCCTCTATATCCTGATATTGTCCGTCTTCTGAGGGCTGGTGGAGCACAAGAGGTATTTCCGATACATTTCCCTTTTCATCCACCGGATACACAGCAAGTTTTGCACCATTTACCTCCTTGCCGCCGGTAATATCCACCTTGGAAACCTCCAGCTCAAGAGGCTTATCCCCCATCTGAAAATATTGTATCTCTTCTAAGTGTCCTGTTTCTTCTATATTAATAAGTATAGGGTCCGCTGTGGCATAGCCCTCGGGATTTTCTGTCTCTGCCAGCACATAATTTCCTACAGGCAGATATTCCAGGCGCACGGTGCCTTGCTCTGTATAATAATACCGTCCCTGGTATGTGCCGGGAATCTCCCGGAAGTCATAATCATACTTCATAATTGGATGATTTCCGCCTGCGTCCGGGACCACGCGGCCAGTTGCTGCCACATCCTGCCCGTCTTTATAGGTAGCGGCCCGGAAGGTGAATATCCTTCCTGTCTCATCGTACCTGGGAATTCCATGTTCCAGCACCGGAAATCCTTTTTCATCCAGTATGGGCCGGTATAAAGTCAGGTATGCTTCGCTGTCCCCGTAGATTACATCACCATTTCTTGTGTCGTATTTCAGAATATCTATGGATGTAAAATCATCCTCCATCTCAAAGCTCTGTACATCACCTGTTTCCAAGACTTCAATATTTACAGCCTCAGACTGAACATAACCCTGTTCATAGGGACAAATGGTTTCCTCCAGCACGTAATACCCAACAGGGATGTGGTCGATCCAGTGAGGCTTAGTTGTCGTTTCCGGCTCCCCATGTTCATCCAATTTTATATTTCCGTCATCATCGTACTGATATCCGCTAATCCATGAAGCATAGACCTGGCTTTTTTTGTATATGCCGTCCTGTTCCCTGTGAGGGCTGCCGTCACTGTCCAGACTGGCCCGGTACAGGGTCATGACTGCTCCCCTTATTTCCTTCTGCGTCCGCACATCCAGCTTCGCAAATGCGGTCTTGGTAAATTCATTCTGCAGGAAATATTTCTGCACCTGGTCCGTATCCTGAAGTACAAGCCCCATATATCTGGCCTGGATATATCCCTGGTCATAGGGAACTCCCTGCTCTTCCAGTATATAGGATCCAAAGGGCAGACGGGCAATCAAATGCCTGGCGCCGGAAGTTTCCTGAGTTCCATTAGAATCCATGCTGCTGTCTGTTGTCCAGGACTCATCCTTTGTCACTACATTTCCGCTTGTATAATAGATTGGCAGACCATTCTCATCATCCACAGTTGTTTTGTTGTCATAGATGGTTTGTCCATTTTCATCTTTTAATACCTGTATGGATTTGACCAGTATCTTATTTCCCTCATCGTCCGCCATGTATGCCAGCATACGGCCATAATCATCATAGACATATGCCATGCCGGTAACGGAGTCCGCAAAGCAGAGCGGATTTCCTTTTTTATCCAGTACCAGCAGTTCGCCCGTATCCGGGTTCTCCCTGGTATCCACCTGAGTCAAATCATAGAAATACAGATTTACAGGGTCATTATCCACAATAACAGCATCCCATACATCCCACGATGCCGTATGTGTTTTCACGGCACCGTCCGGACTGTTTTCCTCTCCAACCACGCGTATTTCCTTATGGGTACCGGTATTTGTGTCCATGATCCCCGTTACCTTGCCGTCCTTGACAGAAGCGCTTACCCCCTTATAGACATGTTCTCCTGTTTTTTCAATTTCCATGGCATGGTACAGGGACAAGACTGCGCCGGATACGGAAATGTCAAACCGGATTCCCCTGCCTGTAAAGGTACCGTCCGGCTGGTACAATGGTTTTACACCGGACATGGCCTTAAGCTCCTTTTCCGTGCCCTCCACTATATGTTCTGAGTATTCGTCAAATGATTTGGTCACGTATCCATCCCACTGCATTGTCTTCGGATTGTAAGCAATATCCCTTACATCTCCCCGTTCCTCCAGCTTCTCTTTACGGCCGCTTACCTTATAAACCAGCAGATCTCCGGCGTCATTTACCGTGACATCCGTCTCAAAACCTCCGCTTGATTCCACCCTGCCCTGGTCATCGGTCTTCTGAAGAATGTTCTGGTTTCCCACCAGTGAATCCCCGTCCTCCACCTTGTGAATTTCCATTCTGGAAGGATAGTCCTCCACCTTTATCCGGCTGACCGTCCTGGTACGGACTTTATTGGTGTTGCCGGCCACCGGAATGGCGTACTGGTATCTCACAGCTGTTTCCTCTTCCCACCCATCCGTGGTTCCGTCCGCGTTTCTTCTTTCCCTGTAAAATGATACGTTGTCCGCATATACTTCAAAGGCCACCGGACGGCTCTTCCCGTATCCCTTCGGGGCCTGAATCTCTACCAGCACATAGACACCTGCCCCCAATGGTTTATACGTCTCTATGTATCCCACGGGTACCTTTTTCACCTGACCGTCAACGACCAGTTCCCTGATGGTGGAGTATGCCCTGAAAACTCCTGTCCCATTTCCCTCCTGGTCTTCCTGCCTAATCAGCTGGCTTTCGTCATACTGGGGAATCCCATCCTTATCCAGGCGCACAGGCAGGTCGTCCGTGCTCCCATTGTTCTTACCCACTCTCGGATACAGGATCCTTCTTCCGTCTGCATCTTCCACAGGATTTCCCTGCCAGTCCACCGCCTCGCCGTACAGCACATTTCCGGACCCTGTCACGGTGCCCATTCCCTCTTTTTCCACCTCTCTCTTGGCCGCATATATTTTAAACAATGCACCGTCATGAATAATGGAATCACCTGTCTCGGAATCCAGTTTCTCAATATGGAGTCTGGAATTAAAATACGCATCCTCAAAATCCTCCTGGGCAAATGCCACGAAATTAAAATCCCGGCCATTTCCGGAGGGAATCAGCGTCTCCACATTTCCTGTGTCCGGGTTAATTCTGTCCACCGCAGGGGGAAGCACGGTCCACGGAACCAGCATAGAGGCAAATTTGCCGTCAACAGCGGTCTGCATCCCTTTCATCGTTGCCACCTGGTCCCTGACCTCCCACTGTCCGTCCTCTGTTTCGTAGCCGTCGTAGATTACCCCGTCCATTATTCCGGCATCCTCGCTCTGGGAGGTATATCCGGCATAATATCCCTTTACAGTATCATTTCTGCCATCCATGTACTCTTCTTCATAGGGAGCCTGGGACGTCAGGCTGCGGCCCGGCCGCATATCCTTGTCCAGACCATATTTATATATCTCAAATTTCCCATCCTGTCCATTGGCCTGTATGATGTGGGTCTCCTCATTAAACCGTATCTTATATTTACGAATCAGGTCATCCGGTGTGTCTGTGCTGTCATACCGGAAATAAGGACTGCCTGTCTGATAGTTGACATCTGTTTCCCCTGTGCCTTCATCCTGGCCGATATCCGGCACAAAGGGAAGGGTTATTTCCCTGGGATAGTCCCTGGTAAAATGCCGGTTAGCCAGCTCCCGGTCCACATCCGCAGGAACCTGTTCCACAATAACGTATGTGCCGTAGGCAAGCATGATGGAATGATTGAAATAATCGTCCTTCCCATTCCTGGTATTGCATTGCAGCGTGGTCACATCACCATCCGCCCCTCCGCCTGCATCGCTGTCCCAGGCAATAGCCAGCCTGTTATCCAGTCCGGAAAAAACAGACAGATAGCTCCCGGCCTCCTCCGCAGCCCGAAAAAGGGCCTTTTCGTAGGCTGTATCGCTGTTAAGCCCAGGTTCCGCCGTAAGAATTTCCGCTTTATAGGCATCTATATCATAGTAGTCCACAGCAAACTGCTGTATTGCCTCCTGCGGCTTTTTCCCTTTTTCCACCTGCACTGCCGCGTACATGGCATCAAAGAATTTCGTGTAGTCATAGCTTCCGTCCTCTTTTGTTTCCAACAGCCGCTGTCCGCTTCCATCCCTGGGAGGAAGAAAAATTTTCTGGACATCTCCTTTGAAATCCGCTGTCCCTATATCTTCTGAAATGATATTGCCGGCACTGTCCACAAAGATATTTTCCAGGTTACTTTTCAGATATGCCTTGAATTTAAACTGATTCAGCAGTTTTGCGCCCTGGGAACTGCCGCCTCCGTTAAACAATCCCAGCAGCACGGTCATCGGGTCATTGTGAACAGATCCGTACGTATTTACTCCGTCATAGGATGACTGGGAAATATCTTTTGTGACCTTTACGGACTGCTTTATAACTCTCTGCAATACCTGCAGCGGACTGGAACCAGTGCCCGCTTCCTGTACCGGCTGATTCTGCCCCGGATAATTCAATGCCTGGAATACAACATAGCTTCCTTCATCCAACGGAGGAACCGCAGCCAAGGCGCTTACCCCGGCTCCTGCTATGTCTGTCAGATACTGGCTGTAAGGCAATTCCTCCCCTTCCCAATCAATGGTCTTCTCTCTTGTCACTACCCGGAATTCCGTATATTCCGGCTCCGTCCTGTCCTCCCAGTCTATGGTATTCTCCACATGAACCGCATAGTTTCCCGTGGCCCAATCATAGACAGCAGAAACCGGCTCAGGCTTATCCGTTTCGTATGTCTCTGTCCTGTCCTCATACTCATAGACCCGCTCCATGAGAGGAATGGGATTTCCCTCTCTGTCAAGGACAATATCCCCTTCGCTGTAAGTCTCATACAGCGGCTGATATACGGTTTCGGCCGCAGCTTCTATATCACTCCCAAAAGGAATAACCTGGTTTATTTCCCTTTTTTCTTTTATTGATGCAACGCTGCTTTTCAGGCTGTATTCACCCTTTTGATACTCAATCCAGTAACCAACCTTCCCGGCAGGCCCCCCTGACACCTCTGCTGTCTTTCGGACATACAGCTTACGGTTCACAAAATCATAAACCGCAGGGAAGCCGGCATGGCCCAATGAATAATCGTGACGAAGCAAGGCAAAAAAGCTGCCCTCCATCTCATATATATCCTCCACATACCCGCAGTCAAAGAAGTTATGGACTGTGTACCAATCCATGATTTCCTCTGCGGCCTGAGCATTGGTCTGACCCGAAAGCCGGATTTTGGTCCATGGCGAAATGTCTGTAACCGGTCTGTATCCAAGCTGTCCCAACATGCCGTTAACCTGTTCTGACAGATAATGAGGTTCAATGGCCTGCCCCCATTTACTCATATCAGCCGGTACAGCCGTACCGCTGGGATATGGGGCTGTTCGGAAGCGGTAGGGCAGAGTCTCCCCATAGGGAGTCCGCTCCCCCGTGTCACTGTCCGTAGCAGTATCCGGCCGGATAATGGGATTACCGTCAGCCCCTATCTTATACTCCCCTCCTTTTGCCGTCTGATAGACAGGACTGCCCTGCTGATCTACTTTTGGCTGAAGAGAACTGCCCAAAACCGCCTTGTACGTCTTTGTCTCTGTCCCGGTCCTTATTTCATAAAATTCCGCTCCCTGTGGATATCCGGTCAGGATGATATCATATCCATTTTCAGTCTTATAGTTCTCCACTATAAAATCATTCCAGGAACCGTCTGCATCCATGGAATTATAATCGGACAAACCGCCTGATATGCGGGCCTGCCCGGCCTCATGGATCCGGTTTACTATATCCTGGGTCCGGTTGCTCTCCTTTAAGGAAATCCCGTTGACAGATAACTCATACCCCTCTGACCTGCTAAGCTCCATCACATAATAACTGCCCATAATAAGGGGCCGCCCAATCCACTGGTCTTCATTGGAAAGCACATAATCAGGATAAACAACTGTACCAAATCCTTGGGCCGAGGAGGTGACAGAGGAACCATTATATAGATTCTCAGGTCCGGTGGCGTTCTCCGGTGAGATTATAGTTCCATCATCACTCAGCCGGGTGCCTGGTTTCTCCGTGTACGCCAGGAAAGAGGCATTTCCCTGTTTATCCGTGGCGGCTACGGCTGTCAAATCATTCTGATTATAAATAGTGCCGGATTTTCCATCCGGGTGAATGATATCCTGGGCCGCAAACAGTCCATAGACAGCGCCCTCCAGCGTGGCATCCCCCTGGGTCAGTCCATAACTTTTATCCCCGTCCGCGCGGTACAGCTCCAAATCTCTTTTATTGATATGCAGCCTGCCCTCTGTCCGATGGTCCCACACCTTAAAGGTGTAAAGAATCCTATCCGGTTCCCCATAAGCCGATACATCCAAGGCTCCCAGATCATCGTCCATAAATGACGGCAGGGATACTGATATGGTGTCGTCGTCATCCTCTTCTCCGGAAAACAGGGATCTGATAAACCGCACTGCACGGTTTTCTTCCTCTTCAGGTTCTTCATCTCCGTTCCCAGTGTCTGCCTGGAAATACGCAGCTATGCCAAAGGACGGTGAAATAGGATTTCTGGCATATTCATATTCTTCATAAATTGGGCTTTGACCGCCATCCTCCTCATCCCCATCACGTTGACTGGTGCCGTCCTGATTTTCTATATGAGAATTCCCTTCAGCTTCATCCCGGATATCCGCAGTTTCTGTGGTGCTGTCTTGTATCTCATGCTTTTCCTTGTCTGTGGTGTTTTCCGTGGTGTTGTCTGTACTGTTTTCTGAGCTGATTTCTATATTGATTTCTGTGTCTGCGTCTGCTTTACCATTTGTGTCTTCATTTGTTTCTTCATTTATTTCTTTTTTTGTATCTTCATCTGTTTCATACTTTAAATTTTCATTTGCTGTATCTTCTGGTTTGTTTTGGGATTGATGTTTGGGATTAACTGTGTGTTCTTCTGATGAAATGCCGGAAAATAGAATGGTTTTTCCATGGCTTGATTTTAATAGAATAGGGGATGCGGACACCGAATATGATTGGACCTGAAGGTTTCCACTTTTCTGTTCTTCCTTCTTTTGGCTCCCATTGTCTTGATCCTCCCTATATGAAGTTTCATTTTTCTGACGGCTTTCTCCTGTTTTTTCACTTATGGAATCGTCGCTTTTGGGGCCTCCGCTCCCGGTGTTCTTTGGCCCTGTTCCTTCACTTCCGGTGTTCCTGGCCTCTGGCCCTGCGCCTGCATTCCCGGTGTTCTCTGGTCCCGTTCCTTCACTCCCGGAGTTACCGGCCTCTGGCCCTGCACCTTCATTCCCGGTGCTCTCTGGTCCCGTTCCTTCACTCCCGGAATTCCCTGTCTCTGCCCCTGCGTCTCCACTCCCGGTGCTCTCTGGCCCCGTTCCTCCACTTCCGGAGTTCCCGGTCTCCGGCTCTGCGCCTCCACTCCCAGAGTTCTCTGTCTCTGTTTCTCCCCCTTCGGAGTTTCCTGTTTCTGGCCCTGCGCCTCCACTTGCGGAGTTCCCGGTCTCTGTTCCTCCGCTTTCCTCATCCTCTTTGTTGCCATCCTCCGGATTTTTTTCCGTCAGCTCTCCATCTTTCTCCTCCTCACCTTCCGGATTTCCATTGCCGTCCTCATCTTGTCCTCCGTCTCCGGATGTATCGTCTTCCTCTCCCTGTGTTCCATCTCCAGCCTCCTGATCTCCCGCACTGCCGGAAGTATTTTCCTGGTCCCCGAAAATGCCGCCGGCAGCTGCTCCGTCCGCAGGAATCGCCGGTTTCTTTTTTTCCTTCTCATCTCCCCATAAACTGAATATGCTGCGCTGTTCCCCAAGCTCCATCTCCTGGGCATCCGGAACCGGATATTTGTAAGCTCTTCTTTCCCTCATTGCCGCCACGTAAGTGTACACAGGCTCCACTGCCTTTCCCACAAAAGAGCCTGGCCTGTATACAGCTGGCCGCGCGCTTCCTCCCGCCTGGGCGGCTGACAGTACAACCGTTTCTATCTCCTTGTCATCGTTGTGCAGTCCATGGAGAATATATCCTGTCCGGGCTGTCTTTTCCTGTAAATGGTAACTGTATTCCAATTCTATAAACCGTTCATACGTCTCATCCCGATCCGCCAGCATGGCTTCCATAGCCGAAGTGTCCTGTTCGCGGTTGTCCTCATCATTGTTCGGGGCATGGAAATCACAAGTGGCTGCACACAATTCCTGTTCTGCCCTCCACTGTCCGCGAAGCCGGTCATTTTCTTCGTCACAGCTGCAATCCTCATCCTCCTCATGGTCGCACTCAATCCATTCCGGTGCAGGATGGCCCATACAGTATGTTTTGCTGTAATTATAATATCTGGTATCGCTATGCCTTGCATATCCATCCGAATCCGTGGTCAATATATCACAGATATAATCGTTTTCCGGTTCCGGCGACATGCAGTTTAAGTAGACCTGTCCGCTGGTCCCATCCGGTTCACCTTCCTCATATCCCTGTTCATTTACCTGAGAAAAATCAAAATCCTCCCACACGTTGAACACCGTTCCCTCCAACGGTTGATTCGTCTCAGCACAATATTTCTCCAAATCAATGTTGTAATTGCTCTGAAATGTTTCAGAATGGCGGTATAATTCCAAATCACTGCTGCCTGGCAGAACCGCATCTGTTCCAACCGAAAAGGAGACAGATGCCATGGGCCGGTTAAAATCCAGCCATCCCAACTGCTTTTGAAGGTTTTCAGATGCAGCAGGGGTAAAAATATAAGCATAAAAACGGTTTTCGATGCCCTGGATCTGCGCGGACACAATTGTTCCCTGGGGCTCCTGGTTTCCATTGTACTGGAATGTCACACTTCTGCCATCCGGCGCAAGTTTATATGACCACTGATTATCCGGAAAGGACCAGGAAGTGTCCTGGAGCTGCGGACAGCTGCTGATATCCAATGTAAGCTCATAATGCCCGTCTTTCAAAGTCATTTTTTGGACAGAACCAGTCCACGCAGGAAGGGAAGAACTGCCCGTCCCATTAAACTGGGCTTCCCCCTCCAGTATGTGGGCCTTCATTTCCTCATAATAGACCATAACCATGGGATCCCCATCCATTACTGCCTGGAATTTTTCCATGGCCTGCTTCTGCAATGCCCAGTTATGTTCATATCCATTCATGCATCCCCAGTAATATACCTGGACTACCCCGTAGCGCGCCGGAACATAATAGTTGTCCGATACCAGCCATTCATAGGCAAGTACCATGGACAGATAACGTTCAAATGGCCCGATGACAGGAACCGGCTTCCCCGGCTCCACATAATATTGCTCGTATTTAGCCGGACTTCCGTCCGGCAGTTTGTGGCCTTCCTGTATACATAATGCAGGCAGCGCCCCAGCCCCTTCACCCACCTGGTAAATGTTCATATCCCGGTGTGTCCTTCCGAATGCATTCAGATTCTTCCCCCGGAACACCTGGCGGTATGGATTTAAATTAATCAAATCACCGGCTCCGCTGGTGGTCCGTATTGCTGTACATACCAATACTGTTGCAAGGAACAATGCCATCATGCGTTTCAGTGTCTTCATTATCCTCATTTTTTCTCCTCCGGTAAAAACTTTATACTACACGCCTTTGACGAATATCTGCGAAATATAGATATATCCGCCGCTCTCACAGACACCTGCTCCTGTCTCCGTCCATCTGTCATCCAGCATTTGCTTCTTATGACTCTCCGAATCCATCCATTTTTCGACCGCCGCCTCTGTAATCATTTCCATACTGTCCCTGGAATACAGCTTTGCCAGGTTTTCTGCGGAGGAATAACGTTTCACGGTTATTGCCGTATCAAACTTACTTTTATCGGGACGCGTGTGACTGTAATATATACATGCCTCCTCTGCCCTGGTAGCAGCATTTTCCATTAATTCCTGATTAACAGATAATACGTTTCCCCCTCTTTTCTGTCTCTCGGCATTGACTAATTCAATAATACGGTATGCTGATTCATCTGTTGAAATATCTTTTGTTGAGGTTGAGTTAGTTCTCTGATGTTCCGGTTCTTCTCCGTCCCATGTTCTGTTTTTACCATTTATCCGGTTTGCCATATCCGTAAACTGTATGTACTCTGTTTCCGACATATTTATCTGCCATGTTCTGTTATCTGCTCCGGCCATCTCCTCCCTCTGGATCACCCCATCCATTATCCAGGCTCCTTCTTCATTTACCTGCTGTCCATCCGGCGCCGTGGTATCTGAAATCATGTATCCGTCCGGGCCAAAATAATAATGTTCCGCCATTCCGTCCTGATTGCCGTCCAGCCACTGCCAGCAGTTCTCAGGATAGCTTCCATTGTCATTCTTCCACCGCCACCCATTGCCATCCTGCAACCACTGACCGGCATAAACCGGCATTGCTGCCATGATTGATAACAGGACTGACAGGACGGGTACTGTGGTACTCTGTCTCAATTTTCGGTTGATATCAATTCTCTTGGTGGTTTTCTTTTTAACTGTTTTCTTTTCGATTGTTTCTCTGACCATTATGTTACTTCCCCCTATATCCCTTTCTGCAATTTTTCTTCCTGCTATATCACTCTTCGTTATATCACTCTCCGCTATTTCACTCCCCGCTATTTCACTTCCCCCTATTTCACTCCCGTTATTTCACTCCCCGCTATTTCACCCTCTGCTATTTCACTCCCCACTATTTCACTCCCTGCTATTTCACTCCCCGTTATTTCACTCCCCGCTATTTCACCCCCTGCTATTTCACTCCACGCTATTTCACTCCCCGCTATTTCTCCTCCAATTATTTTCCCCCAGTCTTTTCCCCATCTCTTAATTCCCTATCGTCATGGCCTGTCCTGTCATCTTTTTTTCAGCCTATTCTTTTTCAGCCCTTTCACTTTCATCTTTTCCTCTCCGGTCATTTTTTTCCAGGCCACATCTCTTTCAGCTATCCTGCTCTCCTCCTCCCACAAAATCCCATTTTCTTACTCACACCTACATTTTCCTTCACATAAAACAGCACTAAACATTTTTCCTCTCCCTAATCCATCTGAAATTCCATCTCCCATTTTCATCATCCTCCCTGCAATCCACACCGCCCCCGCAATAACAGCAAACCGAGCCTCACAATACATAAATGCGGATCCGTCCCCCATTTTTCATCAGCAGATATTTCCATCCGCGCCCGGTTATTAACCAACGCACAGCCAAATCTTATAAAGCCCCTTGGTTTGACCTCATATCAGCTGGAATACCGGTTTTTCTCCGCCCGCTGCTGCTGTTAAGTTTATTTCTGGCGGTTCTCCCCCGTCACCATCCGCATACACCACCTGTAAAGGCAGGGGAATTTTCACCTTTTTTAGCTAAAATGAAGTTTCAAGGCGCGCAAAATAATATGATTCAATTTTCAAGTACAAACAATCCCTCTGATTTTTCAAGAATATTGATTAACGAACACAACTGACTACTGATAAACAGTACTGATTTTAAGAAACTTACAGATATAATCCAAACACACCGCTGCATACTGAATAAGGCAATAAAACACGCATCACCACCTTTTTTAATCATCCCTACGTGAAAAACGGCTGAACCAGCCAAACGATCATGAAACTGCTAATAAGAATCCTGCACAGAGACTTCCGTGCGATTTTATATAGAATATCATATATACCCTTAAAGCGTCAATACCCAACTCATTTTTATTTCTCTCCACAACTCGTTTTTATTTCTCTCCGCAGAATTATTTCTCTTCTGTTTTCGCGGGAGAAAAGTAAAATCCGTTGTCTTCCACTCCTGCTACCGCTGCCATCACCACACTCCACCAACAATGCCACCCCACACAAAAAAAAAACAGCCAACCCGCCCCAACACCACACATACCAAACTCTATAAACCACACACACCATCGCCCAATCCACCACTACAAAAAACCGGCATCCAGGCTCTTCTGTCCACAACAGACATCCCCCGGATACCGGCTTTCTATATTTCAGATACCATATTTACCTACTTATTTCCATTAAGGTATTCATCAATTCCTCTTGCACCTGCGCGGCCTGCCTCCATGGCAAGGATTACGGTAGCAGCGCCTGTTACGGCATCGCCGCCTGCATATACGCCTTCCTTGGTGGTCTTACCGTTGCTCTCATCTGCAATGATACATTTCCACTTGTTGGTCTCAAGGCCTTCTGTGGTGGAAGAAATCAGCGGGTTTGGAGAGGTTCCAAGGGACATGATGACAGCGTCCACATCAATGGTGTAATCCGATCCGGCAACCTCTACCGGTCTGCGGCGGCCTGATGCATCCGGCTCGCCCAATTCCATCTTGCGCACTACCATTCCCTTAACCCAGCCGTTGTCGTCGGTCAGAATCTCTACCGGATTGGTCAGCAGATTGAAGATAATTCCCTCTTCTTTTGCATGATGTACTTCCTCCACACGGGCAGGCAGCTCAGCTTCGCTTCTTCTGTACACCACATGCACCTCTGCGCCCAGACGGAGTGCTGTTCTGGCAGCATCCATGGCAACGTTTCCGCCGCCTACAACTGCTACCTTCTTGCCCAGGTAGATTGGCGTATCGTAATCATCACGGAAGGCCTTCATCAGGTTGCTTCTGGTCAGATACTCGTTGGCAGAGAATACACCGTTGGCGTTCTCACCTGGAATTCCCATGAACTTGGGAAGTCCTGCGCCGGAACCGATGAATACGGCCTTAAAGCCTTCCTCATCCATCAGCTCGTCTATGGTCACGGATTTACCGATGATAACATTGGTCTCAATCTTAACGCCCAGTTTCCTTACGTTGTCGATTTCAGGCTGTACCACGCCGGACTTTGGAAGACGGAATTCAGGAATTCCATATGTAAGCACGCCGCCTGGCTCATGAAGGGCTTCAAAAATAGTTACTTCATATCCCATCTTTGCAAGGTCGCCTGCGCAGGTAAGTCCTGCAGGGCCGGAACCGATTACAGCTACCTTGATGCCGTTGGTTTTCTCTGGCTTAGCCGGTACGAATCCATTTTCCCTGGACCAGTCTGCCACGAAACGCTCCAGCTTTCCGATGGAAATAGGCTCGCCTTTGATGCCGCGGATACATTTGCCTTCGCACTGGCTCTCCTGAGGGCATACACGTCCGCATACTGCGGGAAGGGCGCTGGATTCTGCTATGGTATTTGCTGCATCCTCAAATTTTCCTTCTTTTACTTCTGCAATGAACTTTGGTATATTGATGGCAACCGGGCATCCCTGGATACATTTTGCATTCTTACAGTTAATGCAGCGGGAAGCTTCTTCCTGGGCTTCTTCCTGGTTATATCCCAGACATACTTCCTTAAAATTCGTTGCCCTCTCCTTTGGGTCCTGTTCCCTTACGGGTATCTTCTTTAATACGTCCATTATTCCTCACCTCCGCAGTTTCCGCATCCGCCGTGATGGGTAGCACCCTCACGCAGCCTTAAGATGGCTCTGCCCTCTTCTGTCTTGTACATCTGCTGGCGCTTCATGGCCTGGTCGAAATCTACCAGATGGCCGTCAAACTCAGGTCCGTCCACACATGCGAACTTCACTTCCCCGCCAACGCTTACACGGCAGGCGCCGCACATTCCTGTGCCGTCCACCATGATTGGGTTCATGCTGACGATGGTTGGGATTCCCAGCTCCTTGGTGAGCTTGCAGACAAATTTCATCATAATCATAGGTCCGATGGCAACACAGACATCGTACTTCTTGCCCTGGTTCTCCACCAAATCCTTGACAACATCGGTTACCATGCCCTTGCGCACATAGGAACCGTCATCTGTGGTAATGTAGAGGTTTCCTGCAACAGATCTCATTTCCTCTTCCAAAATCAGCATGTCCTTGGTCTTGGCGCCTTCCACCACATCCACGTCAATGCCGCGCTCTTTCAGCCATTTTACCTGTGGGTAAACAGGCGCGCTTCCCACGCCGCCGGCTACAAAGAGATAACGTCTCTTCTTTACTTCCTCCAGGTCATCCTTCACGAATTCGGAAGGCTGTCCCAGGGGACCTACGAAATCTGCGAAGCTGTCTCCGGCCTTCAGTCCGGCCATACGCTCTGTGGATGCTCCCACAATCTGGAACACGATGGTTACCAGGCCCTTCTCACGGTCGTAGTCACAGATGGTTAACGGGATTCTCTCTCCTACTTCGTCCATCTTGACAATTACAAATTCGCCTGGTTGACAGGCCCTGGCTATACGCGGTGCTTCCACGTCCATCAGATATATCTTATCTGCCAGGCATTCTGATTTTACAATCTTATACATGGTTCTCCTCCTAGTAATATATACTCGCGTCCTCAGCTGGATTTCGCCGCGCATCCGGACGTGACATTCATTGTTATTCCACCCGGATCTGGTAGCTCTTCTGCCAGTTTTCCCATCCGGGCAACGATATGATTCCCCTTCTGTCCTTCAATTCCCCCTTATATCCATCTGATGCGCAGATACCGTACCATGGTTCCAGACATACAAAGGGATGGGTGGCCTCCATTGTCCATATTCCCAAATATGGGAAATCGCTGCATTCCAACGTCACATAGGGCCTTCCATCCACCATCAGGCTCACGCTGCTGACCTGTGCTTCATCAAACATATATGTAAGAGCTGTATCGAAAAATCCTTTTGTCAGCAGCACCCGGCCCTCTGACAGCTTCAAATTTCCCTGAAGTTCTTCCTTCTCATAGCCGTTTGCATTAGGCGCAAGATAATGGAGACAATCCGTAAACTGTCCCTCCCTGCACCCTCTCCGGTTAAATTCAAAGGTGAAATCGTATATGTTTTTCCCTTCCGGCACCTGAAAAGCAGGATGTCCGCCCATCATGAACAGCATCTCGCCTGAATCCCTATTGGCAACCTTCCACATAACCTCGATGGTTCTGCCTTCCAGCCTGTGACCAATCTCTACCTCGAAATGGAACGGATACTTTTCATATGTCTCCGGCGTGTCCTTCAAACGGAACCAGCATTCGTCCATATCGCATAGAAGGGGTTCAAAATCCATATCCCTTGCAAAGCCGTGGGGCGTCATGCCGTATTCTTTCCCATCATGGACATACGCTCCCTCATAACATTTTCCCACAAACGGAAAAAGCACAGGGGCGTGTCTGTTCCACACAGACGGTTCAGCGCACCAAAGCACTTCACGGTCCGCTTTCTTGTCATAAATCCTGGTAAGTTCTGCACCGCGGCGGGCAACAGTAACTAGAAGCTCATCATTTTCAAGTGTAAATAATGTTCCATCCTGTTTCACTATATATTCCCCCGTTCTCCTGTTTTTTAAGAAGCTTGTGAGAATTTACCCTCGCACAAGCTTTATATTAACATTTTCTGCTTCATGTTACAACCGGTTTTTAAATTTTTTCAAAAATTATTTTCTTTTTTTCAGCGTGTTGAACAATTTTTTTATTACTTTTTTCTCCGGAACCTCCGGAAGGTATAACAGAGGTCAAAATAGGTCTGTTCGTCCCCCTCTTCCGCCAGATACCATCCCTCTTCCTCTTCCAAATCAGGAAAGTATGCATCCCCGTCATAGGTATAATCAATACTGGTCACATGGGCCGTTGTGCAATAGGGAAGGAACTGCCGGTAAATGCTCTCCCCTCCTATGATATAGATATCATCTTCATCGTAATCCTTAAGCGCCTTAAGCGCCTCCTCCAGGCTGTGGCAGACCACTGCGCCCTTTACCTTATACTGCATATCATGGGTCAGGACAATATTTACCCGGTTTCCAAAGGGCTGTCCTCCCGGCAGTCCCTCCAGGGTCCTGCGCCCCATGACCACCACCTTGCCGGCCGTCTCCTTAAGAAACATCTGCCGGTCGGCCGGAATCGTCACCAGTGGCCTGCCATCCTTGCCGATGGCCCAATGCCTGTCCGCTGTCACGCAAAGATTCAATATTCCCTCACCTTACCCTTCTGTATATTCTGAATTCAAAGGAAATGCCCTCATGCTCCCTGCCATCGCTGACCGACTCCAGTTTCCAGTTTTCATCCTGATCCAGATTTTCAAAATCCGTGTCCACATCAAAGGTCCTGTGGATGTAGGTCACATATGCCTTATTGCAGTAGGGAAGAAACTCCCTGTATATCATGCCTCCGCCGATGATGAACACATCATCCTCATTACAGTCCTTTAATGCCTCCAGCACATCCTCCGCCCTATGGTACACCTGCACGCCCTCAGGAGAATACGCTTCATTTCTGGACAAAACCATATTTACGCGGTTCTTCAGGGGCTTTCCACCGGGAAAGCTCTCCAGGGTCCTGCGTCCCATGACCACGGTCCTGCCACTGGTGGTCTCTCTGAAATACTTCATATCCTCAGGGAGATGCGCAAGGAGACCGCCGTCCTTACCTATTCCCCATTTCTCATCCACTGCAACAATCAGATTCATGTGTGAATACCTCCCATTTTCTTCCAGGTATCTGTTTATCCCTGTCCCGATCACCGGTCTTGACCGATTATATCATGAAACCCTTTGAAAGAAAAGGTGTCCTCTGTTATAATGATTCCATATTTAAAATGGAGGACAATGAACATGAGCTACGCAGACCAGATATTCATACAGAACTGCAACGATATATTGGAACACGGCGTCTGGGATACAGACTATGACGTGCGTCCGGTATGGGAGGACGGCACCCCGGCCCACACCATCAAGCGCTTCGGCATCGTGAACCGCTACGATCTTACCAGAGAATTTCCCGTCATCACCCTGCGGCGCACTGCCTTTAAGTCGGCAGTGGACGAGCTTCTGTGGATATGGCAGAAAAAATCCAACAATATCCATGACCTGAACAGCCACATCTGGGATTCATGGGCAGATGAAAACGGCAGCATAGGCAAGGCCTACGGCTACCAGCTGGGTGTAAAGCACCATTATAAGGAAGGGGATTTTGACCAGGTAGACCGCATCCTGTATGACCTGAAGCACAATCCCTTAAGCCGCCGGATCATGTCCAATATCTACAACCACCATGATCTATGCGAGATGAACCTCTATCCCTGCGCCTACAGCATGACCTTCAATGTCTCCGGTAATACCCTGAACGGTATCTTAAACCAGCGCTCCCAGGACATGCTGACAGCCAACAGCTGGAACGTATGCCAGTACGCGGTCCTGCTCCACATGCTGGCGCAGGTAAGCGGCCTGAAACCCGGCGAATTGGTCCATGTTATTGCAGACGCCCATATCTACGACCGGCATATACCGATGGTGGAGGAGTTGCTGAAACGGGAGCCTTACCCAGGTCCAACCCTGTCCATGGACACTTCCATCCAGAATTTCTATCAGTTCACCACTGACAGCTTCCGGCTGGAAGATTATCAGTATCACACCTTTAGCGGGAAGATTCCTGTGGCTATATAGGCAGGAAATAAGAAAAGACGGATGACCATTCCCACGGTCCATCCGTCTTTCCTTATTTCCATCTGCCTCTCCCCAGCGCAGCTGACACCGCATCTTTCTTAAAACAACCCCTCATTCTTCTGCTCCAGCACCTTAATTCCATGGTAGAACATTTCATTATAAGGCGTAGGTACTCCCAGCTCACGGCCCATACGGATGATGGTGCCTCCGAACATTTCCACCTCGGTCTTGCGGCCTGCCTCAATGTCCTGGAGGGTGGACGGTTTATTTTTAGGAGGCACATCCTTAAGCACACTGGCCTGTTTTTCCATATCCCTTTCCGAGAGGTCGATTCCTTTCTTTTGCGCAATGGCTATGACCTCCCGCATCAGCTTCTCACGGATAAAATTGGCATCTGCGCTGACGCTCCAGGCCCCAAAGGGGATGCCCAGGACAGCGGCGCTCTGGTTCTCACTGACATTACACATGTATTTATACCAGATGGCCCGCTCCATATCCTCCGGAACAACGGTACGTATGCCCGCCCCCTCAAACAGCTCCTTCACAGCCTGTACCCTGGGGGACACTGTCTCATTGTGCTTCTCCCCCATTTCAATCCGGGCAGCCTTTGGATTAAAGGAGGCGCACCCGTCCTTCATGACCACGCTTACCTTTGCCAGGGAATACAGCAGATTATCCCATCCAAATACCGCTGCCACCTTTTCCTCTGCCTCCACCCCGTTTAACGGGGCCATGATAAGGGTATCCGGTCCAATCTGGTTTCTCATGTCCTCCAAAGCCTGGGACAGGGCAGGAAACTTGGTGATGATAATAGCTAAATCCGGATAATCCTGACCGCAGGTTTCCTCCGGAGATACGATGTTGAAATGGTGGCGGACCCCATTGACCATGACGCCTTCCTGTTCCAGACGTTCACGGCGGCTGCCCCCTGCAATCACACGCAGATTATCTTCCATCAGAGGCCCCAGATGACTGGCCAGGAAACAGCCAATGGCTCCCAGTCCAATGAGGGATACGGTTCTTATTTCTCTTTTCTGATTCATCCTGATTCCTTCTTTCATACGTTTATACTCATCTGAAGCGCAAGGGAATAAATAATGCGCTCTTTTACATGTTTCTCAGTCAGCTGGGTCAATGCGCGCTCATAATAGTCCAGCTGGACTCTGTAGCGCTCTGCCAGCATCTTTGCCCCTTGTTCCGGACTTCCCTCCGGCACATGGTCTGTTTTATAGTCAATAAGGACCAGTCCGTCCTCTTCCTCCAGATAGGCGTCGATGATTCCCTGGATAAGTACCAGCTCGTCGGAATCACCAAGGCCCATTTCCCTGGCAGGTATGCCTATGATAAACTGCTGCTCCTTATGGATGCGTCCCTCTGCCTGTGCTTTCGCCATACGCGTCCCCAAGGAACTGGACAGGAAATTCCATATGACATTGGGATTAATAAAGTCACGGGCTTCCTGGTCCAGAAATCCGTTCTCCAGAAGCTCATCCACCACCGGCTTTACCTCTGACAGGCTGTGTATCTCATGGAACCGGATATGCTCCAGAACCGCGTGGTATGCGGTTCCCCGCAGAGCTCCGCGGTTTGGGCCGGATGCAGATGGTTTATTCTGTTCTCCTGATTCCCTGAATCCGGAGCCTGCCACATCCTGTTTTCCCCTCAGCGCCGTCAGCTCACCAAGGGCTGCCCCCTCCAGATTGTCACGGTCCGTGCCAATGGCATCCTCTGCCCGTCCTATCTGGCTCTGTTTTTTGAGCTCGGATACAGACACCATAGCGTACAGTCCGGTATCTGATTCATAAGGGTATTCATATTCCAGGACTTTTCTGAGATGTGTTCCAAATGCTGCATCATACACCCTCTCCCCATCCAGGTTCAGAAGGTCTTCCTTTTTCATCTTCCGTATGATTTGCCGGGTAATTTCCTCGCCAATCAGATCTTTTACCTGAATCTGGCGCATTTCCATGTGGGCGGCAGGAATAGCGGGCTGGGCCATAAGGAGCCAGTCCAGGCAGGAATTGGCTGAAGCCAGTATGGTATAGGGCAGCTGGCCCTGGGACAGGGGAATGTCCTTCCATTTTCCCAGCTTATTCTCCAGTGACTTATCCGCGGCTGTCATAATCAGCTTTTCCTTGGCCCTGGTCATGGCCACATAAAGGACCCTGAGCTCCTCCCCCATTGTTTCCAGCTCCATCCGGCGCTTCAATGCCTGCTTTTTAAGAGTCGGCGCCTTGACCCGCAGCTCCAGGTCCAGGAAATCTGCCGCAGCCCCTAAATCCGCATCCAGAAGAATCTGTCCGTACGCATCCTGCTTGTTAAACCGCTTTCCCAGGCCAGCCAGAAATACCACTGGGAATTCCAGACCTTTGCTCTTGTGAATACTCATGATGCGCACCGTATTGTCCTGCTCACCGGCCACGCTGGCCTCACCGAAATCCGTATCAAATTTCTTCAGTTTTTCAATGTACCTTACAAAATGAAACAGACCCTTGTAGCTGGTGGATTCATAGGCAGCTGCCTTTTCCACCAGCATGTCCAGGTTGGCCCGTCTCGTCTCCCCGGCCGGCATGGCGGATACATAGTCGTAATATCCGCTCTCCCTGTATACCCGGTACAGCAGCTCATGGATGGGCAGATGCCTTGCCTCCCCCCGCAGCCGTTCCATAAGGAGTGACAGCTTAAGGGATTTAAGGGAAATGGAATGGGCTGCCTCTGCCGGTATGCTGCATAATCCCACTGTGATTAAGCCTTCTTCCCTGTCAGGATTTTCCTCCGGCCCCGGCCCTTTTCCCGGCCCCAGACCTTCCTCCTGCTCCGGTTCTTCCTCCGGCCCCGGCCCTTCCTCCAGCCAGAGCCTCCATGCCCCGTATACGCCCCGGTCCTGGCCCTTTTTGGAATTCCGCTTGTAGGCGGCCATCATCCAGGCCATCTCCTCATCATCCATCCCCACAATGGGCGAGCGCATAACGGCTGCCAGCGGAATATCCTGCATGGGATTATCAACAACAGACAGAAGGCTGAGAACCGTCTCCACCTCAACCGTGTTGAAATATCCTGTCCTGGTCTGGGCAAAAGCCGGGATGCCTTCATTCATCAGCACATTTACAAATACCTCCGACCATCCCGTCATGCTTCTGAGCAGGATAACCACGTCGCCGTAACGGGCCCTGCGGTAAGCTCCCCTGGATTTGTCCCACACCAAAATCCCCTGGCCTTGGCTTACCAGCTGGCGTATCCTTCCGGCAATCAGTCTGGCTTCCAGCTCTTTTGCCGTATAATCAAGGGAGTCTTCATCCAGCTGCTTCAGTGCTTCCGCACCCGTATCCACCATGAGAAGCTCCGTAGGCGTTCCTGCAAGGAAGGAAACAGGGCCGGATTCCTGCGTGTCAGACTCCCCCTCTTCCAGTCCCGGGCCACAAACCGTTTTCCTGTTCACTTCCTCAAATACCGCTCCGGGATAAAGGGCTGTCTCAGGCGTGTATGTGATTCCTCCCAGATTCTTTGTCATGATTTGATAAAACACATCATTGACACTGGTCAGCACAGACTCCCTGCTCCGGAAGTTCTGCTGTAATTCAATCATTTGGTACGGTCCGCCCTGCCTGGAATATTTTTCATATTTATCCATAAAAAGCTCCGGCCTGGCCAGACGGAACCTGTATATGCTCTGCTTCACATCCCCCACCATAAATACGTTGGGATAACCGAACCGCTCCCTGGAAATGCTGGTGATCAATGCTTCCTGGACATAATTGCTGTCCTGGTATTCGTCCACCAATATCTCCTCATACTGCCGGCTGAGCTCGTCTGCCACCTGGGACGGATGACGGGAAACCCTTTCTTCCCCGTTTCCGGTTTCCTCCCGCACATACAGAACCTCCAGCGCCAGATGCTCCAAATCATTAAAATCCAGCACGTTCCGCTCCCGCTTGGCATCCCTGTATGCCTGGTCGAACATGCCTGTAAGCCTTAAGAGCTCCCGGATGACCCTTCTGGTCCCTCTCATGCTTTCCACGACTTCCTGCGGACTCTGCTGGCCGTAGAGCTCCCTGCATTTTGCCACGGCCTTCTTGACCCGGTCCCTGCATGCGCTTACAAATGCCTTCTTATCACCGTCAATATCCTTGCTCCGGATGGATGCCAGCCGGTCGAAGCTCATGTTCTGCAGGCTGTTATACAGGGCTTCAAAGCTGCCTGTGGAAGCGGCCCTTCCTATAGCCTCGATTTTACCTCTGTCGCTTATGAGCATGGGCTCGTATGCCAGGGGGCCGTTTTCCTCCAGGCACACATTAAGGGCTTCCCCCAGCTGCCCGGAAAGCTCTGCCATCTGTCTGGCCACATCCTCCATCAGGAACACCATCCAGGGGCTTTCCTCCATTTCCCCGATGCTCTCCTCCTCCAGCTCCTTCTGACAGGCTGCAAGCCATTCCTGCGGCCATGGATGGCTCTGAGAAAACTGCCATGCCTGGAGAATCACATCCTCAATTCCCCTGTCTGACTTTCCCCGTCCGAAATGCTCCACGAACCTTCCAAACTCCTCATCCGCCTCATCGTAACAGTTTTCCAGCATTTCCCCCATGCAGTCCCCCCGCAGAAGGGACAGCTCCCCCTCATCCCCGATACGGAAGGCCGGATCTATGTCCAGGCTGTTATAATGGCTGCGGATGATATTCAGGCAGAAGCTGTCAATGGTGGTAATCTGGGCCTGGGGGATCAGGGCTGCCTGGAGCCATAGATGCTCATCCTCAGGACGTTCCTTCAGCTTCTGCTCCACTGCGGCGCCTATCCTCTCCCGCATCTCAGCCGCAGCTGCATTGGTAAACGTCATTACCAGCAGCTGGTCAATATCCAGTGGGCGGTCTCCTTCGCTTATCATCTGGATGATACGTTCCACCAGCACGGCCGTCTTACCGCTGCCCGCTGCCGCGGACACCAGAAGGTTCCTGTTTCTGCTGTCTATAACCTCTTGCTGTTTACTGGTCCAATTCACTGCCATCTGTTTCCTCGTCTCCTTCAGATTCCAATTCCGCCCAGATTTCCTCAGGCTTAAGTCCCTTGAGCTTGCGGTATCCATAGCCTGCTGTCTTGGTATCGAACCCGCACACTGCATGGTAGGGGCAATAGTCGCAGGCTGTCCTGTTTCCCTGTTTGTAAGGCTTTAAGTCCACATTTCCCATCAGTATATCCTGCCCCGCTTCCCTGAGCCTCCGGTTCACAAACCGGCGCAGATCCTGAAAACGTCTGGTGCTGGCCACGGACGAGCGGCTTTCCTGGACATAGCCATCCTTAATCGCTACGGGTATCACATCGGATTCCTTCTCTATCTCCCGGTCCAGATGCCGGATAATATCCAGTTCACTGTTTACCAGACCGTTCATCCTGAGCTGCTTTAATATCTGTTTTTCGATATCCCTTTCATCCATTCCTTTCTGCTTATCCGCTATCGGGTCACCTATGTGGTAGTAGAAGATACCGGCAGGAACCACCTCCTTGTCCGGATGTCTCCTCTCCTCCATCTCCACCGCCGCATCCATATAGACCACCAGCTGAAGCTGCAATCCATAAAACAGGGCAGCCAGGTCAAAGGATGTGGTTCCTGACTTATAATCAATAATCTTTACATAGACATGGTCCTCATCCCTGCACAGGTCCATGCGGTCAATACGTCCGCGAAGCTGCAGCTCTTCATCCTCTGACAGACCGATGCGCATGGCCTTCAGGTTATCAATGGCTGAAAAGGACACCTCGAATCCCACCGGCTCAAAGTCCCCCTTTTTCACCTGCTCTGCCAGAGCCCATATGGTGCGGTCCGTAATCCGTTCCACCCTGCCTGCCAGATACGCGTTGCGGGCTGAGCTGGACATGATTGTGTTGCCGTATTCCTCCGTTACCTGGGTCACGCATTCCTTTACAAGGCTCTTTCTCCCCTCTTCGGTCAGCTCCCGCCAATCCTGCCCTCTGTCCTTCATGGAGGCAAAGCATCTGTCGATGGACTGGTGGAACAGGTTGCCCATGTCCACTGCCTCCAGCTCGTACTCCTGCCGCTCCATCAGTTCCAGACCATACCGCAGGAAATGGGCGTAGGCACAGGAGGCGAACTGCTCCAGCCGGGTTACGCTGCCCTGCAGTTCCCTGCCGTAAAGGGCTCTGGCAGCTGCCCGTCCGATTCCCCTTTCCTCATAGGAATAAAAAGCAGCGTCCACCAGCTGCCTCACCTTATCCCGGTGCTCCTGCGATGTATAAAAATGCTGGAAGAGCTGCATAAAGGCAGCGTCCTCCCGCTCCCTGTCATCCTCCCCCTGTTCCTGCATTCCCCGAAGCCCCTGTATAAGCAGCTCCCTGGCATCCCTCCCGGTCCGCACTGGCCATTCCACGGAATGCTCGTCCAGGGTTTTCATTCCGGGAAACAGCTTTCCCACTTCTCCCATAAGATTGGAGGGTCTCTGGCTCTTGCCGTCCGGCGTAAGTCCGGCATAGGTGAGCACCAGCTGTCGGGAGGGCTTTGACATCATAAGATACAGATAAAATTTCTGGATGCAGCCATCCTCCTTTACCGTGGGAGCCAGCTCTATATCCATTTTCCTGAGAGCCGCCCTGTCACGGTCCGATAAAAGGCTTCCCCCGTTCTTTCTCTGGGGCACCGTTCCCTCGTTTACTCCTACGAAAAACAGTACCTTCACTGCTTCCAGACGGCTTCGGGTGATATCACCCACCATAACCTGGTCAACCGTGGCCGGAATCACACCCACCTGGATTTCCTGGAAACCGGCATCCAGAATCTGGATATAGTTCTTCATATCCGCTTTTTCCGCGCCCAAAAGCCCTTCCAGCCGCTCAAACAGTTCCAGTACGCGGTCATAGACCTGGCCGTATTCCCTGGCCAGGTTCTCATCCCCCGGCTCTTTTCGCTCCAGAAAGAAATCCCTGTACTCCTCCAGCTTTTCCCTCAGCTCCATGTGCTCCAGGAACTGGCGAAGAGCTGCCGTCACAGAGGCAATGGTGGCTCCCTCTGCCTTAAATGCCTCCCGCAGAGGCCGCAGAGGCTCCAGTATCCACATGCGGTATTGGTTCAGCTCCTTCAGGTTCAGCTTTTCACCGCCTCTGTACTGCCGTTCCCAACAGGAATCCCAGCGCTTCCACCCCCGGATGCCCAGGGCCCGCACATAATTTTCCAGCCGGTCCGTCATCTGCTCTGCATGTTCCCTGGAACCGTCGAATCCGCTCCCAGCATCTGCCTCCTCTGCATCCCCGGACGTATCTGCCGCTGTATCTGCCGCCGCTCTCTCCTCTGTATCTGCCGACGCCCACTCCTTTGTATCTGCCGACGCCCTCTCCTCTGTATCTGCCGACGCCCTCTCCTCTGTACTCCCAGCCTTATCATACACCAGTCCTGTTTTCAGATACCGGAACGCGCTCTCATAAGAGAAATCCTTCACCATCTCTAACGCTGCCCGTATCAGCTCCACCATGGGATTTTCCAGAATACTCTTCTTATCATCCAGGAAATAGGGAATCCCGGCCTCATCAAACTGGTGGGCCAGCTCCCGTCCATAGGATGGAAGGTCCCCGGTAATGACGGCGGCATCCCGGTAACGCATCCCTTCCTCCTTTATCATCTGCTCAATCCTGCTGCACACGTAAGCAGCCTCCCCTGCCGGGTTGCGTCCCTTGTACACCTGGATGCGCTCTTCCTTTCCCTCCCAGGTCCTGCCGGAGTACCGGTACAGGTTCTGTTCCAGAAAATCCAGCTCCGGGCTCTCATCAAATCTCCAGGCCGGACGCCGGCTGCAGATTATGTCCTCCTTCTTCGGGATTCCATGCTGCTTTGCCATGGAGGCCACACGGCACACCGTATGACGGCTCATATAAAACAGATGCTGGATACTGCTCTCCTTGTAGGCGTTTTCCCTGGAATCAATGGTAACCGTACATACCACCTCCCTGGCGTGCATCAGGAACAGCTCCACCAGCCTGTACTGGACCGGAGTAAAGCCGGTATATCCGTCCAGAAGAATGATGCTGTCTTTGAGGGGTTCCCACTTTGGAAGCTCCCTGCACAGGATGTCCAGAATCTCCTCAGCCGTGATATAGTGGCTCTCTATATACTCCCTGAAACCGCTGTAAATCACCTCCAGGTCCTCAAGCTTCTGGGCCAGAAGAGGAGAATCCGCCTCCCCCCGCACGTCCCTCAGCATATCCGGTGTGATACCGTACTGGTACAGCTCCGAGATCTGGGACTTAAGCTGGCCGATGAAGCCGGTCTGCTCCAGATGCCCACTGTAGAGGGACAGCTTTCCTCTCTTTAACCCGGCCACCTTGCGCAGCACCATGGATTTTCCCATATCATCCAGCACAACCGGGATTCTGACCCCCAGGTCCTCGAATACCCGGTAAGCCAGACGCTTAAAGCTGAGGATATCTATATTCATAATCCCGTGTCTGGGATGGAGACGGATGATTTCCTTCTGTGTCTGCATGGTAAACTGCTCCGGCACCACTACCAGGTACTTTTGTTCCGGATGCTCCATGGACTCCTTTATGACCCGGTCATAGAGCATTCTGGTCTTTCCTGAGCCTGCTCCTCCCAATATAAACTGCAACGCCACTTTTCTCTCTCCTTCCGGCAGACGGGACAACGAAAACTTCTCATATTTCCCCGCCCTGCAACATAAGCTTTAACAAACTATCTTAGAGGTCCTGACTATGAGCTCTAAAACCAAAA